>JGI24702J35022_10000052_pt1 | contig 49045 bp, 39 predicted proteins | sample TergutTh196P4_FD_35022 | JGI IMG/M metagenome (IMG submission 35022) | reverse complement strand
TCCTCAATGAAGACCAGAAAGAACGCGAAGCCCAACTTGAGATATTTGTTCCTAACGGCCCACGGTTAGGTAATAAGGTAATTGAAGCGCTGCAGGTTGCAAAATCATTCGGCAATAATCTGCTTTTCGACAATCTCAGTTTCACCCTGCCTCCTAACGGTATCGTTGGCGTGATTGGCCCGAATGGAGCGGGGAAAACGACACTGTTTAAGATGATAATGGGCATGGAAACAATAGATAAGGGTACGTTTGAAATGGGCGAGACCGTCAGGATCGGTTATGCCGACCAGACACATCAGGATATTGATCCCGAAAAAACCGTGTATCAAGTTATCTCACAAGGCAATGAATTTATCCGCGTAGGAGGCAGGGAGATCAACGCACGCGCCTATCTTTCGCGTTTTAACTTCTCCGGCGCCGACCAGGAAAAACTGTGTAAAGTCCTGTCCGGAGGTGAGAAGAACCGCTTGCATCTGGCTATCACACTAAAAGCTGAAGCCAATGTGTTGATGCTCGACGAGCCTACTAACGATATAGATGTGAACACATTACGTGCTTTAGAAGAAGGGTTGGAGAGCTTTGCCGGATGCGCAGTCGTCATCTCGCACGACCGCTGGTTCTTAGACCGTATATGTACGCATATCCTTTCATTCGAAGGAAACTCCGAAGTGGTCTATTATGAAGGCTCTTATTCCGAATTTGAGGATTTTAAAAAGAAACAGAAAGGATATGTCGAACCCAAGCGAATAAGATACAGGAGTTTAATTAGGAATTAGGAATTAAGAATTAGGAATTAGGAATTAGGAATTAGGAATTAAGAATTAACATTATAATATTTAACAACTATGAAGAAAAATGTATTTTGGATGATAGCTTTTATGCTATGTTTTGTAGGTGGCGTTAATGCCCAGACTGAAGAATTGTTCAATGGTAAGGACCTGTCTAACTGGCGCTTTATCGTAGACGGGGATAAAATGCCTGTTAATGAAATGTATATGATACGCGACGGCGTTATTCATATACAAGGTTCTTCTACTATCTTCGGATACATGTATACTGAGAAAAAGTATAAGGATTTCACACTTGAGTTGGAATGGAAATGGGTAGGCGAGGCTACTAACAGCGGTATTTTTATGATGATAGCTGAGCCACAGCAAGGTAATGCGTTCCCAAAAGCCATTGAGTGTCAGTTGAAAGGAGGCGACGCCGGCGATTTTGTGATGCTCTCCGGGTCTGATTTGGATGAGTATGTATTACCGGCCAACGGTAGACGTCCCGCTTTCCCCGTCATCAAGAAACGTCAGGATTCAAACGAAAAACCTATAGGCGAATGGAACCGGGCGAAGATCGAGGTGAAAGACGGAAAGATTACAATCTATATAAACGGCGTCCTTCAAAATCAGGCAACAAACAAAGTGAAAGAGGGCCACATAGGATTACAGAGCGAAGGCGGCCCCATTCAATTTCGTAACCTGAAAATTAGTTTTTAGCCCAAAGAGAACGTGAGGATTGGACAGAATCATCAAACCACATAAGTGGAAGCGGAGGTGTCGCCGCCTCTTCCTGTCCAGTTAGTATGGAAAAATTCGCCACGCGGACGGTCAATGCGCTCATAGGTATGGGCGCCAAAATAGTCGCGTTGGGCTTGCAGCAAGTTGGCAGGCAGTCGTTCCGTACGGTAGCCGTCGAAGTAAGTCAGTCCGGCGCTCATGGACGGGATGGGTATCCCGTTGGCAATCGCTGTGGTGACCACTTTTCGCCAACTTTCCTGTGCGGACATCACTTTTTCCTTGAAGAAAGGGTCTAACAGCAGGTTAGTAAGCGCTGGGTTCGTATCGAATGCTTTTTTGATCTCACCTAAGAACACGGAACGGATGATACAGCCACCTCGCCACATCAACGCGATCCCTCCGTTGTTCAGATTCCATTTGTATTCTTTTGCCGCCTCGCGCATTAGCAGATAACCTTGTGCGTACGAAACAATTTTCGATGCGTAAAGCGCCTCTTTCAGGTCGTTGAGAAAGGCTTTCTTGTCGCTCGTGAACGAAGGTTTCGGACCGGAAAGCTGTTGTGAGGCGATGACACGCTCTTCTTTCTGTGCGGAGAGGCATCGCGCTAATACCGATTCAGCGATGAGTGTCAGCGGAATACCTAAGTCTAAGGCCGCAACGCCAGTCCATTTCCCGGTCCCTTTTTGTCCGGCTGTATCTAAAATTTTATCTACAACCACTTCGCCCGCTTCGTTTTGATAGGCAAGGATATCGCGGGTGATTTCAATCAGGTAACTGCCTAATTCGCCTTCATTCCATTCCTTAAATACCTCGTGCATCTCCGCCGCCGACATACCCAACAAGTCTTTCATGATCTGATAGACTTCACAGATCAGCTGCATATCGCCATATTCAATGCCGTTATGTACCATTTTCACAAAGTGTCCGGCTCCGTTTTCACCCACCCAGTCGCAACAAGGTTCGGTGTCGACTTTGGCGCATATGGCCTGAAAGACTGGCTTTACATGTTCCCATGCCGTCGGCGAACCGCCCGGCATGATAGAAGGGCCGTTCAATGCACCCTCTTCACCGCCTGAAACGCCTGTGCCGACATAAAGAAATCCCTTACTTTCAACATATTGTGTTCTGCGAATCGTGTCGGGGAAATGGGTGTTGCCTCCATCGATTATCACATCACCCGGCTCCAAGTAAGGAATGATTTGTTCGATAAAATCGTCGACAGCCTTACCGGCTTTGACTAACATCATTACTTTACGCGGTCGTTTAAGCGATTTGCATAATTGTTCGATAGAATGAGTACCGATAAAATTTTTTCCGCTCCCGCGACCGCCGACAAACTTGTCGACTTTCTCTATTGTACGGTTATAAACGGCTACCGTAAAGCCATTTCTCTCCATGTTTAATACAAGGTTTTCGCCCATTACGGCCAAACCGATCAATCCGATGTCTGCTAATTTTTCCATAGTTTTTATTCTTATTATATAATTTTTGTGGCGTAAAGGTAAGCATTATTTTTCAAAGACAAAAAAACACACCCGCCTAACAGCAATTAAAATTGTCAGGTACGCGGTCGTATCTATATTTTACAATTAGTCTTTCATTAACATATCGACATTCAACCTGTTGGAGTAGAAGTAAAGCAGTATACCGCGAAATGAGAGGAAAACGAGAAATGAAATCCACAGGGCGTCGTTTTTAGAGAAAGATGAAAGAATGTAAAAACATACAAAAAACAGTGCGGCAGCGACAAAAACGGTGTTACGCATGAGCTTGGTTTTGGTCGCGCCGATCATGATACCGTCCATCATAAACGGGATGCTTCCGATGAGCGGGACAGCGATGACCCAACCTATATATTGACCGGCCGTTTCTAAAATATCAGCGGAGGAAGAAAAGATCATCAATATCGGTCTCCATGCAGCAACATAAACAATTACATAACATAATCCGATGACAACCGACCAGAACATCAGTTTGCGGATGAAACGTTTTAGCAGAGCGGCGTTTCTTTCGCCGACGAAGCGGCCTACTAACGATTCGGCAGCGTAAGCGAAACCATCGCATAAGAACGAAAATAAGGTAAAGAGCTGCATCAATAAGGCGTTTGTTGCAAGTATCGTATCGCCAAAACGCGCTGAGGCAGCGGTAAAAAACGTGTATATAAGCGTCACAGACGCTGTCCGGAGAAAAATATCACGGTTGATCTTCAGGAAACGGACGACAGGCGCCAGATGAAGTGATTCTTTAAAATCTAACAGCCGCAGGTATACCCTGTATTTGATAAACAGCAGGATACAGGAGAAAGCCAATCCGGCATATTGCGCGGTGACCGATCCCCAGGCTATACCGGCAATACCCATGTCCAGGCCAAATGCAAAATAGATACTGCATACGACGTTGATGATTACCGACAATATTGCGATGATCATCGGCGTCTTTGCATCCTGCATGCCGATGAACCATCCCTGTAGGGTGAAAAGCGTTATGGAGGCAGGTACAGCCCATATTCGTACGAATAAATATTCGGCGGCCAACGTTTGAACCTGCTCGCTTCCTTGCATGACATAAAGCGAAAAATGACCGATGGGCTTTTGAAAAACAACAATGACGAAAGCAATAATGAAAGCTAACCATAGTGAACGAAGCAACATATTGGCACACTCTTTCTTTCTGCCTGCGCCATAAGCCTGCGCAGTGACGCCGCTTGTGCCCATCCGAAGAAAAGAGCAGTTCCAGAAAATAAAACCGAATATGGAAGCTCCAATAGATAATGCAGCAATATTCAGATCATCGCCAAGACGTCCCGCTATGGCTGTATCAATCATCCCCAACAACGGTATAACGATGTTGGAGATCATATTCGGTATGGCAAGCCGGAGAATTTCTCTGTTGATCGCTGAATCCTTCATAGATGATATTTAATTTCCGATGAATAGACGCTTATTCATCGGAAGTAATAAACCCAATCTTTTGCAAGGATGCCAGCGTTTCCGCCGGAATATTTGCCGGCTCGATGGTGAAGTTGTTAAACTCGCGTCGTTTCCAATAACCTCCGCGTTGTTCTTCGAATGTTTCGGGCGATTTTTTCAACCGATTGCTATCTTCCCATATCGGATAGGTATGTGTAACGGCCTCGAAGATCATTTGTTCGTGACTTTTCCCTGTTCCGTCTAATGAGAAGACTGTAGCCATTGGGGGTGGTGGAATAGATTCGGGACGCCAGCCTCTTAAGGCTGTCAAGTCAAAAAAAGTGCAGAACTCACGTATGCAGGCAGCTGTTCCATTCGCTTTCCCGTCGGACGAATAGCCTGCGATATGGGGTGTCCCGATAAACGCCTCTGCAAGCAGGGATGTATCGGGATGCGGTTCGCCTTCCCAAACATCCAAGATAAAACACGACAATTTACCCCTCGATTTCGTAGAAAGCAGCGCTTGTGAATCGGTTACCTGTCCGCGTGAGGTATTGATGAATGCCGCTCCATTTTTCATCCGACGGAAAAAATCGTCGGAAGCCAAATGATAAGTAGGGTACGGCCCTTCTTTTGTTAGTGGGGTATGAATGGTGACAATATCACTTTCTGCCAATAACCGGTCTAACGAAGTAAACGCTTCCAGTCCTTCCCGGTCGGCTCGCGGCGGATCGTTCAGCAATACACGCATACCAAGCGCACGGGCTACCTGCTCTACTTTACTGCCGACATGACCCACGCCAATAACTCCCAGCGTCAGCTCCGAAAAGCTGCGGTTCCACTGTCGTACCAGCGTTACGATAGTCGCAGTGATATATTGCTGCACAGACCCTGAATTGCAGCCCGGCGCATTGACCCAACGGATGCCGACGGCATCGCAATAGTCTGTGTCGATATGATCATAACCAATCGTAGCGGTGGCAATCAGTTTGACGCGGCTGTTCTTAAGCAATGCTTCATTACATTTAGTCCGCGTGCGAGTAAAAATTGCATCTGCTTCTTTTACATCTTCTGCTGTAATCTTTGCGCCAGGCAGATAAACGACGTCCGCATACGAGTCCGGAACCCCTTTCAGGAAAGGTATTTTGTCGTCGGCAACAAGTTTTAATCTTCTCATCTTTTATCAAAACCTCTCTTTGTAGGCCCAAAGCCCTAAGGCTGGATTGGAGATATAATATATTTCTTCACCGTCGACAAGGTTCCATCCATCCTTCAGTATGGCTGGGTTGTATTTTTTTATCATTTCCGGAAGTTCGGCATAAGCAAAGCCGACACTTTCGATTTCTTCGCGGGTCATATGACCGGGGCAATAGGTAATTTTGAACCTGCCCTCAGACGAACCGTGAATCAGGTGGGCAGCTACGCCGAGGTTATTTTGCAGGTCAATGTTTTCATTGACATATTGCAGCACTTTGGGTGTGTTCACGTAACCATATTTGCGGATTAACTGATCATTGACAGGGTCTTCACCGAACTGATGCAAACCTGGCGCCAGCACAATCAGTTCGCCGTTATCAGCAATGGCCATACGGGTACGATAGATGCTTTTATTGCCTAACCAGGTACTACGAAATTCTTCAGGGTCTAAGTAGACCACAACTTTTTCCATCTCTCGGTCCAACATTCGGAAGTTTGTTTCTAACGACAGTTTCGCCGCTCTTTCGAAACATTCGGTATCGTCGCCGATAAACAACCCGCGCATCTGTAGTCCGTCCTCGCCTTCGGAGATAACCGTTTGAAGGTAAACGACAGGCAGGTCGGCAGTGAAATGTTCAGAAGCATAGTTCAGCACTTTACGTACCGGGCTGGATGCGCGTCCCATGATACGTTCCATACCGTAGGTTGCGCCTATGAAATGACTTTTGTTGATACATTCCGAACCGCCAACGCCGACAAAAATGTTCTTGTTATGGTTTGCCATGCCGATCACTTCATGGGGCACTACTTGACCGACAGAAAGTATCAGATCGAAACCTCCTTCCAAAAGCAGTCGATTGAGTTGTATGGGGATCGGGTAATCTACGGTACCTTCAGAGACTTCTTTCACAAAATCTCCCGGTACGACGCCAACCGTTACTACATCATCCCGCCAGTTATGTACGTGGAAGAGCGTTTTGGGCACATTTAGAAACATTTTTTCTATCTCGGCATCCGTCATTTTAAAATGCGTGCCTAATGCCGGAAGAATGGCTGTTATCCTTTCGCCATAATAGGCATAGGCATATTGTGTCAATTCGCCGGCGCGAGAGTGAAAACGAGTAAAATCAGGCGGTACGACCAATACTTTTTTGCGTTCTCCCAGTCTGTCGAATGAATCAAAAAGCGCTTTTTTTATTTCATCACCCCCGAACGCTTTAGCCGGTGCTCCTTGTCCATAGTATAACATAAAAAATTAATTAAGAATTATGAATTATGAATGATTCATCATTCATCTCACCACTCTCGCATTTCCTTTCCAAATGCTCCATACCTGGTCTTCGTCGGCCGGTTGGCCGTAGTCTGTCGTGGAGGTAGTTGCGAGTGCGCCGGTAGCCCAACCAAATTGGAGCCATTTCTCTGGTTCCCAGCCTTTGAGGATGCCATAGAGTAAACCGCCGACAAATCCGTCGCCACCGCCTATGCGGTCGAGTATCTGTATGGGTCGTGGTTCGATCACATGCCAATTATCGCCTTCGAGCATGATAGCGCCCCATAAATGGCTATTTGCGTTTATCACTTCACGCAGGGTCGTTGCAAATACGGAAGTGTTCGGGAAGGATTTTTTCACCTGTTGAATCATGCTTTTAAAACTTTCGATTTTGGATACCAGGCTTTTGCCTCCTGCTTCGGGGCCTTCGAGACCCAAACACAGTTGAAAATCTTCTTCGTTACCTAACAGGATATCGGAGATGGATGCTATTTCTGTAAAGATAGCATGAAGTTCAACTTCGCGTCCCTTCCAGAAAGAGGCGCGATGATTCAAGTCGAATGATATCTTTGTCCCGTATTTTTTGGCTGTGCACGCTAATTCAAGGCAGAAGCGGCTTGTCTCTTCCGACAAGGCGCCTATCAGTCCCGACAGGTGCAATATTTGTACGCCTTCCTGACCAAAGATACGGTCGAGGTCAAAATCACTAACATGAAGTGTTCGTCCTACTTCTCCGCTACGGTCGTTCCAGACGCGCGGTCCACGCGAACCAAACCCGCTGTCAGCGATGTTGATCTGATGGCGAAATCCCCAAGGGCCGCCTTGGTCGATTTCTTTCCCTTCAAACGCCATGTTGCGCCTTCGTAGGTTGTCTTTAATAAACTGTGCAATCGGACTTCCTTTCACGAAGGTTGTCAACACTTTCACAGGAAGTCCCAGATAGGCTGAAATGTTTGCGACATTTGTCTCTGCGCTTGTCGCATGCATTATCAGCACACTACTTGTATGGACAGGTTGTCCCTGCTCCATCGGTGTCAGGCGTATACCCATGCTTGTAGGGACGACAAGCGACCATTGGAAATTTTCTCTTAGAACCATAGGTAAATAATTATGAATTATGAATTATGAATTATGAATTACGAAGGTCTTACGGTCTTACGGTATTACGGTATTCATATCGAGAACGCATCGAATCCTCCATCAACGGGGATGACAGTACCTGTCACAAATGCGGAGGCGTCGCTGGCAAGATATTGAACGGTGCCGAGTAATTCGTCCGGTTGCCCTAAACGGCGAAAGGGGGTATGTGCTATGACTGTTAGGCAACGGGCGCTGGGCGTTCCGTCGGGATTGGTCATTAGGGCGCGATTTTGTTCGGTCAGGAAAAAACCCGGCGCAATCGCATTGACACGCAAGCCCTCTCCAAATTTGATAGCCAGTTCGCCGGCCATGGATTGGGTGTAATTGTTGATAGCGGCTTTGGCCGTTCCATATCCGATGACACGGGTAAGGGGACGCAAGGCCGATTCGGATGAGATATTAATGATACTGCCCTTTTTACGTTCGACCATATATTTAGCGAACACCATGGTGGGGATAACGGTACCGAAAAGATTCAAGTCGACAACTTTGCGGAATGCCTCGATGTCGAGGTCAAAAAACGTTTTATCGGGTGGGATGGTAGCTCCCGGCATGTTTCCTCCAGCTAAGTTAATGAGTACATTAATATCGCCAAAGGCATCCATGATGGCTTTGGCATTTGCTTCGAGCGTCTGTTTGTCGAGCACATCCGTATACAGGAACAATACTTTCCCACCATCTTTTTTAATATCTTCTTCCAAGACCTTACCTGCTACCTCGTTACGGTCGAGAACGACGACGACAGCTCCTTCTTTGGCAAGATGTTTAGCCATGCAACTGCCAAGTATTCCTGACCCACCAGTCAGGATAATCACTTTGTCCTTTACACTAAATAGATTGTTTTGCATATAATAAAAATTAACTGAATAACTGAAAACTGAAAACTGAAAACTGAAAACTGAAAACTATTATGCGACAGGCGCAATTAGTTTTCGGAATGTATGCCCATATAAGAGAGTAATGAGCGGAAAAGCAGCAAAAAAGCCGATACATAGTGTGATAACACCGATGAAAGATAATAGTAATTGGATGAGCATCAGGATAAAAAGTTGAGAGGCCTGTCCTTTGGTAATCGCCCAGCTTCGTTTGAAGGAGGCTATCGGGCCGGCGTCTTCGTCTACCATGGCAGCAAAAAAGAATTGAAGCCGTAGAAAAAGATAGACGCCCGGAAAAATGAACAAGGCCAAACCGATGGACGTGATCACCGTAAAGAAAATATAGGAAATAAGGAAACTGAAAAGCCTGCGTGCCACTTGGCCGTAGGCCTGAAATTGGGGTTCTTCGCTGTCTAATGTCTGCAGGCAGTTGCGAAGATATCCCAAGAAAAAGAGGCCTCCAAACAGCAGGCTTATGAAAAGGACAAGGATACCGCTGATGCTTATTGTCTCTCCTTTTGCAGGAATAGCAAACAGTATCAAAAGCGAAATGATAATCGTGAAACCTATCAGTAAGCCGACCAGCAACCATATCTGAGAAATCATGGCTTTCCATGCCGCTTTAAAAATGTCAGAATAAACTAATTTTTCATTCATTGCATACAATTTTTATTTTTCTGAAATCGCAAAATTACAAAATAAATCGTAATTATCAAAAAAAGTTTTCATTTTTCATTTTGTAGAGACGTAACATGCTATGTCTAAAAAAAAACGCTTTACTTATCACAAGTAAAGCGTTTCTATTTATGGCATTTAGGCGAGAGAGATTACTCTGCTTCACCTTCCATTTTTTCTTTTAATGCGACTAATTCTTCAATGTCGCCTAACGTTGTTTTTTCGATAGCAGGCATTAGTAGGGCGTCTTTTTTAGCGCTTTTAGCTTTGCTATCGGCTTCTTTCTTTGTCGCTTTTTGTTCATCTTCGTAAATACGACTGTGTGAGAGGATGATACGTCTTGCTTCCTTGTTAAATTCTATGACTTTAAACTGCAGTTTTTCGTCCGGTTTGGCTTGTGAGCCGTCTTCTTTTACAAGGTGTTTTGGCGTAGCAAACCCTTCCACGCCGTATGTCAGAGAGATCACAGCGCCTTTGTCCATTGATTCGATGATAGTGCCATCATGAACGGAGCCTACTGTAAAGATGCTTTCAAACACATCCCACGGGTTTTCTTCTATTTGTTTATGGCCGAGGCTCAGTCGCCTGTTTTCTTTGTCGATGTCGAGCACCTGAACTTCTATTTCTCCTCCAATGGCCGTAAACTCGCTTGGATGTTTGATTTTCTTTGTCCATGAAAGGTCGGAAATATGGATTAACCCGTCAACACCTTCCTCAATCTCAACGAATACCCCAAAGTTCGTGAAGTTGCAAACCTTCGCTTTGTGTCGTGAGCCGATGTGGAAACGCTCCGTGATATTATCCCATGGGTCTTGTTTCAGTTGTTTGATACCCAACGACATCTTACGTTCGTTACGGTCTAAGGTAAGGATAATGGCTTCCACTTCGTCCCCTACCTTCATAAAGTCCTGCGCACTACGCAGGTGTTGTGTCCAACTCATTTCAGACACATGAATCAGTCCTTCTACGCCCGGCGCTATTTCAACGAAAGCGCCATAGTCGGCCATCACCACCACTTTGCCCTGTACTTTGTCGCCTACTTTCATGTTTTCATCTAAGGCGTCCCATGGATGTGGTGTCAATTGCTTGAGGCCTAAGGCGATGCGTTTCTTTTCGTCGTCGAAGTCAAGTATAACCACATTGACCTTCTGGTCGAGTTGAACGATTTCTTCCGGGTGAGCTACACGACCCCATGAAAGGTCGGTAATGTGAATAAGACCATCAACACCGCCGAGGTCGACAAATACGCCGTAGGAAGTGATGTTCTTAACGGTACCTTCCAATACTTGTCCTTTTTCAAGTCTGGAGATAATTTCTTTCTTTTGCTGTTCGAGTTCGGCTTCGATAAGCGCTTTGTGTGAGACCACCACATTTTTAAAGTCCTGATTGATTTTCACAATCTTGAACTCCATTGTCTTGCCGACGAACACATCATAATCACGGATAGGTTTCACATCGATCTGCGAACCCGGCAGGAACGCCTCGATGCTGAATACATCGACAATCATCCCGCCTTTGGTGCGGCACTTAACAAATCCTTTGATTACTTCATTTCTTTCGAGCGCTTCCGTCACACGATCCCATGAACGCGAGGCGCGCGCTTTCTTGTGCGAAAGGATCAGTTGTCCTTTTTTATCTTCTTGATTTTCGATATAAACTTCCACTTGGTCTCCTACTTTTATATCGGGGTCATAACGAAATTCGGACATGGGAACCACTCCGTCTGATTTGAAACCGATATTTACGACTACTTCGCGCTTGTTCATCGCTGTTACTGTTCCCATCACAACATCTTTGTCTTTGACTGTGTTTAGCGTTTCGTCGTAGGTTTTCGTTAACTCTTCAACGCTAATGTCTTCTGTAAGGTTATCACCTTTCTCGTACGAATCCCAGTTGAAATCTTCGTTGGGAACAATGTTTTTTAAATTTTCCATTTTAAATTGTTAATACTCTGTTAATTAATAAGTTAGACAATAAGTTATATTCTCTCTGAAAAGTCCGGCAAAGGTACGAAAAATAATTGAAAATTGAGAATTGAAAATTGAAAATTAAGATAAAGAAAAAAAATTTTAAAAAATAAAAAAAAGGCGTTACCTTTGCTACCCATTTATTCACCTATAAAATAGAATTATATGAAAAAGTACATTGCAGAGATGATAGGAACCATGGTGTTGGTTCTTATGGGTTGCGGGAGCGCTATTTTTAATTTTGGCGTAGGAACTACCGCACAAGTGCTGACGGTTGCTTTCGGGTTTGGGCTTGCCGTTGTGGCCATGGCCTATACCATTGGAGGTACCTCCGGATGTCATATCAATCCGGCGATTACATTAGGCGCGCTTCTGGCCGGTCGTATCGGTGGCAAAGAGGCTGGTATGTATATGGTGTTTCAGGTAATCGGCGCGATTATCGGTTCGGCTTTGCTTTATTTGCTTGTGATGTGTGTAGATGCCTCCGGAGCGTCTTATATGGCGCAAACCGGCGCCTTTGCTACAAAGACAGGCGCGAATGGATGCCAACCGGGCGTTTGTCTGACAGGTGGCTTGATTGCCGAGATTATTTTCACCTTTGTCTTTGTGTTAGTGGTGCTGGGGACAACCGACGAGAAAAAAGGCGCCGGTAATTTTGCAGGATTAGCCATTGGCTTGTCGCTTGTTTTAGTCCACATCGTCTGTATCCCCTTGACTGGTACTTCTGTAAATCCCGCCCGTAGTATTGGCCCTGCTATCTTCGAGGCTGTTTACGGCAATTTTGGCGCTTTGAGCCAATTGTGGCTGTTTATTGTAGGTCCGTTTGTCGGAGCGGGGTTAGCTTCCTTAGTCTGGAAGAAAATATAGCAATACAACGTACAAATACGGGGCGAGCGGACGCCCGGTAAAGAAGAAAACGCTGAAATATCAATACCGGATATCTCAGCGTTTTCTTTTTCGGGCGAAACACCCTTTCCGACTGTCGTCCTTCTTAAAGATAGCTTGCTCTTAAAACTTGTTTGTTGGCATAGGCAGGCTTTCGTTCTTTTTTACATTTTTCGCAACGGCCTTTTAAATAGAAATAGCTTTCATCAATTTCTCCGCTAAAATCTTGCGGCAGAAATTGTTCGGTGCTCATCGGCAAGTCGATGATACACCCGCAATCTTTGCAACGAAAATGTGCATGAGGCGTTACTGTCCCATCAAAACGGGCGTTCTTTTCATCTATACCAATGTATAGGGCGGCTCCGTTTTCAACAAATAATTTCAGCGTGTTGTAAACCGTTGTTTTCGATAGGGTAGGTATTTGTTTCCTTAATGATTCAAATACATCATCCGCTGTAGGATGCGTGGTGTTTTTCAACAAAAAGCGCATGATAGCAATTCGTTGATAGGAAGGGCGAATCCCGTAACCTGAGAGATAAATACTCACATTGTCCATAATTGTAATAAAATTAAAATTGCTGCAAAGATAATAATCATTACAATATAATTATCTTAATAATATATAATAAAACATAAATATTATTAATAAAAGCAGAAATTACGCTAAATATTATAAAAAACGGACATTTTTAAAGGCTATTTATATACTTTTATTATTTTTTCATATTTCTCTAAACCCTGTCGTAGTAAGACTTTTCTTACAAAAGAATCGATAAAACCAATTCCATATCCGGTGATCTGTATGATTGAAGCAATCAGAGCAAGACCGGCGACACGTAGGCTTTTTGTTTTGATAAGCGCATCAATACAAAGCAACAAGAGATAAGCGGCATGCAAACAAAGCAACCAAGGAGAAACAAAAACTGCGAACATCAGAAGGATAAGACTGCCCAAAACGGCAAATGCAGGCAATGTATGCACTATTCGCAACGAACCGGGATGTAATTTGTGAATATTAATGCGCGCTTGCCCGAAAATATGAACCTGCTTGTAAAATTTTTTCAGGTTGACGCGTCGCTTGTGGTAGACAAAAACTTCGGGAAACAGCTTAATTGAAAATCCGGCGTTACGGATGCGATTACATAAGTCGATGTCTTCGCCGAACATGTCCTTGAACCCCCCTACGGTTTCAAATACATTGCGTGAAAAACCCATGTTGAAGGTACGAGGCTCAAATCGTTTCATATTTTTCTTTCCACCGCGAATACCTCCCGTTGTCCAGAAGGACGTCATGGCATAGTTGATGGCTTTTTGCATCGGGGTGAAGGAAGGCTGTTCCCTGTCTGGCCCGCCGAAACAATCGACATAATCATCATTCAATAAGTCATTGGCCATTTCAAGATAGTGGGGTGGCAGGATGCAGTCTGAATCGAAAAAAAGAAAATAATCGCCTTTTGCATGGGTCAAACCGACATTGCGGGAATCGCTACGCCCCGTATTTTCTTTGCTGATATATTGAATGGGAAATCGGGGGCGCGCTTCACGGGTGCAAGGCTTCGTCGAATCGCCCGGCAATGGTGCGAGAAATTTCTCTACTTCATGGGCACAAGGCTTCGTCGAACCGTCTTCAACCAATACTAATTCAAAATCACTAAAAGTTTGTTCGGCTAAACTGTTAAGCAGTTCGCAGACTTCGTCGGGACGGTTATAAACCGGAACAATGATTGAAAATTTCATTTTTACAATTGTTTAATTTAAAAAGGCGTTATCTACTCTTTGTCCTTTTCGCCCCAACGCTCTTTTGCTAAAAACATACGTTACTTATTTTCAACTCCTTGATAAGGTCTGGGCAATGGCCCCACTTCTCGATCATCCACAGGACATACCGGATATCGACACTGATAGTGCGTTGTAACTCGGGTTCAAAGGCGATATCCCCACTCATCGCTTCCCAATTTCCATCGAAAGCAAGGCCGATGACGCATCCGTTTTTATCAAACACGGGGCTTCCGGAATTACCGCCAGTGATGTCGTTGTTCGACAGGAAGCATAATTGTAACTCTCCTTTCTCGTTGGCATACATCCCAAAATCGCGGTTACGAACCAAGTCGATTATTTCAGGTTGTAATCGAAATTCATGACTTGTAGAATCTTCCTTTTCAAGCAACCCCTTATCTGTCGAATAATAGTTATACCATGCTGCATCATACGGATAATATCCGCTAATCGAGCCGAAACTTAAACGCATGGTAAAATTAGCGTCCGAATAGAAATTATTGTCGGCAACCATTTGCCGGAGACCGGCGAAATGAAGGCGTTTACCTTTTGTAATATCTAATTCTACGCTGGAAATTGACTTTCGCATTTCCATTAAAGTCGCCATTACTGATGCTGACAAGACAGCTGCCGGGTCTTTTTTCGTATAGCGATCGTATTTTTTGGGGTCTTTCAACAGTTCGATAAGTTTGCTTTCCGAAAGAAGCGCAGTTTTCGAAAATAAATCGGCGGCATACCGTTCATAATCGCCCTTGTATTTTTTATCTATTTCCGCATAAATACCTGACAGGCAGCCTGAAGGAACGCGTTGTTTAACGATGTGCATCATAGCTGCAAGGACTTTTTGGTCGATAGTCGGCTCGTAATCTTTAAAAAAAGGTCGTATCTTATCCTGTATGTTGTCTTCAATTTCCATGATTGACAGGTTTTTTTTATCAATCAATCCGAATATACGCGCCAATTGTAGTATCTCTGCCCCTGAGACAAAGGCTTCGGTCAGATAAGTCATGTGTTTGCGTTGCTCATCTGTGGAGGTATAACCTGCTTTCAACAGGTTCAATGTCTGACCATAAACCACTTTGTTTTCAGCGGATTGCGCCCATTGGTCGAAGGTGGATTCTTCTGCTTGTTTTCGTTCTATCACATGTAATTTGGCAAGTCCTCTGTTCATACCGATCGAATTTTTCCAATAGTTGGAGCTACCTGCATATTTAGAAGCATATTTGATGCGTACAGCGTCATCAGCCAGCATGGCTTTTTGCCAAATCTCCTGTTTGATACCTCTAACTTCAATACGCGGCTCGTTGGTACTTTTGATTCGTTGTTGCACCCCCCACGACGTCAGGTAACGGTCTGTACTGCCCGGAAAGCCGATAGTCATCGCATAATCGCTTTCCTGATAACCTTGTAAGGATATTTCAGCTACGAAAGCAGGTTTGTAGGGGCGATTGTTTTCATCATAGTCAGCCGGCTGGTTATCCTCACCGGCATATACGCGAAAGACGGAAAAGTCGCATGTATGACGCGGCCACATCCAGTTATCAGTATCACCGCCGAATTTCCCAATGGAGGTAGGGGGAGCAAATACCAAGCGAATATCGCGGAATATCTGATATACAACTAAATAATATTTGTTCCGACTATAAAAGGGAATCACCTCCGCACGAATAAACCGGCCCTTGCCTACCTCTTCCAGTATCGTTTCGCTGATGGAATCGATGGCTTTCAGGCGTTGAAATTCACTTTCAATCGAATCGACTTGGGGTATAATCCGGTCGGTTACGTCGAGGATATCTTTCAGATAAAAAACGTTTAATCCATCAACCGGCAATTCTTCGGCTTTATTTTTTGAAACGAATCCGTCTTTGAGATAGTCGTGTTCTACACTGCTCAATTTCTGAATCGAACCATATCCGCAATGATGATTGGTAAAAACTAACCCTTCATCCGAAACTGTGATCCCTGTACAGCCGCCGCCAAAAATAACGACTGCATTAGCCAAACTGGGTGTTTCTTTATCATAAATAAATTGATAATCAGGCGTGAATCCTAGTTCTTTCATGCGTGCCAGACTTTGTGAATTCAACTCATTAATAATCCACATACCTTCGTCTGCACTAACCTGCAACCACCCTGTGATGAGTATAAGCCATACTGCTAATTTCTTTTGTATCATTCCTTTAAGAATTTAATATAACCGCAATGTTTAATTTTTTTTTGTAAATCTATTACCAAAACGCCTGCAAAGATAGGAATAATTGTTAAATAATAAATTGAGAGGCAAAATAATCAGCAAAAAAATCGTACTTTTGCATTGATTTTGTAATCCCAATTTTATGAACGATAATAACATTCAGGAGAATATCTTAGACGCAGAGGAAGAAAAATATCATACGGAAGTGGGTCATTTTCAAATTAATCACGAAAGGGAGAAGATTTGTGGAGACGTATTTCTGTCGAAAAGAATCCCTGAAGAAAACAGGGTATTGTGCGTGTTGTCGGACGGTATGGGGCATGGCGTGCGTGCCAATGTTCTGGCAACCCTTACGGCAACCATGGCGCTCAATTTTTCTTTGGAACACAAAGATGCCAACGCACTCGCAAGTATTATTATGAAAGCCCTGCCCGTTTGCAGCGAAAGAAAGATTAGTTACTCAACCTACACTATCATTGATATCTCTGTCGATGGTAATACCGTGTCTATTTTGGAATATGATAATCCTCAAACTTTGATTCTGAGAGGGAACAGGATTTATCAGCCGGAATGGACGCATGTGAAATTCGAAGGTGATGTCAGGGATAAGCGGGTAATGAACTTGAAGAAATGTACTTTTACGCCTCAAATAGAAGACCGTATTGTCTTTTGTTCGGACGGAATTATTCAGTCGGGATTAGGAAAAGGGCTTACCATGGGGTGGGGAAGAAATGATTTCATACGTTTTGTCCGGAGCATCATCGAAACGACGCCAACTATTTCGGCAAACGACCTCGCCGAAAGAGTAGTAAAACACGCCTCGGCAAATGACCTGCACACACCTAAAGACGATCTCACATGTGGTGTGGTTTATTTCCGACAGGCCCGAAAGACCTTGTTATGTACAGGCCCTCCCTTTAACCCTGAAAAAGACAACGAGTTTGCTACTATTCTGAAAAACTTTAACGGGAATAAGATTATCAGCGGAGCCACTACAACAGATATTATCTCAAGAGAGTTAGGTAGAACCGTTACGAATGAAGAACGCGTTGACCCGGTATTGCCTCCAAGTTCAAAAATGAGAGGCGTTGATTTGGTTACGGAAGGCGTATTGACATTGAGCAAAGTGACTCATTTACTGAATGTTATAAACCTCAATTCCAATGTGCAGTTTGGGAAAGGTCCAGCCGACCAAATCTGTAAACTATTGTTAGATACCGACGAGATATACGTTCTGGTCGGCACAAAAATCAATGAGAATCACCACGACCCCTCTTTACCGGTTGAAATAGAACTGCGTAAACACCTGATTCAACGATTAACCAAAGTGTTGTCGGAAAAATTTATGAAAGTAGTTACCGTAGAATATATGTAAGTCGGGAAAAATTAAAAAAACGATACGAATAATTATAAATTCCAAAAGCTATGCATCCTATTTCCTCAACTTCCCCATCTACCCCTGTTATCCGGTTAGATAAAAAAAAGTGTAAGGCGTGTTATTCCTGCATCAGGACATGTCCGGTTAAGGCTATTCATGTGCGGGAGAATACCGTATTTCCCTATATTGAAGAAAATAAGTGTATTCATTGCGGTACTTGTATCGGTACATGCGCCTACAAAGCAATCAGCCACCATGATTCGAAAAAAAGTGTCATGCAACTGTTAAAATCCAAAGAGAAAGTGGTTGCGATATGCGCGCCTTCTATTGCGGGTGAGTTTGACGACATCACGGATTATCGTAAGTTTGTCCGGATGATTCGCCTGCTCGGGTTTACCTATGTGACCGAAATGGCGTTTGGCGTAGATATTATTGCCGAACTATTCAGAAAACTTACATTGGATGATTTTAACGGAAAATACTATCTGACAAGCTGTTGCCCTGCTATTGTCAATCTTGTGGAGAAAATATATCCCGAATTAATCGGGAATCTGACACCCTATGTTTCGCCCATAGCGGCCTGCGCTATTGTTGCAAGGAAAATCTATGGTAATGACCTGAAAGTGGTACACATCACTCCCTGTGTGGCGGCAAAAAAAAATGTCGACAGGTATACCGGCTTGACGAAAATAAATGAAACGCTGACATTCAGGGAATTACGACAGTTATTTGACGAATATAATATCAGCGAAACCTTCAGCGAATTTTCCGATTTTGACGAACCGTTAGGCTATAAAGGGAGTATGTTTCCGATTTCACAAGGGTTCGTAGAGGCTGCAAACTTGGATACCAACTTGTTAAATGGGAATACCATTACGGTTGACGGCAAAAGCTCGGTTCGCGCTACCAAGCAGTTTTTAGAACACTATAACATCATTAAGCATAATTTCAACATCTTTATCTGTAAGGGGTGTATTATGGGACCCGGCACGTCAGAAGGGGGAGAGAAATACAAACGATATGCTTTAGTGAAAGACTATATTAGCCGACGTCTGGCGAATTTCGATGTGACAAAATGGCGTCACTACATGGATGTTCACTCCGATTATAAGGAACTGAATACTACCTTCACAAATAAAAAATACGAGTTGCCGCTTCCCGATGATTTTTCGATAAAGATTGCCCTTAATCGGATCACCAAGCGTAACAATAATATGGAGGTTAATTGCGGCGCTTGCGGTTTCGCAACCTGTAAAGAGTTGGCTTACGCCATTGCTCAGAATACGGCTATCCCCGAAATGTGCGTGACCAACACACAAATTGGGAACCGCGAGACGTCACTCAGTTCAAAATTGTTGGCTGAAGAAGCGGAAATGGTTAAAAACGAGCTGAATACGACTAAAATAACACTCGACGAAACAAGAGAGTTGCTTTATGCCAAAAACGAGGCTTTATCCATTTTCGTCAGAGGATTAAACACCGGCGTCGTATTTTGCGATGATAATCTGAAAATAACAGAATCCAATCTTCGGTTTATCGAGATATTGGGCGACGATGTGAAAGATATTCACGACGTTATCCCCTATCTCATTGGCGCCGACCTCAAAACATTATTACCACCCTCGCTGATCACCCAGTTCCAGTTCATATTGAATCATGATGAAACACAAATCAGCCGAGATGTGCAGATTGAGGATAAATGGATTAATGTATCTATCTTTCAATTGATTCCCCAGAAATTAGTAGGCGCCGTGTTCCGTAACTTACATTCCAAAGAAGAACGCCCCGAAGAAATTATTCACCGTGTTAGCGAGGTGATAGAAGAAAATCTGAGACAAGTGCAACAAATCGGATTTATCCTTGGCGAAGGCGCCGCCCAAACGGAAAAAATGCTCAATTCCATTATCAAATCATACGAATGACGAATGAATACATGGTACATAGGCAACAATAATTTATTTCACCAATGATTTATTATTGAGAGAAATATACCAGATATAGCCTGTTACATGTTTGTAACCCATCTCGCGGATCAAGGAGGTATATTTTTCGAGTTGACGTTGATGTGCTTTTTCTTTTTGGTCGCCCGATTTGTAGTCTACTAAGATGACATGGCTGTTTTGATCGATCATGATCCGGTCGGGGCGCAGTGATTTTCCTTTTCCGAATAAAATATCTGTCTCGTTCATTACCTGCATGGAGCCGTTAAACCAGTCATACACTTCACTTTCAGCGGTTAGTGATAGCAACTTCTCTTTGAGGCTTTCTGCTTCTTCGCTGTCAATTTCTCCTGACGCCTGTTTTTCATACAACGCGCGGGTGATATCTTCCCGCGTTACGATGTTGCTTAAAATATCATGCATCAACAGACCGAATTTCCTTTTTTTATCGTCGGACAAGCCGCTGACATGATTCAATCGAAGTAACATCCGTTTGTCGGGTGAGATAGAGTGCATCCTTTCCATCGGCCATTCTTCTATTTCCGCAGTAGACTTGTCGGATTCCGGCAAAATATCGGATTGGGGCTGATCATGCGCTGCCGGTGATTGAACCGTTACCGGACATTTGTCAGTTATAGACATTGCAAACAGATCATAAGAAAAAGGGTGACTACCCGCAGTTACATTCCGAGTCGCTTTCTTTTTTCCGGTGGCGAACATCTCAATGACTGCTTCTTCCCTTGCCATGACGACTACTTTGCGTTCGTAAAGTCCGTTTTCAGTGTCGAATAAGAAGTGTTGATCGGTCAAAAGTCCGTTCCGTAGCAGACTGGCTATTGAGGCAGCGGATTCCGTTTTCTTGTGAGGCGCCATGACGATAAGTTCTTCCTTTGCGCGCGTGAAGGCAACATATAACGTATTTAGGTTATCGATATAGGCATGAAGTTTTTCCGTGAAATAGTCGGATGCAAATATCGTGTCTTTCAATATTTTACCGTATCTTACAGGTACTAAGCTCATGGCGTTAAAGGGTTTTTCATTGGGATGACACCATAGGATCGCTTCTTTCCCGTCTACTTTCCAATCTGCAAAAGGTATGATTACCACCTTGAAACCAAGTCCTTTCGACTTATGTATGGTCATAATACGAATGGCGTTTTGAGAATCGGGCGTACTTATTTTCTTCTCATTTCCTTTTTCATCCCACCATTCGAGGAATCGTCCCAGATCAGCAGTTTCGGATGCTGAAAATTCGGCTATCAGATCGAAAAATGCCTGAATATAAACGAGTTCATTTTCAGGTATATCGGTCTCAAAAAGCCGGTATAATCCTTCAGCCAGTTCGTAAAGCGAACGGTTTGACAACTGTTTGAGATTTGCGTTTATTTCGGGACTAAATGGCTGGTAAGACCATACTTCAATATTCGGACGAATGTTTTTTGTACATAAGAGTGCATAAGCCACCTGCGCCAATTCGCGATAACTTGCAACTTCCGGCTGGGAGAGGTAGCGGAACATTTCGATCATCCAACGTACAGACATAGATGACCCGACTGTCAGCGAATCTTCGGTGATGATGTCGTATTTATACCGCGAACCGGGATGCGTTTCTTTATATTTCAGCAGTGTTTCGGCAGTTGACAAGCCTTCTTTGTTGGTGCGGGTCAGAATAGCTATGTCTCTTAATGTAAATCCTTTATCCTGTAGCTGTTCGATGATTTGCGGCAATTTTTGCAAGCTCTGCTCTTTCCAGTTTAGTTGTTCCGTATCGGTAAGAAATTGAACGCATACATATCCGGTTTTATCTTTAAAAGGCTCTGCGACTTGCTGTTCGACGTTTTTATAGGCCGATTCAATTCGTGTATAAAAACTTTCTTTCTCATCAGCAGGCAGAGATGATTCTGCCACCTCACCGTTAAAGATTTGTTGCAGAATTTCAGGTATGACCCGGAACAGCATATTGTTAAATTCAACAATATGACGGCAACTGCGCCAATTAGTACTTAGCGTTTCCTCTTTTGTCTGATTACCGAAATCGTTTTTCACCTGCCCGTCGAGTAGCTTCCAATCCGAATTGCGAAAGCGGTAGATACTTTGTTTCACATCGCCGACGATCAGGTTGTGTCGTCCGTTATCGAGGCTGTCTTTTAGCAGCGGTCGGAAATTCGACCATTGCATGACACTTGTATCTTGAAATTCATCTATCATATAATGTTCGATACACACGCCTGTCTTTTCGTAGATGAATGGAATTTCACTGCCGTCGATTATCCTGTTGAGCAGTTCGGTCGTGTCGGCAATCAATATCTTGTTGTTATCTTCGCGCCATTTCGCAATGTGTTGTCCCAAATCCGTCAGGATGCCTAAAGCATAAAAATTACGGGTTATCTCCTGAGCGGTATGATAGTGCGTCAGTTTGTCATAAAAAGATACTACACTTCGTATCAGGTCGTTCATCCCGTTCATATACATTCGTCCGGCGTCTTGCCGTATTTTGGCGGAGGCATTTTTGGCAAGGTAACCGTCCGGGTTGTCAACAAGAACACGAAATGTTTCTTTCATCTCCGGTATATTGTCTGTCACCAATTTTTCAAACATGAAAAAGGGTGAATTATGGATGCGTATAAAATCGGAGGGTTGTAATCCATACTGTTGCATCAGCCGAATGCCCTGTTCTCCAAATTCCTTGGCCTTTTTTCGGTATGTTTGGATGATTTGATAGAGCGTATCACGGTAGTTGGCGAGAAACTGTTTTTGTTGAATCTCATGCTGTATTTGGGCGCTGTATGTTTTATATGTTTCTTTAAAAAGCTGTTGACCTAATTTGATAATTTCGTTGCGTATGTCCCATCGACCGCTCTCTTCGATTTTATCTTCCGTAAAACGGAGCAGCCAGTCTATCAGTGATTTTTTCTCTCCTTTCTCAAGTTCTGCGAGCATGTTCTCCATAGCTTTTTCGAGCATCAAGTCGGCGTCTAATTCAACCAGATAATTGCCCTGTAACCCTATTTCGCGGGTGAAAGTGCGAAGCGTCTGCTGAAAAAAATGGTCGATGGTGCTGATACGGAATGCAGAATAATCGTGCAGGATGGTTCGTAAGATAACTTTTGCCTGTGCGCGTATTTCGGTTTCATTTTTCCTCCCGTTTTCTGAGAGTTTTTGTATATATGTTGATGGTTGATTATTGGCGAGGTGAAAAAGTTCCTCGATGATACGGCTTTTCATCTCGGCCGTTGCCTTGTTGGTAAAAGTAACAGCCAAAATATGCCTGTGTCTTTCTTTTCCCTTGAATAGCAAGGACATATATTCACCTGTTAGGGTATGAGTTTTACCTGTTCCGGCCGATGCACTGTAAATAGTCAGCATAAAAATTATTTTTTAAGCAAAGCAATCGCATAAGCGGCGATGCCTTCTTTGCGTCCGGTGAAGCCGAGTTTTTCGGAGGTGGTGGCTTTTAGGGAGACATCATTGACCAAAACACCCATCAGTTGTGCAAGAGTTTTTTTCATTTCAGGGATATATGGTGACAGTATGGGCTGTTCGGCTACGACGGTGGCATCGATATTTTCCAACTGATAGCCTGCTTGGCGAACCATAAACATGGCTTGTCGCAGAAAATATTGACTCTCATAATTTTTATAGGTATCATCCGAATCAGGAAAATTACTCCCGATGTCGCCCAGGTTAGCAGCGCCGAATAGGGCGTCGCAGATGGCATGAATCAGCACATCCGCATCGCTATGCCCCAATAGTCCGTAGGGATGCTCGATGCGTACCCCACCAAGCCACAACTCGCGGCCTTTAACCAATGGGTGCACATCATATCCAAAACCGATTCGCATGATAAAGGGGGAAAACTACCTAAACAGTCCTTTTATGCCGTCCATATCGAATGACAGGGTAAACCGTAGCGTCTGGTCGAGTGGATTACTGGGGACGGTACTGATGAGGTAAGCGGCGTCCAATTGAAAGACATTCATCCTGAATCCGGCTCCCACAGAGAAATATTGGCGGTTGCCTTTCATTTGATTTTCATAAAAATAACCTCCCCGCACAAAGAACTGACTGTTATAATTGTATTCGGCAGCGACGGATATGTTGATTTCTTTCAGTTCCTCACTGAACCCTCCGGGCGCATCGCTGAATGACTTGAACATCCCTTTCACAAAAGGGGTATTGTTGTATTCATCATCCCTTTTATCAAAATCTTCATCACGCTCGTCACTGAACCGGATCGGTTTCGAGGGAACGAGGTATTTGTTTAAATCCAAGTAAATTCCAAGTTGGTTATATTCGTCCAACGGCATCAGCAGGCCTGTGCCAAGCCTGAGGTTCGTCGGCAGAAACTGGTTTGTCGAACCGCCGTCGTAGGAGATTTTATTACCCATATTGGAAATGTTGAAACCTCCGCTCCACAAAGCCTCGCTTTGACCTATTGAAAGGTATTTCTCGCCGTAGCCGCTCAAATCGGCTGCTACCGCGTTGCCGGGGCTCAACTCATAATCTACATCTGCTCCCATATCCGACCGAATATAACGCATGGCGACCCCTAATGCAAATCCTTCCGACAGTTTGATGCTATAACTCAAGTCTAACGCCATCTCGTAAGGGAACAGATTAAGATATACATCTCCTCCGTAAGTCGTCAGCGGGACTTCGCCTAAGGTGAAATACCGAAGTGAGGCGCCAAGTGCATGGCGGTCGTATTGGCCTAATTTATAGTATCCTGACAGATAAGCCAACGCGACGTCGTTGACAATTTTACTCATCCATGGGGTGTATGAAAAGCCAACGCCGGCTTTACTTTCCATGAAGGCGTATTTGGAAGGATTCCAGTATTGTGATGCAATGTCAGGGAGTGTGGATACCCCGTTATCACCCATAGCGCCTCCTCGGGCGTCGGGTGCAATAGACAATGACGGTACGGCTGTGTTTAACGGGCTGAATCTGTTTTTTTCGTCATCATCCTGCGCTTTTATCATTACTGAGGAAGCGATACACATTCCTATCAATAGATTTTTTTTAAGTAGTCGCATATTTTAATATTAAGTACTTTTTCCTGTTTTAATAATTATATATAATAATTGTAAACTTGATTTTTACATATTTATTGTGCAACGATGATTAATTTCTTCGATTTAGACACTTCCTGTGATTGGTCGCTTCTGATTATTACACGGTAAACATATACTCCGGAGGGCAGGCGGGCGCCGGCGCCATTGAACAGGTCCCATGTGACGCGGTAAGAATCAAACAAGCCGGAGGAGCCTGATTCCGTATGTCTCCATTGCATTCTGCCGGCTATGTCAAAAACTTGTATCTCGACATGTACCCTCGATTCGGGCAAGTCGTGAGAAATCATGAAATTCACTTGGTCGACAGCGGGCGACGGCCCGGCGGTCAGGTCGACAATTGTTGGTTTGTAGTTGTCTGTTACAAAAAAACTGATGGTTTGTACGCTTGAATTATTATGAATATCCCACACTTTAAATTCGGCGGTATGACGTCCTGATTCAAGTTCCGGCAGCAGGAACTTAATGATTCCCTCACCTTCCTCACCGGCAAGGTAGGTGCTGTAATAGCTGTTTAACGAATAGCTCATGGCGGGATTGTTGTCAATAGTCAGCATTATATCGTGTCCGATACTGCTGCTTCCGATATTGATGCCGCTTTCATCCCATACGATAGCCGTAAGCAAAGGTGTTGCATTGACCTTGTCGCCGTCTTTGAAATCGGAAGTATTCAGATAAAAGGCACGAATCTCGGGCCCTGTTTCGTCCTGGTCGAAACTGCTTGCCGTGCCGCCCACCGTAAAGTTCTTATAGGCTCCACTGGCTTCTTTCAGGTTGTTTTCGTCGACGGCATAAAGACTTATTTTCCCGTTGTGATAAGAATATGAGATATCTTTCGGTACGGTAAACGAAAAGGTAAACTCCCCGTTTCTAACGGAATCGTTTCCGATATACATCATATTGGGATAATCGTAATAAGAAAATGTGATGCCTGTACCATTATTATTCAATGTAGTAATGTATTCCTGACTGTCGAAGACGGTAACCGACAGTAAACCGTTGAACTGGTCTGCTAATAGGCCGTCGGGTGCGTTCACTTTTCCTTTAGCGCTGATCCTTTCAAACGCTTTGATGTTAATAGGCTCTTCAGTAAGGGTTAAGCCATTTATTTCCGTGATTTCCATGTCATACTCATCGGGATAGGTCAAGGTCATTGACGGGTCGCCAAGCAATACAAAACTCATCAGTTCGATTTCCTTACAATCATTTTTTGAGTTTTTCATCACATCGCCAAGCGTCAGGTGGCGGCCATTTCTTTTCTCAAACAGATTTTTTGTGAATTGAGTGTTCATCCTGAAATTATTCTCGCTCCAGGCTACCCTCGAAGTTGAAAAGACGGCTATTCCTCCGCTTTTTCTGCTTAGGAATACATCTTCGCCGGCGGAGGTCGAAGGTGCATCAAACGGCGCAAAATCGCAGGCTGCTATAATCCAAAGCGGGAGATTGGGATAAGTAAAATTATTTATGTCGGTTTGTGTCATCACTTTTTCTTCGGCCCAAGAGACCGCATCGCCATGTCCGGTATAGTTGATAATCAACAAACCCTCTTTCAACTCTTTTTGGATATTGGCGCGAATATCCGGATAGGATGGTTTCCCACCGGTCATCGTTTTTTTGAAGGCATCCAAGTACAGTTTTTTTGTAATATAAGCCGGGTTATTTTCTTCTATATAAGAGGCTAAATCATTGGCTTGTCGCATGTGGTCGATCCTGTACAAATCAGCTAAATTACCGTCGTCTGCCACAAAACATATTTTATTTTTCCAAGGTCCCGGCATGGATTCTTTTGTGTAAGTAATCACTTTGTCGACAGCATACCGAGCTTGGGTGAGCGTATTAACAGGGAATCGCCCGATACCAAGGTGAACTGTGGCTGAAACCGGATTAGCTCCTTCTCTGTCTGCCAAAAACCCGAAATAATCGTCGGTGACATATGAATATTCGCCCAAGGTTTCTTTTGTTTGATAGGTAATGATATAGTTGTCCGAGGAATTTTTCCATGTGTCTGTCAGTTTTCGGTTATCGTAACGCCCGTCGCCAAACAGTAATAAATATTTCGGGGCGTCAGCGTCGGAGGTTCTCCGGTCGTAGAACATTTTCATAAAACGGCGTATGGCGGTTGCTTCGGGCATTCCGCTTGAAAACTCGTTGTAAACTTGTTCCGGCGTCACTACTGCAACGGTCAGGTTGTCATTCGTGCGCCTGAAAGCAGCTAACCGTTCAGCTTCTGAAACAAATGCTTCCGGCGCTAAGATAATGAGGTCTGTCTGGTTCATGCCATGCAGGTTTTGCGGTTTCACCTCACCGACATTGTCGGGCGTATCCAAGTTCTTCGAGAGGTCTACGATAGCAAACTCGCGCATAACGCTTTGAGCCGGAATGGAAAAGGAGAGGTCGCTGCCGCTAAGTGATGTCTCAATTCGTTGTACCGGGCTGCCTTCCGTTATATCAAACACAAGGATATCCGGCGAAGCATTTTTAATGATATATTCTGTGGCCTGGTTCACGGAAGCGAAGCTGCGAAAAAAAGTGCAAGCGCCATAAGGCTGTAGTTGACGCTTCATTTGAAAACGGATATAATCCAAATGACTTGTCTGTTGCGGCAGACTGAATGAGAGTGTCAAATTTGTATTTTCATTTTTTTCGCCCACCCAGATAACCTCCGGAGTGACCGCTACTCCAGCTATATATACATTTGTATTTTGATTGATGACGCTATCGGGAAACGAAAATGAATTCCCATTAGCGCTCAGACTAACGATACCCCTCCCGGATGTAACTTTGGCAACAAAACGAAATACTATTTTGGCGGTGTCATTCGTGATACCGGGTGTCGTAAACTTAAAATCCTGTGATGTTCGCGTATCGAAACTTTCACCAAACAATTCGCGTCCCGTGTTCGGCCGTCCCGGAACGGTAATCGAATATCTCTCCAATTCATGTAATTGATAGTCATCGTATACATCTAAGCGGATAGTGGTGACGCCTTCCCATGATACAGTCTCCATTTCATTTGTCTCCGCCGCATCGGTAATGAAATAATAACCGTGGGTGGAATACGCATTGTTTTCGTGCGTGAAGGTTCTATTGCTGATATTGGACATCCATTTAACGGGACCTTTCCCGAAGAAAAGCAGATAATCGTTCCCGCGCCATACCTCGACTGAGGGAACATCATCCAAGTAGACGGCTCTCGAAAAATCCTCTTCCATCGGCCAACCTCCGTACCCATGAATAGACACCTTTTCGGGGTTTGAGAATCCCATTTTTCGCAAATCCGCATAAGTGAGTTTATAAAATCCCGTCTCACTGACGCTTACCTTCACCCATTTCCCTTCCGATAATGCCGATTTCGGTGCATACAAAGAGCCGTCTGCCATGGCAATAGTAAGCGAAAACAGGCAAAATAAGAAGGAAAGAGCAAAAAGACGAAGGGGAAAAAAGGGGAAAAGGGGAAAAGGGTCAGATCGTCTGTTTGTCCGTTCGTCTGTTCGTATATTTTTTGGTAACATATTTTCTAATCTAATAATCAAATATTTAATAACTTAATAATCCATTTATCGTATATAAAAATCGAACAGTTTGCGGTTATTAAGGTACCCTTGCAGGTGATTCCCTATCTCTAATTTCCCGACGCCTTCCGGTGTTCCCGTATAAATCAAGTCGCCGGTCTTCAGTGTGACAAAACGACTGACAAATGCAATAATTCGGTCAACTGAGTAAATCATGCGGGATGTATTCCCTTTTTGGACGGTTCGTCCGTTTATATCCAAGTGAAAATCAAGATTTTGAATCGCCTCCGATAACGGGATGAACTCACCTATGATAGCCGACCCGTCAAAGCCTTTACATAACTCCCACGGCAACCCTTTTTGTCGAAATTCACGCTGAAGATCGCGCGCCGTGACATCGAGGCCTACTGTTACCTCATTATAATAACGATATGCAAACTTTTCTTCAATATGCTTACCGAGTTTATTTATTTTAACGACAACCTCCGTTTCGTAATGAATTTCCGATGAGAAATCGGGGATGAAAAAAGGCTTCCCACCCTTTAACAGCGCCGAATCGGGTTTCATAAAAATAACCGGTTCTGTTAATACTAACGAATGTTGCATCTCTTTATTGTGATTTGCATAATTCATTCCTATGGCAATAATCTTCATATAGTTTTCAGTTTTCAGTTTTCAGTTTTCAGTTTTCAGTTTTCAGTTTTCAGTTTTTTGAGAATGCGGACGGGACGTCCGCGTACCCGGAGATACGTTTCAATTTTCAACGATCAACGACGCAAAAGCGCCTTTGTTAAGAAATAGGGGGGCATGAACAGGAATAAATGAACAATGAACTCTTCCTAATTCCTAATTCTTAATTCTTAATTCCTAATTAAATTAAGTCTTGCTCCCCACAAAAAAGTCTTCTTTATCGCTAAAAAGGACATTGAAGGTAGTCAGACTGCCGTAGATGCGGGTTATATATTGCTGTAGGTTGACCTTATCTTCGTCGGATAAAACTGTGTGGCTGTTAATATTTTGTTCTAATACGCGCAAGCGGTCGCGAACCATCACAATCTTGTGGAAAAATGTTTCTATGGGCATCTCCTTCCCTTGGAGGTTTGGATTGCCAGGCGTCATGGTCAATGTTCCGCCTTCCCATTTAGACCCTAACTCTACTTTGTGTTCCAAGCCATTGTAACGGTCGAGAATAAACTTCAGCGTCTTTTCAAACTCTTTGACATTCAGACGCGGTTCGGTTAACGGCATGTCCTCGTTTTCTTCGATAATATCCGCTTCAAAATTCGATTTTAAAAACTCAATCTCACCGCCGCGAACAAAAATAACTTTATAAATCAAATTTGTATTGCGGCTAATAATTCCTACCCCGTATCTGGGATGGTCAATTCGCGTACCTACATTCAATTCTTTGTCCATGTTTTTTTTAATTATGAGTTATGAATTATTTCCTTTTCACCCCCTTAAGTTATTTTGAAGCGGATTTGAGTACATTTCAAGCAGCTTGGTCCTAAGAAATGATTCGTCTTTATTTGAGAGGCCATCAATTTTATCGATCTGTTTTTGTAAATAGTTGTCAAACTGCATCTCATCGTTGAGGTCATAGTTGGCTCCGAATTGATCGCTTTGATGTAAAAAATCATATGCGACGTAATTGCAGGGGAAAAAACAATAGTTTTTATAAATTTCCCTGTCAATAATTTCGGCAATCGCTGTAATAAGTGCATTTTTGTCAAAGTTTTTATCTTTAAGCAATGCTAACCGATCATTGATAGGCGACCCTATCGTGAAATGTACGTGTCCTTTATTTTTAAGTAAGCCAGTTTCCATGTTCAATAAGTCATCGCGTTTGCTTTTTACAAAATCAGGATTATCGCGTTTTTGTTGAAATTCTTTGGCTTTCAGGTAGTCGCATGGGTCGTACTCGTAAGAGATAGTGATAGGAATGATATGAAGATCCATCAGGTTTTGCAAAGGATTTTTATGTTCACCTGCCATATTGAGCATTTTCAATACGCTGTTTTGTGTACGGTCGTTCGAATCTTTTGCACGCCCTTCCCGTTGCGCAAGCCAGATAGTTTCTTTTATATCTTTGATTATGTGATGAATATATGCAGATAATTGCATGCTCGATTTCAATAATTGACGGGCGGAAAGGTCACGCTTGACTATAAAACAATTATTTAACCTGACAAGCGTCTTTATCCACGGATGAATCAACAGATTATCGCCAATGGCAATCTGGGTCATTCCATGCCCGATGTCGAGCAGCAATGTGTTCAGAAAAGCGGCGTCGAGAACGATGTCGCGGTGATTGGATATGAATAAGCAGGATTGATTTTCAGGTATGCGGTTTTGACCTGAAATAGTTAGCGAGGAGGTTGTTTTCTTGGCAATCTCCATGACAGCATTATATGACATGATTGTCTTAAACTTCTCTTTGGAGTCGCACAATCGCATCATTGCGATGAACTTATCCCAATCCATATTGGGCATGATATAGGACATCGCATGTCTTAATCCGGCTGATGAAACAAGCGTTTCAACAGCATCATACACTTCGTCGTTATTGAAAGGACGAATATCATCAAAGTTATATTTCGAGTAGTCTGTGCCCATTATTATATCATTTTGACTGCAAACATACGAATGTTATTTGAATTTATTGTCACCTTTAACCTTTTTTATGACTATAGGTTTTCTATAATATCTGTCATAACATCCTTAATATCAAGTCCTGCAGCCTTTATCTGCTGCGGAATAAAACTTGTTTCGGTCATGCCCGGATTCGTATTTATCTCAAGCAAAACGGGGTGATTATCTGCGGGAATGATGTAGTCGATACGTATGATGCCATGCGCATTGATCAGGTCGTATATCCGCAAGGTTTCCTGCCGGATGAAGGCTGTCAATTCATCCGGCAGACGCGCCGGTGTTATTTCCTGTACCTCGCCTTTATACTTGGCATTGAAATCGAAAAACTCATTTTCGGTTACCACCTCCGTAACCGGAAAAACGACCTGTTTTGTTTTGGTACAGTAGCATCCGCATGTCACTTCGGTGCCATCAATAAAACGTTCGATGATCACCTCATCCCCTTCCACAAACGCTTTTTCGATAGCCGACTGCATCTGTAAAGCATCTATTACTTTCGTGATACCGAAACTGCTGCCTCCGGCGTTTGGCTTCACAAAAACAGGAAGACCAAGATAGTCAATTAGTTGAAAGTTGAAAGTTGAAAGTTGAAAACCGGATTCGCTGCTTTCCACAATTTCCCCTCTCCTATTTTTCTTGAGCCTGACCGAATCGGCTACGCGCACGCCTTGTGTCTTCAGAAATTGATTATTGATATATTTATTAAACGTCAAAGCCCCTGCCAGTACGCCACATGAAGAGTAAGGTATGCCAAGCATATCAAAATACCCTTGAAGACGTCCGTCTTCGCCGGGACAACCATGAATCGTAATGTAAGCATAGTCGAACTTTATTTTTTTCCCGTCAATCCGAAAGCTGAAATCGTTTTTATCGATTTCCGGCCAACTCACACCGGTCGTTGTTGTCTGCTTTTCGTCGGGCATATCGGGTCTGCTTCCGTCAGGTATTTCAACCGTCCATTTGCCATTTCGCATCAGGACGATATAAAGGCTATAACGGTTTCTATCAATAAAACCGATTAATCCTTTGGCGCTTTTCAGTGAGACTTCATATTCGGAGGAATCACCTCCTGCAACAATGGCTATATTTTTCATAATAAAAAATGAACAACTGAAAACTGAAAACTGAAAACTGAAAACTGAAAACTGAAAACTGAAAACTGATAACTGAAAACTGATAACTGAAAACTGAAAACTGAAAACTGATAACTGAAAACTGAAAACTACTTATAAAAATTTCTCCATTTTCCAATCAGTTGTTCCATGTCCGGGGGTAGTTCCGAATCGAAGAACATCCTGTTTTTAGTTTCAGGATGTCTGAAGCCAAGTGTCTTAGCATGTAACGCTTGTCGTGGGCAGCAATCAAAACAATTATGTATGAACTGTTTATAGTTTGATGAAGGTAGACCTTTTAACAGTTGGTTGCCCCCATAACGCTCATCATTGAACACAGGATGTCCGATATGTTTCAAGTGGACGCGTATCTGATGTGTACGACCTGTTTCCAACCTGCATTCAAGCAACGCGACATATCCGAATTTTTCCAACACGCGATAATGGGTTCTGGCCTCTTTCCCTTGTTCGCCGTCGGGAAAAACCGTCATCTTCAACCGGTCGCGCGGGTCGCGCCCGATATTACCTTCAATATGTCCCGCCTCGTTTCGAGGGATACCCCAAACTAATGCAACATAGTTGCGCAGTGTCGTTTTTTGGAAAAATTGCCTGCCAAGATCAGTCTTGGTCTCCGGACGTTTCGCTATCACAAGAAGCCCGGATGTGTCTTTGTCAATACGATGAACTAACCCAAGCCCCGGGTCTGCGGGATTGAACAATGGGTCATCTTTCAGGTAAAAAGCAAGACCATTGAGGAGTGTGCCCGTATAATTGCCATGTCCGGGATGAACTGTTAATCCGGCAGGTTTGTTTACGATAAGGAGTTGGTCGTCTTCGTATACGATGTTGAGGGGTATATCTTCAGGAACGATTTCTATCTCGTTACGGGGTCGTCCCATCAAGATTACTACTGTATCTACCGGTTTTATACGGTAATTACTTTTAACTGCTTTTCCGTTTACATGGATACAATTGGCTTCTGCAGCTAATTGTATACGGTTACGACTGACATTCGGCAACCTGTCAATCAGGAATTTATCTATTCGTAACAGGGATTGGTTTTTATCGGCCACAAACCGGAAGTGTTCGTACAACGGGCTTTCGTCGCCGGATACAGATATTTCTTCTTCATCCTCTTCCGTTTCCGGCAAGTTTATACATAGTTGGTTTTCTTCGCCGAAAGCAGATGGCTCATCGTGTTCCGGCAAGTTTTCGTATCGTTGAAGCGCCATAATCAGAACCAGCTTTCAATGCCTCCAACATTATCGGTGTTCCCATTGACAATGGTATCATTTTCAAACGGTCTGCTGATTCCATTGCTAATGATAAGCGTTAGTTTAGCATTAATCGGTATGCGCGAACCGCTTTCGACAAGTTGTCCGTTGTATTCCACCCCAATCGTAAGGTCAGGAAATTCACCGGATACATATTTCCAATCAACATCTTTAAATCTTTTCGATTTCAGGGTTGCATACGCCAGACGAAACGAGAGGTCGGCAACATCCGGAAGAGTCACTGATTCCTCGGTTTTGGCATTGATTGTCATGTAAATGATACGGTTTTTTTTTACTTTTGATTTTGCTTCGGGTAACAAATCCACAATAGCGCCCGGCATGACTTCTTTCGAGTAGATGGAATCGACAACGGTGTAACGAAGTGAATTTTGTTCCAGAAAAGGGATGGCATCTTCTACCTGAAGCCCCGTTATATCAGGCACAAAAACGGCTTGATTATGATTCGTATAAAAATCAAGATATTTAAGCGTGATATAAACGGCTATAAGGGATATGACTGCCATCGCCAGCAAGTGGACAAAGACAGACCCATGGATTATTCTATTGAAAAGAGAGCTCATCTGAAACAGTTTAGCATTTAAAACTTAGAGGAGCGTGCTCATCTTATTTTGGATACTCATCTGAAACAGAGAGTTTATCACGTCCCTTTGCACGACGTGCAGCAAGGACTCTGCGTCCGTTAGCCGTAGACATACGTTCACGAAATCCGTGTTTGTTTTTTCTTTTGCGGTTCGAAGGCTGAAATGTTCTTTTCATCTGTCAATCTTTTTATTACTTGTTATTTTATTTCAAAATCGGGCTGCAAAGGTATCTGTTTTTTTTGAAATAACAAGCAACTATGGCTTATATTTTTCCATTTGAGGTAAAACCTTTTGAATTTCTGCTATTCGTTTGCTATCGCTGGGGTGTGTACTCAAAAAGTCAGAGCTGTTATCATTGCTGGAAAGATTAGACATTTTTTGCCAGAATGTCAATGCATTGTTCGGATTATATCCGGCTATGGTCATAAAAACAAGCCCTAAGTAGTCGGCTTCATATTCATGCTTGCGGGAGTAAGGGAGCATCACGCCTAACTGTGTGCCAAGCCCGAAAACCGTACTGCCAACCTGCTGCATTGCTGCCGTCCGGGTGCTCAATGCCATATCCAAAATAGAAGCGCCATACTGCGCTAAAATCTCCTGACTCATACGTTCATTACTGTGTTTCGCAACAGCATGAGCCACTTCATGTCCAATCACGACCGCCAATTCATCTTCGTTTGATACTAACGGGAGTAAACCTTCAAAGACGACAATTTTGCCTCCCGGCATACAAAAGGCATTGACTGATTCGTCTTTTATTAAATTGAAATCCCACTGGAAATTAGCGATTTCTTTTTCCATGCCATTTTGCCTCAGATAGGCTTCAGTAGCGGCAGCTATTTTCTTTCCTACCCGCTCAACCATCGTTGATTTGGTACGATCAGTCGACTTGGTAGCCGTATTCATATACGCTTCATACTGGGTAAGGCTGGCTGTCAAAAGCTCTGCGTCGGAAACTAATAAAATTTGTTTTCTTCCTGTCAGCGGGACGCTTCCGCAAGATGCGAGGAGTAATAGTATAATTAACATCCCCGTAATTTTTTTAATACACTTCATTTTGATTTTTTTTAGAAATTAACGGCGCAAAAATAGTGTTTATTTTTGACAATATCGCTATTTATCCTATTTTTCATTAAGAAATCATAATAAAATGCCCCTTTATTGCAAAAAATGAATAATAATCGTATTTTTGCAGGCATAGAATCCTTTTTTAATTCATAATTATATCAATGCTTATGAAAAATTTTTTAGACGAAAACTTCCTGTTAGAAACAAAGACAGCGCAGGAGTTGTATCACAATCACGCGGCAAAAATGCCGATAATAGACTATCACTGTCACTTAGTACCTAAAATGGTAGCCGACGATCATCAATTCAACTCGTTGACCGAAATCTGGCTTGGAGGCGACCATTACAAATGGCGCGCCATGCGAACAAATGGGATTGATGAACGTTTCATCACAGGTAAAGACACCTCCGATTGGGAGAAATTTGAAAAATGGGCAGAAACCGTCCCTTATACGATGCGTAACCCACTCTACCACTGGACGCATCTGGAGCTTAAAACTGCTTTCGGCATCACCAAACTGCTAAACCCGAAGACAGCGAAAGAAATCTACGACGAATGTAATGAGAAATTAGCTTTACCCGGTTTTACAGCGCGTAACCTGATGCGACGCTACAAGGTGGAGGTGGTCTGTACTACCGACGATCCGGTCGATTCGCTTGAATATCATATAGGCACGCGAGAGAGTGGTTTCGAAATAAAGATGTTGCCTACCTGGCGTCCCGATAAAGCCATGGCGGTCGAATCTCCCGAAAACTTCCGCACTTACATTGAAAAACTATCGGAAGTGAGCGGCATAACGATCTCAACGTTTAGCGATGTGGTCGAAGCCTTACGCAAACGGCATCAGTACTTCGAAGCGCAGGGATGCAAACTGTCCGACCACGGTATCGAAGAATTTTATGCCGAAGACTATACGGAAGCTGAAATCAATGCTATCTTCCGAAAAGTGTACGGCGGTACGGCTCTGACGCACGACGAAATACTGAAATTCAAATCAGCCATGTTAATCGTCTTCGGGGAGATGGACGCTGAAACCGGTTGGACACAGCAATTCCATTATGGCGTTATCCGCAACAACAACTCGCGGATGTTTCGTTTGACAGGCCCGGATACCGGCTTTGATTCGATGGGCGAATTCAACACAGCTAAAGCGATGTCAAAATATTTTGACAAACTGAACAACGCCGGTAAGTTAACCAAAACTATCCTGTACAACGTGAATCCCTGCGCCAACGAAATGATAGCCACTATGATCGGCAATTTCCAGGACGGTACGATAGCCGGCAAGATGCAGTTTGGATCGGGCTGGTGGTTTTTAGATCAGAAAGAGGGCATGGAGAAACAGATGAACGCATTGTCCGTGCTTGGCCTGCTAAGCCGTTTCGTAGGCATGTTGACCGATTCGCGCAGTTTTCTGTCGTATCCCCGCCACGAATACTTCCGCCGCACTCTGTGCAACCTGCTCGGCAATGACGTGGAAAGCGGACAACTACCCGCCTCCGAAATCGGTTTCATCGGTCGGATGGTCGAAAATATCAGCTACTTCAACGCTAAACAATTCTTTAATTTTTAGTTGAACAGCGCGCTTTTGCCCTTTTATTTTCTAATCTCCAGATTCACAGGGTCCCAATAAACCGGTTTGCCTGAAAGGTAGCTCTCGAAACACATAACCGCGGGAACAGCTGTTTGTACGGCAAAACGGACGTCGGCTTCGACGAATGTTTTGTTACGGATAGCAGTAAAAAATCGTGTGTGATGGTCTAAATGACAATTGTTGTACCCCTTTTCTACAAACAGGAGTTCGGTATCGCTTATTTGTGCAGGTTTATCAATCGTTTGGCCTATCGAGGGTAGTCCGGTAAAGTCTGCAGCCGATACTTTGGCCGGTTTTTTCAGGGTTACTTTGTCCCATTCTACTCGCACTGTTCCTTCACTCCCTATGATGGTGAAATCAAGGCTCCCCCATTTTTTCGACACTCCGTCAGCATAATTGGCTGTTAAAGCGGCTTTGAAAGCGTTTGCTCCGTTTTGAGCAGGATAATCGAAATATCCTAACATAATGTAGGGGGTATCGCCTACGCCGTCGTCGTCGCCTGTGGTATAAACTTTTTCAGGTCCTTGCGAATTCATGATGTATTGCAAACTCGATAACACATGCACAAACAAATCGCCTGCTATCCCGGTGCCGTAGTCCTGCCAGTTGCGCCAGCAGAAAAAACGTGAGGGTTCAAAGGCCACCTTAGGGGCGTTCATGATGTAACGATCCCACCATATCTCCGACTGCGATAGACCTTCGGGTATCTTACAAGCCTGCCGCGGCCCTGAAGTGAAAGCAGCTTCCACTAAATTGACACGGCCAATCGCTCCGCTTTGCACCAACTGCTTCGCTTTTCTATTGCCTATGGAGGACATACCCTGACTTCCCGATTGAAAAACGCATCCGCTTTGTTCCTGCGCTTTAATCAACTCTTTGGCTTCAGTAGCCTTGTGAATCACCGGTTTTTCACAGTAGACATGCTTCCCTGCTTGCATGGCCTCGATGCTGATCTGTTTATGCCAATGGTCGGACGTCCCCACTATCACGGCATCTACATCATTACGCGACAGGATGTCTTTGTATTCGCGGGTCACAACAATATCATCGCCCCACTCTTTCTTTGCCGCCTGTAAGCGTGCATCATACAAATCGCATACAGCCACAAGCTTCACGCCAGGTACCTGTAATGCCGTACGGGTATCGCTCGTTCCCATGCCGCCTTTTCCTATAAGCGCGATTCGAACAGGCGACAGGTCTTGTTCGGGAGTTTTACTTCCGGTATGGAAAGGAAAAGAATCTTTCCCCAAAAAAAAGTTTGGAAATGCAGATGCCGCAACTCCACCGGCAATCATTTTCTTGATAAAATGTCTTCTTTGTTGTTTCATAGTTATATAAAAAAAGTTTTTATTTGAATACGTTTCGCACCGCTTCCAAATATCCGTAGCCAAACAGGGTGCAGGGTTGCAAATAACTGGTCTCTGTCCATTCGTTCCAACTGTTGATGGTAATGAGTGGCGCTTGTTTGGGATGTGCATCTACATAGGCTTTGGCATCACGAAGCGCCTTTTCAAAATTTGCCGGCGTATTATTTTTAACAACGCCTGCTCTGAAATTTTCAAATCTCGGATTATTATCCCAGCCTATGGACACATGCGGATAATAGGGTATAGTCAGGTTCTTAGCCAAATCATCCCATACTTTAACTACATCGGTTTGAATATCAAGATAATCACGGTCAATATTGGTAAAGTGAACATATTGATAATGGGTCGCTCCGTCAAATTGTAAATTGCTGATAGTTGCTGATTGTGTTCCGATATTTTCGCCTGTTTTTCCGGTCATATTGCTGTTCAGGCCGGCGCGCAGGGTTAGTTGAAGGTCTAATCCTTTATAGCCGACTTTTTTAACCTCGGCACGAAACCAGTCCAGCGCCTTCTTAGCTTCTTCCAAGCCGCCTAATCCATCTATAAATGTTTGCAGTTCATAAATCATGAAACTCGGTTTGCCATCAACCGTATAATAATTCGGCTGGTTGAAATAATTCTCTATCACCCGTTTGCAAAGAATCTCAAACTCTTTACGGTCAACGCCGCCTTTCCATATCAACGAATTATTTTTAGTGCCTGCCAAGCGTTTATCCCATGTTTGATCTACATCATGGTTTGCCCACATCAGGTAGAATTTCATGTCTTTGGTATTGGCAGCGCCCAGAAATCCATCATTTAACTGGCCTTCTAAATAAGGCATTCCGTCATACCAGTACCAATCGAAGATAAATACATTTACGCCATGCCGGACGGCAGCATTGATCTGCATTTCCATTACATACGGATCGGCCTCGTTCACATACCCCCAAAGCGGATAACGCGGCTGTTCATGTCCGGGATACTTTGCCTTGTTGGTCATCACCGTTTGCCACTCGCCGATTCCTTCGGGCCAAAATATTTTTGCGCGGTCGTCAGGATGATACGATGGCCACACAAAAGCGGCGATGTCATACTTTTTTTGGGCATTCATGCCTCCAATGATCATTACGATCAATAAACTCATTACAAAAATTCTCTTTTTCATACGTAAAATATTTAAGATTTAAAATTGTTTGTTTCATACAAAAAACAAGGATTCGTTTTTCAAAAATCAAAAAAAGAGGCTTAACAACAAAGCCAATGAAAACCCTGTTACCGAGATAATGGTTTCCATGATAGTCCATGATTGCAGGGTTTGTTTTTCGGTCATACCGAGGTATTTCCCTACTAACCAGAAACCGCTGTCGTTGACATGCGACGCAGTAGTCGCACCGGCTGCTATGGCAATCACAATAAGCGCTTTATGCGGTTCGGACAGCGTAAACGACATCAGCATCGGCGAGATGATGCCTGCCGAAGTAATCATGGCCACTGTTGCCGAACCTTGCGAAACGCGAATGAGCAAGGCAAGCAGATAAGCCAGCACAATAGCCGGTAAGGGGGAGTTCGACATGTTTTCGGCTAACTGCACACCGATGCCGCTATCGACTAACAGCTGTTTGAAAACGCCCCCGGCGCCGGTAACAAGTATGATCAATCCTGCCGGAGCCAAGGCTTTGGTACTCAGCTGCAGAATAGTATCTTTCGTAAAACCGCGCCTGATACCCATGAAGTATACAGCCAAAAAAGTAGCAATAAGCAAGGCAATGAACGGATGACCGATGAATCCAAGAAATTGAATCCAAAAGTTGTCTTTCAATCCATGTGCTTCCGCCCAGACACTTGAAACAGTATTACCAAGTATCAACAGCATCGGCAGGGCGATGAGAGTGACCACCTGCCGGAAAGGAGGCAGGTGGGTTGATTCTTTGTGGTCGGGTTTCTCAAATGTGCGAGGAACGATTACATGTATTCTCTTGCTGATATATTTCCCGAACACCGGCCCGGCGACAAAAGTAACAGGAATACCGATAATGACCCCGAAAATAACAACCCAACCTAAGTTGGCGCCGATAATCTCAGCAGTTGCTACGGGGCCGGGTGTTGGCGGAACAAAGGCATGTGTTACCGCTAACCCTGCAAGTAACGGGATCGCAAAATATAGCAATGATTTACCGCTGTCTTTTGCCAAAGCATAAAGTACCGGTACAAGAATAATGAAACCTACATCTAAAAAGATAGGAATCGAAACGATAAAACCGGTGATAGCTAAGGCGTATGGCGCATTTTCCTTGCCAAACCGTTTAGTCAGATAGTAAGCAAGCGATTCTGCGCCCCCTGACGATTCGAGCATCTGCCCGAAAATAGCTCCGATACCAACGACTGTAGCTACAAATCCGAGCGTAGACCCCATGCCCTCGGTTATGCTTTTAATGATTGAACCCATCGGCATGCCTGTAACAAACCCAAGGAAAACCGAGGTCACCAATAAGGCAAGAAAGGCTTGAATCTTGAGTTTCAAAACCATAAACAACAGCAAACTAATGCTTCCAACTAAAATAAAAATAAGTTCAATGTTCGACATCACTTGAAAATCATATCGCTGCAAAGATACAAAATGCAAATAAAATGATTTGCTTTTTTGAAAAAAAAAGTAAATCATTTTATTTGGGTTCCGCGATCAGGACTTCGTGCAGGTTATGGATAAGGATGTTTCTAAGATTTTCTTCGGGAAGAATGATGTTGAAATGTTCCCAGAAATTTTTGTCATAACCCGATTTCGTTTCGGCAAAAATACGGGTAGTTGATAATCGAACATCGGGAGGAAATGGTTTTGTATTTTCCGTATCAATATCACAAGTCGCCATTTCGAACCAAAAATGTAAAGTCGAACTGAAAAGGCGATTTTTGCGTCGTATCGTAAAACTGACGTCGCCTCTCACATGATTTGTATAATAATATCCGTTACCGGATAGCTTATACGACACTTTGTATCTTGCCTCTTGAAGATTCATCGTATAGGCAAAGGGTTTTTTATCAATAAAAGAATTGGTGGCTTTGTTGACAAGTTTCGTATTTATTTCAAAACGCACTTCAACTAATGCTTTATTTCCCTCTTCTATATATAACTCTCCACAATATAGCGGTTCGGGGATATAATCTTTTTGTTGGAAACCAATGATATGAACCGGCCTTTCGTCAATTATGTTTTTTCCTTTATATACATACAAATAAGGTGTTTCCGGATTAGGTACGATAAAGTCCGGCAGTTCTTTTATAACGTCAAGCACTAAACACGATTGGATGCCCGAACGCATTTTCGGGAAAATCGTATCGGGCTCGATCCGACTCACAATGCGGCGTTTTTTGATTAGTTTGACCTGATCGCTGTTCGCTTTTTTCTGATATCCTGTTTTATAAATCTGAAGGACAGCTTCCGTCAGGTCGATATTCCGGTCATTGTGGTCGATACCTTCACGGTAGAATGATGTAAGACAGGTCGGCTCGGAAGCATAGTTTACAACCCGGTTGTCGAACATCTCCTGCAATGCCTGAAGAGGATTTACAGCGCTTATGACAACCTCCTGCAAGGGGATGACTTGCGGATTCAGACCCAAATCAACAAACCCATCTTTCAGTAGCGATAGTTCTATTTCCCGGCTTTCATATCCGATATGCGAAAACCTTACGGTCAGATGTTGCAGCGAATCCGGTATGCTCAGCTGAAATCCGCCATCCTGATTGGTGACAGTACCTATCGAAGTATTCAGGATATGTGCCGAAGCATAAATGACCGCCTCCCCGGTTTGCAGGTCGGACAAAGCGCCTCTGATTGTAAAATGAAGGTCTTGCGCCGGAATGCTGTCATTTGTGACGACAGGAATTTGAATCTTTGACAAACGCAACAGGATATAGTTACCCGTCAAATCAAGTTGTAACTGCCTGTTGCCCGTGATCAAATAGATTGCATCACGCAACGAAAAGGTACCCTTAGGTACTTTAACTGTTTTGTCGTTTTCAATGATTTGACTGTCATAGATAAATAAATATCCGGACTGTTTGGAAATGATTTTTAATAATTCATAAATTGTCCCTTTGTTCTTGGAAATACGCACCCGCTTATCGAAGACCTCATGATCGTTATCCTGCACATTAGCAGAAGAAGCGTCACGCACATTTACATACCACGTCCTGCCGAAGGCCTCATGCCTGTCAGCTTGTATAATCATACAGGCGAAAAACAGAAGGCAAAAAGGGATGTTTTTCAATCGAACCATGAACGTCTATTTCGGATTTGAAAAGTAAAATGATTTATCTCGTTGTATCAATTATTTGAAATGTATTATCTTGTTGCAAATAGTTTAAATCCAGCGCCTTACAAATAGCATCAACCGTTTCAGCCAAATTGCTGTCTACAATGAAAGTGAAAGTGATACGTTTTTCAATCGAAGGGTCAACCTTCAACCGGAGCGAATCCGAATGAATATTGATGATTGCCGCCACATCGGTTAAGTACTCGTCTTTAAAATGGATACTTTTGAAATATTCGTCAAACCCTGCCTCGTTTTTTCTCAGTTGTAACCGTTCCGAATCGAAAAAAACGGTTTCACCGGCTCTAACTGTTTGAATCTGATGGCTTTTTTTCTGTGTAACCCGTACTTCGCCTTCACGAACCGACAATAAAAAGGAGGCGTTCCGGTCGCTCTTAATTTTGAATGACGTCCCTGTCACTTCTACATTAACTATCTCCGTATGAATGATGAACGGACGTTGGGATTGTTTTTTTACATCGAAGAAGGCTTCTCCCTGTAAAGTCACCTCTCTTATGTCTGCATCAAAATGATCCGGGTATCTCAATGATGTTCGTTCAGAAAGATAAACCACAGACCCGTCTTCCAGTATAGTTGCTAATAACGGCGCATGGGCTTCATTATACAATACCTGCATCTCCATTTCGGGAATATTGGTTTTTCTCAAAAAATACCACCCTGCAAAAATACAGGCGACCATGGCTGCAACAACAGCAATCTTCCCGATAACGAAGACTAACCGTCGATGAGGCTTATGTGCCTGCGTATCCGTCAGCAATCCATCTCTTTCAAGCCTTTGATACAAAAGATCCCACGCCTGATTAACTACCTTATTTTCCTGTTCTTTATCGCTAAATATCATAATTTATTTGTATATTATTCAACTCCTTGTCTCTCCCTGACCTCCTCGACTTCCCCACCCCTTGCCGCAAGGCCCGAAAGGCTTTTGTCATTTCCATTTCAACGGTTTTTATGGAAATAGCATAATGTTCTGCTATGTCTTTCTGTTTTTTTCCCTCGAAACGGCGCATCATGAAAATATGTCTTCTTCGTTCCGGCATTTTGTTGAGAATATTCGTAATCAAGTCTTCCAACTCCTTATATTCCAATAATTCATGCGGCGAAAGTTCTGTATCGGGGGTGTCGTTCAGCATATTTTCATAGTGTCGTTGCTCCATCATCTCGTGTTCCCTGTAACGCAACGAATGATTCTTCACGGCGCCATAAAGGTAATTTTTAATCGAACGAAGTATTTGCAGGCGTTCTCTTTCCTTCCATACATTGTAGAATACATCCTGAACGACTTCTTCCGAAATATCTTTGCGTCCGGTTATGCTAAATGCATACAGACAAAGTGACATATAGTATTGACGAAAGAGTCTCTCGAACGTCGTTACATCGCCTTCTTTAATCTTTTTGATTACAACATAATCCGTCAGCATACCGTATAAACTTTTTTTACTTTTTTTTCTCTTTCACCTGCGCAGAAGAGACAGCTTACCGTATGAAAGTTTTTTTAGCCCATCCCCCTTTCTCACTGCGCCCTTATCACCTGTTTTTTAAGTCGCGTCACCGCGTTTTCCAATGATTCGGTAGGCTCAATGATGTTGTAGAAACTCCAGAAATTTTCATCTTCATAATATTCCACTTCCTGACTTAATGACTGGCGGACCGTAAATGTTTCGCGGTTAGGGATACGCGACACGTGCTGATTGTCACGGTCGGTGATAACGGATTCGGCAGTCACCTCATAATTCGTCGCAAATAACCGGCGTTTCCAGTCGCATTTGAATCTTAACTCGTTCCGGATATAATTCAGGTATGTTTTTTCGCCTTGTTGCTTATAGGTGACAATATATGATACATCTTCGGGCGTGAATCGCAATCCTGCGGGTTTGTTTTTCAGTATGGTATTCGTCACTTTCTGCTTGTCACGCATATCCATTTTGAACTCTGCGCGCGTGAAGGCCAATGTTTCCTTGTCAATATATAATGTTCCGGTATAAAGCGGATATTCTGTGATCATCTGCGGTTCGAACCGGACAACAAATTGCAGACGGTCGTCTACCGATGTGGCTTCAAGCATTTTAAAGCCATAATACTGAAGCATGTCATTGTCTAACAGGATATCCGGATTTTTCACGACGTCTAAGAAAATACCCAGATTAGGCCCTCCCAGGAACTTCACACTCAAGGTGTCGGATAATTTGGGACTCATTAATTTGCGTCCTTTGAGCACTTTAACCTGGTCTCTTTCGGGAGGTAAATTATAGGATGCCTTGAAAAGCTCAATTACGGCCTCGGAGATAGTGATATAATTGCGGCGCTTCTGAACCGTTTCCCTGTAAAATCCGGTTAACATCTCCGGCTTCATTGAATAATTATCTTCGATTTTGTCGATGGCGGCTTTCACTAAATCACGTGGATTACGCCAACTAAAAACCAATACTTCGCTCAAAACGATCGATTCGGGTGAAAGAAAAAATGTTTTTACTTCCGTGTCGTTCCTGTTAATCGTAACGAGCGCATTGAAATAACCGATTCGCGATAGTTGAATTTCTTTAACACTCAGTGAATTACTGATTTTAAGTATAAATTCTCCGTCTTCGTTTGTTATCGTTCCGACATTTGTCCCGACAGCCGAGACATTCACATATTCAACCGCTTTCTTTGTATTCCTGTCCCTAACCACTCCGCTGACTGTAAAAAAGTCATCCTGTGCGTTTAAGGCCGTTCCGTTGCTTAGTAAAGCAACGATTAATCCCAATAAAACTACATTTGTCCTCATAAAAGATGTTTTAAATAGTTAATAATAAATGTTTCACTGTCTATATGATCAACAAGTATAAAAAAACCCTATAAAAAAAGTCCTAAAAATTGCACAAACTTACATTATTTTTTCCGACCCTCAAACGTTTTCAAAGAAAAATAAAAAAAATGCCGCCACAAAACCGGCGGTAAACGCATTTTCTATTAGTAAAAAAACGTGATAATGCAAAAAAGGGTTGCCTGTCGTTAGGCAACCCTTTTTTTTATTAATGTATGGTTTCGGGATTACATCATTCCTCCCATGCCGCCGCCCATTCCGGGACCCATTGGCGGCGCCGGATGTTCTTCTTTCTTTTCGGCAACAACAGCTTCGGTCGTCAGGAACATACCTGCTATGGATGCTGCATTTTCCAACGCTACGCGTGCAACCTTGGCCGGGTCGATCACGCCGGTTGAGCAAAGGTTCTCGTATACATCGGTTTGTGCATTGTAACCGAAGTCGCCTTTTCCTTCTTTTACCTTCTGTGCAACAACAGCGCCTTCTTTGCCTGCATTGATAACGATTTGGCGAAGCGGTTCTTCTATCGCACGTTTGATGATCTCAATACCTGTCGTCTCGTCTTCGTTACTGCCTTTCAGTTCGTTCAATGCTTCGATAGCACGGATATATGCTACGCCGCCGCCGGGAACTGTTCCCTCTTCGATAGCGGCTCTTGTTGCACTCAGGGCATCGTTCACACGGTCTTTTTTCTCTTTCATCTCAATCTCTGAAGGAGCGCCTACATAAAGTACGGCGACGCCTCCTGCCAATTTAGCAAGACGTTCCTGCAACTTCTCCCGGTCATAGTCGGAGGTTGTTGTTTCAATCTGCGACTTGATCTGGTGAATACGCGAATCAATTTCTTTTTTATCGCCATGACCTTTGACAATCGTGGTGTTATCTTTATCAACCGTAATCTTGTCGGCGCAGCCCAGCAAATCTAAATTCGTGTCTTCCAATTTCATGCCTTTTTCTTCGGTGACAACCGAACCGCCTGTCAGGATAGCAATGTCTTCAAGCATGGCTTTACGACGGTCGCCAAAACCCGGCGCTTTCACGGCGCAAACTTTCAAACCGGCACGCAGGCGGTTTACGACTAAGGTAGCTAATGCTTCGCTGTCAATGTCTTCAGCAATGATAAGCAAAGGACGGCTTGTCTGTACTACTTGTTCGAGGATCGGAAGCATCTCTTTCAGTGCGGAAATCTTCTTATCGTAGATCAGGATATACGGGTTCTCAAACTGGGTTTCCATCTTTTCGGTATCGGTAACAAAATAGGCGGAAATATAACCGCGGTCAAACTGCATTCCTTCAACTACATCAACCGTCGTTTCGGTTCCTTTTGCTTCTTCAATCGTGATGACACCTTCCGTTTTTACTTTTTCCATCGCTTCGGCAATCAGCTTACCGATGCTTTCGTCGCCGTTGGAAGATATTTTGGCTACGTTTTCGATTTTCTCTAAGTCATTACCAACGGCTTCTGCCTGTTCAGCAAGACTTTCTACTACTTTGACGACCGCTTTGTCGATGCCCCGTTTCAGGTCCATCGGATTAGCGCCGGCAGTGACGTTTTTAAGTCCTACACCGATAATCGACTGTGCCAGAATTGTTGCGGTTGTCGTGCCGTCGCCGGCCTTGTCGTTTGTTTTTGATGCGACTTCCTTCACTAACTGCGCGCCCATGTTTTCATATGGACATGCCAATTCGATTTCTTTCGCTACCGTCACTCCGTCTTTGGTGATCTGCGGAGCGCCAAATTTCTTCTCGAGGATTACATTACGGCCTTTCGGACCTAATGTCACTTTCACTGCATTCGTCAATTCATCCACGCCTTTTTTCAAAAGATCGCGGGCTTCAATATTGAATTTAATTTCTTTTGCCATGATTTTTTATCGTTTAAAAGATTGTTTAAGAATTTGAAAATTAGATAATTGCAAGAACATCAGACTGACGCATAATCAAATATTTAGTATCGTCCAATTCGATTTCAGTACCGGCATATTTGCCATACAGCACCTTGTCTCCTGCTTTCAATACCATTTCCTCGTCTTTTGTTCCTTTACCTGTTGCGATTACCTCGCCTTTTAACGGTTTCTCTTTTGCAGAATCGGGAATAATGATGCCTCCGGCCGTTTTTTCTTCCGCATCTGCAGGCTTTATAAGCACTCTGTCTGCTAATGGTTTAATACTCATGATTTTTAAATAATTTAAAAGTTTATAATAATATTATGTATTTTAGTTTGCATACACTTCTATTCGAAAATCGTGCCAAATCATTTAGACAAGTAAAAACTGCCATTTTTGCAGTATACCGGCCATGAGAAACAATAAAGGGTGACAATGTGGCGGAAGTTATAGTCAATGAACAATGAACAATGAACGACGAACGATCAACTACTAACTAATTCGATCAACGTTTCAGTTGTGACTGAGTGTTGGGTGCCGGAAAGCATGTCTTTTAGGGTGATTTTGTTTTCGGTCATCTCGTTTTCGCCAACAAGGGCTACGTATGGGATTTTTTTCGAATCGGCATAGCCTAATTGTTTTTTCAGTTTACTTGCTTCGGGATATAGCTCCGTACGAATACCGGCTGCGCGTAGGGTAGCTAGGACAGGCAAGAGGTGTGAGGTCTCTTTTTCACCGAAGTTGACAAACAGGACTTGTGTCGTTTTCATCGATCCGGCAGGAAAGAGGTCAAGCCGGTTGAGCACATCGTATATACGATCGGCGCCAAATGAAATACCGACACCGGAAACGCCTTCCATGCCAAATACGCCGGTCAGGTTGTCATACCGTCCGCCACCGGCAATGCTTCCGATTTCCTCATCGAGCGCTTTTACTTCAAAAATTGCTCCTGTATAGTAGTTTAACCCACGTGCAAGTGTCAGGTCCAATTCCACCGGGACGCTAAGGCTTAATTTGTCAATCATTCCGAAGATATATTCGATTTCCTCGACGCCACGTATACCCATAGCGGAGTTGCATAACAGTTCTCTGAGTAAATTAATCTTTTCGAGGTTATCGCCCTGCAGGGTGATGACAGGTTGCAATAATGTCAATGCATGTTCTGTAATCCCTTTGTTTCGCAATTCATCATTAACGGCGTTTAGGCCGATTTTTTCAAGTTTGTCGATAGCGACTGTGATGGCTGTAATCTTATCGGCTTCTCCGATCATTTCGGCGATACCTGACAGTATTTTGCGATTATTTATTTTTACACACACACTCAGTCCCAGACGACGAAATACTTCATTGATGATTTCAATAAATTCAACTTCGTAAAGCAATGAATCCGAGCCTACTACATCGCCGTCGCATTGATAGAACTCACGGTAGCGTCCTTTCTGCGGACGGTCGGCACGCCAGACAGGCTGTATCTGATACCGCTTAAACGGGAAAGACAGATCGTTGCGGTGTTGTACGACAAAACGGGCAAAAGGGACTGTCAGGTCATAACGAAGCCCTTTTTCGCATGCTTTGGCTGCAAATTTGACAGCATTTCTCTCAAGTAACTCTGCCTCAGAAAATGGCTCCAAGCAATCGCCGGAGTTGAGAATTTTAAAAAGCAACTTGTCGCCTTCCTCTCCATATTTACCCATCAGCGTTGATAAATTCTCGATGGAAGGTGTTTCAATTTGCTGAAAACCAAAGAGATGATATACTTCACGAATCGTGTCGAAAATATAATTGCGTTTCGCCATCTCGACCGGCGAAAAGTCGCGTGTTCCTTTGGGAATGGAGGGTTTCATGTCAATTACGAACGTTCCTTAGTGTTAGAAATCAAATAATGTGTCGCTAATCATTGTTCATTGTTCATTGTTCATTGTTCATTCATCTCCGTCGGCCAAGAAAAATAGAGATATAGTAAAGCAGGGTGGCAAGCGAGCCGAGCGCTGCTACTACATACGTATAGGCAGCCGAACGAAGGGCGCTTTTTGCCATTTCGTCAGTTCCCCGATTTGTGACGCCAGCA
>JGI24702J35022_10000051_pt1 | contig 49678 bp, 34 predicted proteins | sample TergutTh196P4_FD_35022 | JGI IMG/M metagenome (IMG submission 35022) | reverse complement strand
CCTAGCCGCTCGGGGTCGGCGATGGTAAGGGGCAGGTCGTCTATGGTGTAGTCGGCCGGGTTGTCCGGGTCGTTTACGCCCGATTCCAGCTCGTAGGTGATATCGTAGCCTTCAACTCCACCATAAATAGCATAAAGAACAATATTTACACTGGTGTTCGGATAGGTAGCTGGAGGAATATATCTACCTGAGCTTCCATCTGCTGTCTCTGACCAATAATTGAAAATGTGGTCATTGTCTTCCCACCCATATGACTTAACTTGACTTTTTGTCATCAGTCTGGGAAATGCGTCATCGAACTCAAACGGCCCTTGTCGAACCTCTCTGTTGCTACCGTAATTCTGCCGATATATTATGCCGACCCCAGCTGGCTTAAAGTTGATATCGGCATTATTGTATGCACCGGTGAACGGCTCAGTGTAGGTTGTGTTAATTATATTTGTCTCATGTATGCTATTGGTTGCTTCATCATACAACCAATCGCTAGCAAAGTAAGTCTTATTATTGGCAAAAGTCACATTGTTTGTATAAACATAGCTTAAGTCAGGCGTATAAATCGCACCACCATCATATTCGTATTCCCATCCATTAGCAGTGTTGTTAATAAACTCCACATTCGAAGCATATAGTCGGGATGCTGACCCCTCAAGATAGACACCGCCCCCATGATAAGTAGCTATATTTCCAGTTACTGAACCGCCTATCATCGTGCAGACGCTGTCTTTCAGGTAAATGCCACCGCCATAAACCGTTGAGTTGTTATCAAAAATCGAACCCCCAGTAACAAGCATATTACTGTCTTCGACATAAATTCCTGCTCCATGGTTGTAGGAGGTGTTACCGAAAACACCTCCACCGTTCATCGTGAAGCTGCCGCCAATGACAGCTATTCCGCCTCCATTACCGTCAAATGCGCGGCAATTGTTTATCTCACCGCCGTTCATCGTGAAAGAACTGTTTGCATCTACATAGACACCAGCGCCGTCTCCAATACTCGAGTTGTTATTATCGTACCTGCCGCCATTCATAATGTAGGTGCTGTTTGAAAGATAAAGGCCGCCGCCGTCTCCAGCCGAAGTATTGTTTTGATTGAAGAACCCACTGTTAAAGATAACAGTGCCATTAGCCGAGTAAACACCTGCTCCGTTGCGTGGAGTTTCGTTTAGCACGATTCTTCCCCCATTAATAACAAGCGTTCCCCCAGAGTTATAGACACCACCTCCGTCAGAGTTTAGAGTCGCACATCCAGTAACAACCGCCCCATTGTTTAAGACCAGTGTTCCTTCATTTAAAACGCCTGCTCCCCCAACTGAGTCAAAAGCCACATAACCATCTCTGACTGTAATATTTGTCAGAGTGAGGCTCGCACCTGCCTCTACTCTAATGACACGGCCGATACTATTACTGAGCGATGTCGAGCTGTTCGTCCCAGCACCACTTAGATTGATCACTTTACTGGCTGGAATGCGTACTAAGTCATCCAGTGTCGAAGAAGCAATATTCGCTGTGAGGACTATTTCGGTGGGTGTATTATCAGGCGCGCCGTTAATCGCATTTAGCAGCTCGTCTAAATTCGATACGTTAATCGGCACCCCCCAGTCTATGGCGAACTTCGCAAACAAGGTCATATCATTGTTTATTGGGTCCCAATAACCGAATTCGAAGTCGTCTTGGATACCATAAAAGTACCAACCTAAGAAAATGTATGTGTATGGCCCGGTCGGTAAATCGGGGTCGCCCGGGTCACTCCTATACCCTCCAGCAGTGATGGGCTGACTGGCAAAGACCTTAGTGAAACTACCCGGGTTCAAAGGGTCGTTACCTTCTTCCCAGGTCATATAAGTGATGATGTATTCGTCTGCCAGCGGTATGATTCCCTGGTATAGGCCATCGGGTACAACCTCGATGAAAAACGGATTAGCCAACGAGTCATTATTGACGCTTGATTGTAGCGCTAGGCTATATGATCCAGCCTCATCGGCTGTAAAGGTAACTAACAAGCTTGTGGCCAAAGGATCTGGATAAACAAAAACAATCCCTCCGTCGGACTCACCTTGTCGGGTAAAATCCAAGTTTCCTTGGTTAGGGGCATCTGCTGCAATGAGGTTGGCATACTCGTCAAAGCCAATCCCAGGCGGCAATTGGATATAAGCAGCCTCTTTTAAGCCACCAATTTCGACAACGAACACATCGCCGATGTCGAATTGTTGTTTGCTGCCGACAAGCTTAAACAACGTTGGGCTCTCCGCTTCAACGACAGCAGGGGCTTCTCCCCCTAAAGCTTCTCCCTCTAAAGCTTCACCACCTAAATCATCTATTTCCAATGGGATTGATTCTTCTGGAGTATTAAAACATGCCTCATCATGCTGATGGTCGCATTCGACTGCTTCGGTGTATCCACAGAATTCGTCATGGACGTGGTTACACGTTCCGTCGTCATCGATGCAAAACTCGTCATGGACGTGGCTGCAGCCAACGGCTTCGACATATGAGCAACTCTCGTCGTGGACATGGTTGCATGCGACCTCGGCGTAGGCAGTACTAACGCCAATGTACGGAGCCATTGTCAAAACGAGCGCAAAAGCCATAAACAACCGTATGGCTTTACGCATAAACCAATTAGACGCGTGATTTGCACGATTTACCTGCTTCATGAGCCCCACCCCTTTGTGTGCCAGGTTAACAGTATTCTTTTGTTCGACTACTTCGTCATAGATGTTTATTCACGAAGAATTTCACTGTATTTGTCTTAACTCAAACATCGTTACGCTAGTCTGTTGCGAATGATAACACATTGGCATCGACTTTTCTTTGTTTTATACAATAACTCTCCAAATAATCCAAAGCCGCTTTAGTTGATCATCGGTTGACTGTTGGTTTAATTGTATATATTTACATGCAATTGCACCTGTTTTGCATATAATGCCCTTGACAACCAGGTTTACCGGTCAAAAAGACTCTCCAGTGCAAACCTTATTATTTGCTCGTGGTCACCAGCCAGGTCTTGGTCAAACACGTCAGGTATTGCATAGAATTGGGCTTCTGCTGCATCATCGGTACCTTTTACACTTTGACGGAGAGACCGAATGAGCTCATCGTCTTCGACTACGGCAATAAAAGCACAGGTGATAATACGCGTTCGAGGGTCTCGGTGCGGGTCGCTAAAAGCCTGTAGTTGCCGCATTTCCAAGCTACTGTGGAGAAGACCGGTCTCCTCGAAAAGCTCGCGCTGTGCAGCTTGCTCCAACGTTTCGTCCGCATTGACAAAACCGCCCGGCAAGGCCCACTTTCCAAGGAAGGGATGGCCTCCGCGCTTGATTAACAAGAGCTCGAGGCCCTCGCTGGAGACATGCGCAGGCCGTCCGTCGGAGACTGAGGCCTGCACTGGCTGCCCGTCGGAGCCGACATCGCTTTGGCCAGCCCGGTCACCACCCTTCTGGTCTATGAAGAGCAGGATATCTACAGTTACCGAAGGCCTTTCATAGCGGCTAGCGTCATATTCAGCAAGAAACTCCTGCTCGCTTAGGCCGCGCTTGTCGCGTGCTTGGTCGCGTACCTGGTCGCGTACTTCATGGTCTTTACCCGGTTCCGTGCCCAGTCCAGTTGCTCTTGTGCTGTTATCCGAAGACGCTTTCCGGCTGGCTTCTTTAGACTGGCTAAGCGATTCCAGCAGGTCAAAGGCCTGGGCCCGTGCCCTTGCGTCTATTTCTTCCAACTGGTCGATGCTCTCTACCTGTCCTGCCTGGTGCTTGCTTAGGACGCCTTCTACACAACGCTCGATATCTAGAAAGCCGATTCGGTCGTTTAGAAATGCCTCTACTGCTACTTCGTTTGCTGCATTCATCGCCGCTGGATAGGTGCCTCCTGTTCGAGCTGCTTCAATGGCAATTCGCAAACAGCCGAATGTCTGCATGTCGGGAGGCATGAAGGCCAGGTCGGCTTGTCCGGTAAAATCCAGCGCTACTGTCAAGCCAGGCCAGCGCTCAGGAAAGCTCAAGGCATATTGGATCGCAGTCCTCATGTCAGTGGGGCCAAGCTGGGCTTTAACGCTGCCGTCTTGGAACTCGACCATCGAGTGGACCACGCTTTGTGGGTGTACGACTACTCTGATCTGGTCAGGATCGAGCCCGAACAAATGCATCGCCTCTATGAACTCAAGCCCTTTGTTCATCAAGGTGGCACTGTCGATGGTAATTTTCGGCCCCATTTTCCATGTAGGATGGGCAAGCGCGTCCTTTGCCGTGACACTCTCGAGGCTCGCGCGAGTCCGTGAGCGAAAGGGGCCGCCTGACGCGGTCAGCCAGATCGCTGACACTTCAAGGGGACGCTCTCCCACCAAGCATTGGAATATTGCAGAATGCTCTGAGTCCACAGGCAACAACTGGCTTTGGCCAGCGATCGGCATCAATAAGTCGCCGCCTATTACTAACGACTCCTTATTGGCCAGCGCCAAGCGTTTGCCTGCCGTCAACGCAGCATAGCTGGCTCTTAAGCCTGCCGAGCCGACCACTGCATTTAGCACACAGTCTACTTCGTCTAATACCGCCAGGTTAGCTACAGCCTCTGCCCCAAAAGATATATCGGGCACCGAAGCTGCCGGCGCAGGGCTGTTGGGCAAGGCACTAGACAGCGCTAAATGCTGGGCATTAAACGTCCTAGCTTGCTCGGTTAATAAATTGATATTACTACCAGCTGCCAGGGCTACTACCTCGATCAAATCTGGATAAGCACTGGCAACCTCTAACGCCTGACGGCCAATCGACCCCGTCGACCCTAGTACCGCCAAGCGTATTCTACGGTTCTGCTGCATCATCGACTCGTAAGGCCATTGGCTGCTGACGCTATCGGCTGGGCCGTCTGTCAATCCCCCAACCAAAGCCACTCCTTACATCAAGCCTAGGAAACGGAAGTAAAGCGATGCCACGGCCGCTACTACCAAAAGAGAGTCGCAGCGGTCTAAAAAACCACCGTGGCCAGGCAACAAGCTGCCAGAGTCCTTAAAACCGGTGGAGCGCTTGATCCGCGACTCGACCAGGTCGCCTAATATCCCCATGATGCCAGTGAACAAGCCGCCGACAACCGCCCAGATGATACCGATCTCAAAACTGGGGATAAAAACCAGCAGCGTCCAAACACAGACAGAGCCGATTAGCCCGGCAAAGAAACCCTCGAACGACTTGTTTGGAGAGATTCTCGGAGCGAGCTTGTGCTTGCCGTACTTGGAGCCGAACAGAAAAGCAAAAGCATCGTTGATCCAAACCGAGACAACAACGCCTAAGACCAAAATACCTCCGTATAAGCCGGGAATTATCTCTCGTATACCGATCAATGTCGACAGCAACAATCCCGTATAACAAGATCCGAACAGCGTCAGAGCCACATCGATAAAACGGGCGGGCTGGTATAGCACGTACCAGACCAGCAAGGTCGTCGCGGACAACAAAGTCAGGGTCAGTATGCCGTTGAAGTGCCATAAGAAATAGACGATCGGATAGGCAACAGCTGTAGCGATGCCTATTATCTCGTTAGGAAGGTTAGCATCCGACCGCAACATCCTATACAGCTCAAAAGAGCAGAACCCAGAAAGAGTCGCGCACATGATCACCGTTGTCCAGCGCCCAGTCAGGATCAACGCAATATGGATCGACCCAAAAACAATCGCTGTTATCGTTCTTTTACGCAACTGGCTAGACTTGCTCTCTGGCTCGGCTTGCGCATGCGCAGCAGCTTGGCCTATCCGCTCGGCGTTGGCACGGATACTCTCGCCGGCTTGGCCCTCCTTGTCAAGTTGCGTTTCAAGGCTCATTGGACACACCACCATAACGGCGTTTGCGGTTCTGGTAGGCAAGAATAGCCCGCAGCAGCTCGTATCGATCGAAGTCTGGCCATAAAACTGGGGAGAAGTAGAGCTCCGAATATGCTATTTGGTACAGCAAAAAGTTTGACAAACGGTACTCGCCACTAGTCCGAATGAGCAGATCAGGATCTGGATAAACACCTGAGTCAAGCATATTCGCGAACTGTTCGGCAGTCAGCGAATCGACTTCGTCTATGCTTATCTCGCCCTTTGCTGCCAAGCGGGCCAGGTCCTGGGCGGCCTGGACAATCTCTTGGCGCCCGCCATAGTTCACAGCGATGATCAGCCGCATCCCCTCGTTGTCTTGGGTCTTTTGCACCGATTGTTGGAAAATTCGCCGGGTCGCCTGCGGAAGCATACTTAGGTCACCTATGACTTTGATGCTGACGTCCTCTGCAAAAAGCGAGTCGATCTCCATCGAGAGCGTTGTAGCGAAAAGACTCATCAATGCCTGTACCTCGGCTTTAGGCCGTGACCAGTTCTCAGCTGAGAACGAGTAGATAGTCAAATAGCTGATACCTAAGTCATTTGATGCACGAATCAGCTCCCGTACCGCCTTAATGCCTGCTGCATGGCCTTCGGCACGGCTCATTCCACGCCGGGTTGCCCAGCGTCCGTTCCCATCCATGATTACTGCCAGATGCTTTGGGATGTTGTTGACATCGAAAGCTTTGATATCAATATCGCCTGGCAGGTCAGGAAATATTGTCTCCAAGGTGGTTTTTAACAAAGACTCAGGCAAGTCATACTTCCATTACTTCAGCTTCTTTGGACTGTAAGACTTCGTCAATCTGCTCGATATGGCTATCGGTGATCTTCTGCACTTGGTCCTGGGCTCGTTTGACATCGTCTTTGGAGGCATCCTCTTCTTTGATCAACCGGTCTAGGCGGGTGTTGGCATCACGTCGTTCGTTACGAACCGCAACTTTCGCGTCCTCTGCAATCTGCCGGCATTGTTTGACCAGCTCACGACGTCTTTCTTCAGTCGGAGGTGGGAAAGGCAAGCGGATCACCGAGCCGTCTGATGCTGGAGTTATGCCAAGGTCGGAGGCTTGGATTGCTTTTACGACATCATTGACGATCTGCTTGTCCCAAGGCTCGACCAATAAAAGCTGCGCGTCCTGTGTTTTTATCCCTGCTATTTGGTTTATCGGTGTGGGCGTACCGTAATAGTCAACCATAATCCGGTCAAGCATCGTAGCCGAGGCCCGGCCTGTACGGATAGTGGCAAACTCACCGGACAAGTTGACAACGGTTTTATCCATTTTCTCAGAAGCCCGCTCTAAGATTTCGTCCATTATCTCTTCCTCCTTGACTTGGCTATTAAAAGACCAGCTCAAAACGCTTGTCGCTGCTCCCTTAATAAACCATTGTACCAACAGCTTCTCCGCGCAATACCCTTATCAGGTTTCCTTGCACGCCGATGTTAAAGACTATTAATGGCAGCCGGTTGTCCATGCATAATGATATTGCGGTGCTGTCCATGAACTCCAAGCCTTGGTTCAATACCTCGAGATAGCTGATTCGGTCATACTTTTTGGCCTCAGGGTTCTTGACCGGGTCGGAATCATAGACCCCATCGACTTTCGTTGCTTTCAAGACCACCTCGGCCTCGATCTCGCAGGCCCGAAGGGCGGCTGTGGTGTCGGTCGTGAAATAAGGATTGCCTGTTCCACCGGCAAATATCACGACCCGGTCCTTCTCCAAATGGCGGATTGCCCGCCGACGGATATACGTTTCAGCGACTTCTTGGATCTGGATGGCACTCATCACCCTGGTGACGACATCGAGCTTTTCCAAAGCGTCTTGTAATGCCAGGCAGTTCATCACTGTTGCAATCATGCCGATATAGTCTGCTTGGGCACGGTCCATACCCTCTGTCGACGCAACCAAGCCCCTAAAGATATTGCCTCCACCGACTGTGACTGCCAACTCAATACCAATATCCTTGATCGATTTGATTTCGGCAGCCAGTGCCTTTAATACTTTAGCGTCAATCCCAAACCCTTGGTCTCCTGCAAGATGCTCTCCAGATAGTTTCAAAAGAATCCTTTGGTACTTAAACTCTGACTCTACATTCACAAACTCCCCTTTTCACTAGTCTTGTTTGGTATTGTCTACAGTAACCGTTTTAAAACCTATTTGGATAATTCACATTGCTTGACTAATGATTATATCAAGCAGCTTGGGATATTTTCACAAGAGCCCGAGATTTTAGGATAACTGCTGGAAGTTACATTCGTTTTAGCAATACGGGCAGCACTTTATTGCCAGCTTCATGTATTTTTCATAGTCCCACTTACATGGTGGGCTAACGGCAGAACGCACTCGATACTGGTTAAATCGAGCGTCTGCCCATGGCTGTGCAGACGAGAGGCGCTATTCGGTATTCCTATGTAATCGGTGTTTTGTGGGTCTACAAGTCCCACTGTGAGGTATTGCCCGCAAGCACCCTCAAGAACCAGAAGAACGCATACAGAGGAATGTCTGAGTATGCGTTCTCCAAATATTCTTTAGGAGGAAAAATCAACTATTAATCTGCTGGTTTATTCAAACCCTTGCTCTTAAAAGCAAGCCACATAATGAGACCTAACGACACACCGCCAACAATATTGCCAAGTGTCACAGGTACTAGATTCGCCAAAAACCCCATAAAGTCAAGGCTGGCTATTTTGTCGGCCCCTATGCTGTATAGCTCTGCAGCCTTATCCACATAAGCATCGTTCATCGATGCGAAGAGTCCAGCAAACAGGTAGTACATATTCGCTACGCTGTGTTCGAACCCAGCCAATACGAAAGCCATAATAGGGAACCAGATACCTAGGATCTTTCCAATAATGTCACGTGAGCTGAAAGCCATCAGCACTGCTCCACAGACTAAAACGTTACAAAGCACGCCTGATGCAAAAGCTGTTGCAAAGGGTAGTCCTGCTTTTGTAACAGCAACACGGATTGTAAAGGCGCCTAGCGCTCCGCCTGTATAGGCCCATGTATTGGCAGCAGCAGTGAGGGCTGCAACAATTGCTGAACCGATCAAGTTACCGGTATAGACAACAACCATGTTCTTCAGCCAACCAAGAAGAGTGATCTTGCCCTCCATCAATCCTTCGATCATCAGGCAGTTGCCTGTGAACAACTCGCCACCGACCATCACGATTAGCATCAGGCCAACCGGGAACACAGCACCACAAACAAATCGAGCGACGCCCACATCAGCAATGTTATGCATAGCCACCGCTGAGCAAACAGCTCCAAAAGCAATAAACGCTCCAGCAGCAATGCTGAGAAGCAGCATTTTGAGAATCGGCATGTTGGCCTTGGTGACTGCAGCGTTGATAGCTACGTCGCAGACTTCGGCAGGAGTGTTGTAATTATTCATCCTCTAAGCCTCCAATTAATTAGTACTACGTTGGGCCGCCTCGACAACGTGCTTCATCAACACTGAGGTGGTCACAGTACCAACACCGCCTGGAACAGGCGTGATGGCTTGAACAATACCTTCGACAGCTTCAAAATCGACATCGCCGGCCATATCGCCATCATCGTTGAAATTGATCCCAACATCGATGACAACCTGTCCTTCTGTGAAATATGAGGCATCGAGCATTCTAAAACGCCCAACCGCAGCAATCACGATATCTGCATTCCGAACGACGGCTGGCAAGTCAGCAGTGCGGGAGTGGGCGATGGTGACTGTTGCATTGCGCTCTAAGAGCATCATTGCTGCAGGCTTGCCAATAACTAGCGACCTGCCGACAACGACAGCGTTCTTGCCTTTGCAGTCAACATCGAAATAGTCAAGTATCTCCATACAGGCAGCAGCCGTGCAAGGTGCAAAGCCTGTGTCGATGCCTGCGAAGACACCTGCCAAAGAAAGGTCGGTCACACCGTCGATATCTTTGGCCGGGGTCAACATGTTACGTACCTTGTCTTCATCGATATGCTCAGGCAGAGGCCTAAACATCAAGACCCCGTGCACGCTGTCGTCAGCATTTAGCTTCAAAACCTCGTTGATTAGGGCGTCTTCTGTAACGTCTAAGGGCAACACGACGTTCTTGATTGTGACACCGACTTTCTTTGCCCGTGTGGTAGCGCCTTTTTCATACGTAATATCGTCGTCGCGCTCACCAACACGTAGAATCGCCAGCGTTGGTTCAATTCCTTGCTTTTTTAGCTCGTCAGCATCGTTAGTGATACGCTCATTGAGGGCTTCGACTACTTCAGAGCCTTTGAAAATCATTGCCATACTACCTCCTTTCAAGGTCTTATATGGTCTTTTAAACAACACTAAGGCCTAAACAAAGCTTCCAAAAATGGACATTGCCTAAAAGCAAGCGCCTAGGCTTATATTCGCTTTAAAGCAAAACAACAAGGCCTCTCGCGCCAAAACGGCTTGAACAGCCGTTTTCTTTGTACTAATAACGATGAGTACGGGGCCGGGTTTCTTGTTTCGCCCGACCCCGTATCGAGTCAAGTTATTTGTCAAACCGTGCAGCTACATCAGCGAAAATTGCATCAGCTTTCGCACAGTACTCATCTAGCATAGCATTGGCCTTGACGTTTATTTCCGAAGCGTACTCTCGGTCGGCAAAAGACATGGTGTTGATAAAAACATTCAGGCTTGCAGCCTGCAGGGCAGCCTTACAGGCAATGACGCCGCAACCAACGTCGCTGATTGCTATCGGGGCTCCTTTTGCAGCAAACTGCTCGTGGATGTCAATTGCCTCGCAGCAAGCCTCCATGATTGCCAGTGGCACGCCACAGGCATCTCTTAGGCAAGCTTCCATGACTTCTGCTTTGTAGGCCTTCTGCTCGTCTGTCTCACGAGGCAAGCCATAGGCTTTCGACAGTGGCTCGAACACCACAGCATCTTGGGTCACTAGATTAAAAAGACGTTGTTGAAGCTGGTCCGACTTGTTCTTCAAGTCGATGATATCCTCTTCAACGTCTTTGAACTTCGGCTTGCCGACAGTGAGCGAGCCGACCATGTTTCCCAGGGCCACTCCGATTGCAGCGATCAATGCCGAAGCACCGCCACCGCCAGGAACCGGCTCTTTCGATGCCAAAACCTCGACAAACTCCTCACAAGAGCGTTTAGTGAACTCTACTGCCATTAGAACAGTCCTGAGATCTTGCCAGTGCTATCGACGTCGATCTTCTCGGCAGCCGGTACTGGAGGCAGGCCAGGCATCGTCATAATGTCACCAGTCAGAGGAACAATAAACCCAGCGCCTGCAGAGATCTTCAGGCTACGGACGGTGATCTTGAAGCCTTTTGGAGCACCAAGCAAGTCTGGATTGTCAGAGAAGCTGTATTGGGTCTTGGCCATGCAGATCGGCACGTTGGCAAAGCCCAGCCTGGTCAGTTTCCTAGCCTGGGTCTTGGCTGTGCTGGACATCTCGATGCCATCAGCATGGTAGATGCGCTTGGCGATAGCTTCGATTTTCTCCTCAATAGAAAGGTCTAAGTCATATGAGAACTCGAAGTTGTTTGGTTGCTCGCAAAGACGGACGACTTCTTCGGCCAAAGCGATTCCGCCTTCGCCACCCTTTGCCCAGACTTCGGACAGAGCAACGTTGACGCCAAGCTCACGGCACTTGTCTTCGACTAACTGAAGCTCGGCAGCAGTGTCGTTCGGGAAAGCGTTGATCGCAACAACAGCCGGAAGCTTGTAGACTTGGGTGATGTTCTCAACGTGTTGAAGCAGGTTCGGAAGGCCTTTTTCGAGTGCATCGAGGTCTTCTTCGTTCAAGCTGTCCTTGGCCTTGCCGCCATGCATCTTCAGAGCACGTACGGTCGCGACAATGACGACTGCGTCTGGTTTTAAGCCAGCGAAACGGCACTTGATGTCAAGGAACTTCTCCGCACCAAGGTCAGCACCGAATCCAGCCTCTGTAACAGCATAGTCGCCAAGCTTGAGGGCGATCTTGGTAGCCATAACGGAGTTGCAGCCATGGGCGATATTGGCGAATGGGCCGCCATGCACGAAGGCAGGGGTTCCCTCGAGGGTCTGGACAAGGTTCGGCTTGAGAGCGTCTTTGAGGAGGGCTGCCATGGCACCCTGGGCATTCAAGTCGCCAGCAGTGACAGGCTGACCTGCGTTGTTATAGCCAATGATCAGGCGGGCGCAACGCTCTTTAAGGTCGTCAAGCGAAGATGAGAGGCAGAACACTGCCATAATCTCAGAGGCAACGGTGATGTCGTACCCGTCCTCACGCGGTACGCCGTTGGAGCGACCGTTCAAGCCATCAACCACAAAGCGGAGCTGACGGTCGTTCATGTCGACACAGCGGCGCCAAACGATATTGCGGGTGTCGATGTCTAGTGCGTTGCCTTGGAAGATGTGGTTGTCGATCATTGCAGCCAGCAAGTTGTTGGCAGCACCGATAGCATGGAAGTCACCGGTGAAGTGAAGGTTGATATCCTCCATTGGGACTACCTGGGCCCAACCGCCACCAGCTGCTCCGCCCTTAACACCAAAGACCGGGCCTAGTGAAGGCTCACGCAAAGCAACAACAACGTTTTTGCCGATCTTGGTCATTCCGTCAGCCAAACCAACGGTTGTGGTGGTTTTACCTTCACCAGCTGGAGTCGGTGTAATGGCTGTGACCAGGATTAACTTGCCGTCAGGCTTGTCAGCAAAGTCATTTAGGATGTTGTAGTCAACTTTGGCTTTGTAGTTACCATAAAGCTCGAGATACTTCTCGTCGACACCAGCAACATCAGCGATCTCCGTGATCTTCTTTGGTGTTACCGACTGCGCTATCTCGATATCCGACTTAATTTCTGCCATTTACGTATCCTTTCTGTTAACTGACACTAATGTGCCCTTTGTCAGGGTGAAGAATCACCCAATCTGTCAGGTGGCTAACCACCCTCCGTTCCCGACGAATTCTCCCACTTGGCTTGTTACCGGCCTTGTTGGCCCGCTTTGGCCCAGTGTCTTGACCTCGCCACTTAACTCCCTGGTAAACCAGGCTTTCTTGTTATCCCTCATTTTCATGGGGATAAAATCACCAACGGATCCAGGCTGCCTGCCTAGATCCGTGTTGATTCTAAAACTAGCCGAACAGGCCTTCACGGTATGCGGACAGGTACTCCATGCAATACTCGTCGTTGCCAAGCAAGGCCTCGGTGGCAAACATTGTCGCCAGCATGTCGCGGCTCAATGGATCCATGATGGCGCTGTCCATCCCGGCTGCCATTGCCAAGCAGAGGAACTGGGTATTGATAACTTTGCGGAAGGGCATGCCAAACGAGATATTAGAGAGCCCTGAAGTGAAATGCACAGCCGGATGCTCGGCCTTGATCAAGGCGATTCCCTCGGTGAAGTTCTGCAAAGACTCGCCCTTGGTGGCAAGTGTTGTCACCAGCGGGTCGATAAAGAGACGGTCAGCGCTAATGCCATAGGTAGCAGCCAGCTCGACCATTTGGGTGGCAATAGCCAGTTTGGTGGGCGGGTCGTCAGGAATGCCGTCATTGTTGCAGGTCAGTGCGACTACGTTCCACTGGGTGTCGGCGATGATCGGGAAGATGACCTCGCATTTGCCCTCTTCCATCGAGACCGAGTTGATCATTCCCTCGTCTTTTTGCCGGCCGGTAGCCTTCTCCTGGACATAGTAGAACATGTCTACCAGCATTTGCGGGTCCGAGCTGTCCAGGCACAAGGGGGTGTCGACGACGCTTAAGACGGTGTCGATCAGCCAAATCAGGGTCTCTTTTTCGATCTCAGGCGCCACACCGGCACAAATATCGATGTAGTTGGCACCGTTTTCGGTCTGCCCGATGGCAACCTTCTTGATGTACTCGGCATCTTTGGCGTTGATTGCTTGGAGGGTCCTCGGGATAAAACCATTTATCTTCTCACCAATTATTATCATGTAGTACTCCTTCCATTAGGGTTTCGCTGCTTACTCTTTTTATTCTTGTAGTTCTGCGCTTGCAACATCGATGCTTGCACCCCGTGAGCCACGTGGAGCTAGAAAGATGCGTTTAGCTGTATTGTCACGCTTGTGCGTGTAGCTGCTCCAGCCTGAAGTCTCATTGAGCGCCCAGTCGTTCGGCACGGTTATGAAACTGTCCAGCTTATAAAGCTCGTTGTATTTTTTCAGGCGGTGGTAGGCTTTAAAGTAGATGCAGTAACGTTGGTTGGGATAGACCTCGCACCAGCCGTCGACTGTCCCGCCACACGGGCCGTTGCGCTGCTGCTTCGGGCAGCGGCTCATCGGGCAAGTATAGATCGCCGGCTCGAGCCCGCAATCGCCGCAGTCTTGGCAATGGTAAAGCACAGTCTTAGCGATATGCTCAATGAAGTGGCTGCGATGGACGCCTTTCTTCCTCTCCCGCCAATCCATCACGTTGGCCAATATCGGGAAGAACATCTTGTCCTCGGTCAGCACCAAATGGTGGAATATCCGGGAGATGCCATAGACCGCCATGACCTTGCGGTTGCGCACACGCTCCGGACGGGACGACTCGACATGCTTGTTCAAGCCTGTGGCCTTCCCGTCAGGCCCGACTTCTGCCTGATAGTAGTAATAGCCATTAGGGTCACCATATGACAGTTCTTGGGCAAGCTCACGCCATTGGTCTTTTAGCTCCTCGGCAGTGTCCAAGATATAGTTGAACCCTTCGACATCGATCCCAAAGCCGCCGATATGAACACCAGCATAGCCAAGGCCCTTGGCAATAGCGGTCATCTTCGCCGCGCGCAGGTACCGCGCCGACTTGCCCTTATCCTCCTCTTTGGCCTCTGCCTCCAACTTGGCCATCAAGTCGTCGTTGATGTAACAGCCAGCTATGACGTTTTGCCTCATCAGGCGGGCAGCACCGGGGTTTAACAAGAAGATATTGGCTATCAGCGGAACGTTATACCCGTTGTCTTCGAGATACCATTTAAGCTCTTCCATCTTACGGGTGTCATACCCGAGCTGGGTGATGACGAACCTTGCTCCAGCGATGACCTTCTTCTCCAATTTATAGTATTGGGGGATAAGCTCACCCTCCAAGTACTTGAAGGGGTTTACCACTACCCCAGGCAGGAAGTTGGCTGCTTCTTCATGGCTTACTTTGCCACGGCTTTCGACAGCAAGACCGGCATTGAAGTCGTTTGCCATCTGCACCATGTGGATGGGGTCGAGGTCATAGACTGGGCGGGAAATCCCGTTCCAACCACTTTGTTGATAATCGCCAGTCATCAAAAGCAGGTTCTCCATACCCCACCTTTGGAGCATGTAGAATTGGCTTTGAATTTGATTGCGGCTACGGTCTTTGCCGGTAAAGTGGATCAAAGGGGTGATCCCCCTTGACTGGAGATCGGCAGCGAAAGAATCTGCCAAAAGCGCTGGATTCCCACTGGGGTTATCTGTAACAGAGATAGCATGAACCCTCCCTGTTGCCCAGACTTCTTCTGCGATTTTAAATTCGTGTTGTTGGTTTGATTCGTTAGCCCCCCGACCGGGGATGACCTCACAAGTTACAACGAACTCGCCTTTCTCTATTGCTTCTCTCATCGGATTGCTCATACGCGGTCTCCTGTCCTTCGCGGGTACAGTATTTAGCTAGTTATTGCAAATATAAAATTATACGGGTAAGCAATTGGCGGGCAAGAAGCATATTTTATTCTGTGCATTCTGTCCTTTCTTACTCAGTGCAATGTGCATTTTATACTTTTCGCAGCTAAAACGGTTAATCACTCTGCACACGGTAGCAAAAAAGCTTCGGTTGAGTGCAGTTTTTCACAATATATGTGCATTATGACACACAGCAATACGGCTCTACAGACCGGTCTCTGACTGATGATAACTGAGGCGGTCCCTATCACAATACAATACCGAAGTACTCCTTTAGGACTTCGGCCCTAAGCGTTGGGTCGGACACGTCGATTTCTGTTGTCACGTCGTTCGACTTCAGCTTGAACAGGTCATCGGACATCAAGGCGTGTCCGTCCCGGCGACGGAGGTTGACTGTCCTGCTCGTGACAAAACGTGATTCGGGATGTGTCGAAGTGTAGTAGTTGGCTTGTACGAAATCCACCTCGTACTGGGGGACTTCCTCAAAAGAGACCAGGCTCTGCTCTTCTCCCCCGTCGTTTAGACGGCTGATGTACCAAGTGTTCTCGCGGTTGCCCAGCTCGTGGTCGACCTCGCCGTAGGTGAGCCTGAAGCTACCGCCCAGCCAGTCTGTGAACACTCCGGCTTCCAACAAGATGCTCGACGCCGGCTGGGGGCCGCCAAAGCTGACATCAGCCATGTAGCGTTTTGTGATGCCTCCGTCGTCGATATGGACGGCGGTAATGCGGTGCGAGCGGGGCCGGATGTTGTTTTTAAGGGGAAAGATCCGCGCCACGTGGGCCTGGGTCTTAAACCCCAGTGCTTGAAGCAGGCTGTTAAAGCTTTTGTTCAGCTCGAAACAATAGCCGCCGCGATTGTGCAGGACGATTTTCTCAAACAGCTTCAAGGTGCCCAGCTCGACCGGCAGGCCCAAATCGTAAATCTCTAGGTTTTCAAAGGGAACTGTGATCTGATGAGCGTATACGAGCCTGTCGAGCAGCTCCAAGCTCGGCTTTAAAGGGCTTCTTTGCTGGCCCTCGCTTAGCCAGCTGTCAGAGAAGGCTTTTGCATCCTCAGGCAGGCCGATCCGCTCTAAGTACAATGCGACCTGCTCAGGGGTCAGCTCTACGTATAGGTCTTCAAACATCGATCCTCCGATCATAGATGCATACCAGGACGAACTTGCCCGGCAGTCCTAGTTCGTCGTCCTGTTGGGCAAGGCTCGGGCTTCTCCACATGTATTTATAAGACTATGCCAAAATAGCTTTCCAGCACCTCGGCCCGTACGTTGGGGTCCGATACATCACGTTCCAGCGGTTCTTGGCCCTCGGCGACCAGGCGAAACAGGTCGTTGGTGATCGAGGCATGCCCGTCGACCCGGCGCTGGTTGACGACGACGTTAGAGACGAAGCGGGACTCGGGGTGGGTGGAGGTGAAATGGTTATGGGGAACAAAGTCGACCTCGTACTGCTCTTGCTCCTCAAATGCTACCAGTCCGAGTGCATCACCGTCGTCGTTGATCCGGTACAAGACCCAGGTGTTTTCGCGAATGCCCTGGTCGTGATGGACTTCTCCATAATTGAACCGGAAGGTCTTGTCGAGGAAATCGGTGAAGGTGCCGGTCTTCAAAGGCACAGCTTGGGCAGGCTGGGTCCCTCCCGAGCTGACGTCGCTGAAATAGGGCTCTACGCCCTTGCCTTCGTCTAGGTAGACAAGGTTGATGCGGTGCACGCGAGGCCTCAGATAGGGAGACGAGAAAATGCGGCCTACATGGGCCGTCGTCTTGTACCCTAGTCCTAATAGCAAGCTATTAAAGCTCTTGTTCAGCTCGAAACAATAGCCGCCACGACGGCGGGTGACTATCTTGTCAAAGAGGTACTCGGTGCCTAGCTCGACGCCTTTGCCTTCCAAAATGATGCTCAGGTTCTCAAAGGGCACAGTGATCTGATGGGCATAGATCAGTTTGTCTAAGAGCCTCAAGTCTGGCTTTAGCCCGAGCTCGCCGGCTTGTAGGCCATCGTCCTCGCGAAACAGCCCTGCCTCTTCGACAAGCCCGATCCGCTCAAGGTAAAGCGCGGTTTGTTCGCGGGTCAATTGCACGGTCAAATCGTCATACATGTCTCCTCCTGCTCCTCTTTTGGTAAAGCCTCGCCGGGGGGATCAAGCAACCGAGTGCTGTCTTCCACACAGCAGGCGCGCTTGCCCCTGATCAAGCAAGCTGGTCGCACTGCTCAAACGACTAGCAGGGCGTGTTAGCAGACAGTGTATCAGGCTTCCATCATGTATAGGGCGACAAGGGTTTGCAACCGCACGTCCGGGTCACCCTCGAAATCCATGCGTGTGATGAACTTAATCTGCGAGATCTTGGCAGTCAGCGTATTGCGGTGCAAGAAAAGCTCGCGGGCCGCTGAGGCGATACGCATATCATGCTTCAAGAAAACACTGAGGATATGCAGCATGTTCGTCTCGTACTTCTCGTCGTAACGCTTTAGTTGGATAAGCCCACGGGGGATGATCGACTCCAAGGTCGTCGTGTCCTTGCAGACGCTGACGATATAGTCCATAAAATAGTCTTCGAAACGGTAATAAGGCCTGGCACCGTCACGGACTGGGCCCAGCTCGCAGGCAGCGACAGCCAGCCGGTACTGGTTGGTCAGGCCCCAAAAACCATTGAAGATGTTGCTGACGCCGATGTAGACGTTGAGTTTCTCCAGCTCGCTCGATATCAGGTCGAGCGTTTCTGCCTGGGACAAGATGCTATGGTCTGCGTTGATGATAAAAACCATTCGATGCTGATGCACAGTGTATATAGCCTGCGACGTCTTTGTACAGGTGTATTTGGCAGCTGCTGCCAACAGACCGTTTGGGTACAAGGGGTTTAAGGGGACTGCGGCTATACAGTAGTAGGCATTGTCAGTTCCCCAGGCAATGCTTTTTAAGGCAGAGTCCGTCTCTTCCAGCACAGTGACCTGGTTGTCAAGGAGCTTATGTACCTGCACGTCCAAGAGCTTGGGGGCAGAGGTGTTCCATTCTTCATGAAAAGTCATGCCATTGGCGATGAAGTCTGCCAGTAGCGTAATCAAGGTCATGTCGCGGTTGGTAAAGGTACCGCCGATCTCGTCGAAAGACAATGTGCCGACCAGGCGGTTCTCGATGAAAATGTTCTGGTTCAACGTGCGATAGCCGCTGGGGGTAGGCAGGACGAACGGAGTTGTGTAGGAGTAGGCTTTTTCCTGAAAGCGTTCTAGTGCATAGACGCCAATCGAGGGGTTGTTGTTGTCGAGCACCGGGTTTTGATAGCCCTGCGGCAGGTCATATGCATCCTCGTCGATATTTGCGAATATCGTCTGCATATGCGAGTCGATCAGATACATCGGCCTGCGGATAATCGGTGCTGACAGCTCAGCCAGCCTTTTCAAGCGTTTTTTCGATATAAGGGCTTTTTGGATATGGTTCTCCCATAGCTCGTACATTGAAAAATGCTCCACAATATCGCTGAACAGTTTATTTAGTGACACCTGTTTGTTTACCCATAATAAGTTTACCTGCTTATCAAGTAAGGCTCGAGGTGGATCCCCGATAACGACCAGAGAGCTGTTCTCAACGATGTTCTCGATACTTGCTGCATCCAAGGTAGCTGCTTCAACGATATAGAGTAGGCTGCGTTTTGTTCTTTGGGCGTCAAATAGTGCAGGAAACCTCAGTCTTCTTACCGGATAGTCTTCAACTAAACGGGACTTTGGTTTATAGGCTTTCAGGTCCTCGACAATGACATGCAGATTTACTTCCATGTAAGCTCCTTGTCGACTCTGGCTTTATACAAGCAATGGTTTCAGAGGGATAATCTGTTGGTATATATTGTAAATGTGCAAAGTGTATAAAATCAAGGGTTAATGAAGCATTTTTTACACATCTCTGCACGTAGGCATTTTTTGCATCTTTCATGCTTGCTTGGTAATGGTTTTTCGATGTGCTGCTGTGACTATCATACATGACAAAAACAGTGCGTAAAGCACTTCATCGTACTCGAGAATACCTTGACGCCTGTACCCCAGGCGATATATTTATCAGTCCACCCATTACTTCATAAAGCGAGGTATCGATTGTGAAATAAAGCATATTCATGTATCATGTCTGTTTGTCCGTGCGCCGTTACCGCAGCTGGATAGAGGGCTTGACTACGAATCAAGATGTCGCAGGTTCGAATCCTGCACGGCGCACCATGAATCCTGCACAGCGCACCATTAACGACTTGCCTGCGAACAGTTTTAGCTGTTCGTTTTTTTACCTATGTTTTAGGTGGCTAAGTACCAGTAAAGGTCGGTCAACACTAAAGATCCAATAATCATCAGGCCCAGCATTAGCAATCGTCGCTCATACTCTCATGAATTGGCCTGCAGCGATCTGGCTTTGGTAAGGCAGATCAAGGAGGTCTATATTATAATGTGCTTTATACGGTTTTGCTTTTTTAGCAAAACATGTATGGAGCAAGCAGTTAGACGAAGCCAATGGCTTAAATGAAAAAGACAGTCAAGCCTCTTACGTATTGCTTTGGCTTATTGTTTTTGTTAGGTCAGCTATGAGACGAGGACGGGCAATGAAAGCTAAACACAAGAGATGGTTGGTTATGGCAGTCTTTGTACTGTCAATGACGGCTTTGCTTTTGATAGTTGGGTGCTCTCCCAAAGCAAACACTGTCGATAAGGCACCGGACGAACCATCGATTCAACTACCCGATTGGACAATCAACACCAACTGCCTGTCGTGCCATGCTGTCGAGGTTGACAGTATGTCAGACGACTCGTCTCCAGCATCTGCGCATGCTAGTCTTGCTTGTGTCAGCTGCCATACAGATGCAGACGGCAACCTAAGCAAGGCGCATGCCAATTACTCAAGCGCAAAAGACCCTGACAAGCTTAAAATGACAACGATCCCAAGCGACACATGCGTCGGGCGGGGCTGCCATGACTACGAGGCCCTCACTGTGGCTGGAGAGGGCTCGACCGTCTACGATCAGACTACTGGGCAATCGCTGAACCCCCACGATCTACCAAACGGGGACGTCCATTACCAGTCTATGAAATGTGCCTCATGCCATAAAATGCATGGCTTGGTAGATGGCATCAGTAAGACTGCAACCGAGGTTTGCAATAACTGCCATCACGATAATATCTTTGAGCCCTGTAGTGATTGTCATGGGGATGAGAACTAGCATATACAGCTTGACACATAATGAATAAGCATTGACCGGGCGGTTTTTTATAAAACCGCCTTTGTTTTATTAAAGCATAGCTTAACGATGGATTGGCATCTGGACGGTCAAGCTCGCCTGCTGACCCTCCTTGTCGACACTGTCCTCACGCGAGTCCCCGACTGCCCTGATTGAAGCCTTGCTTGCCTCCGCTTCTGGCGACGCCTTTTCCTCTGCCACATCATCAATAGGGTTACAGCAATCGATGTCAGCATGATTGCACTCGAGCCGATAGCGGCAGCAAGGACCAACTTGTCAACCGAGGTGTCTGAAACAGCTTGGATGGAGCTTCTCAGCTCGGGCACGTACTCCACCCGTGTGCCGCGGACCAACAAGCGGTGGGAGTTGACCCCATATGGCGTACAGGTCAAAAGCGTGCAGTAGTCTTGGTCGGTAAAGCACTTCAAGTCGTCGGTGATGTTTGGCTCGATGATCTTTATCTGGTCTACCTGATAAGCCAAGATGACCCCAAGGACATGGATGTAGAACATGTCCCCTACCTCCATCTCGGTCAGGTCGGTGAACATTTTCGCATGGGTCAGGCCGGTATGGCCAGTGATCACAGTATGCCGGGTCGGCCCGCCGATCGGCAGGGTCGAGCCTTCCAGGTGACCTACGCCCCTGTTTAGTACCTGCGAGCTGGTACCATGATAGATCGGCAGATACACAGATATCTTTGGGATCTCCACATAGCCCATGGTGCCATTGACGTTTAGCGCCCTCCGGTAATTCTCCGGCATAGCAATACCGGTGCCTTCCAAGAAGGGGTCATGCACTGGAGAGCCTGTCAGGTCCTGGTTGTACAGCTCGGCTTCGTCCCAAATCTCCTGAAGGGCTTCGTCGTCCAAGCTGTTCAGGGCTTCCGAGTAGCCTCGAATAGCCCGCGAGCCATTCTTCTCTGCGAAAAAGTTGCTTATCGAGGGATACACGAGCAGGCTGACTCCGACAAGCACCATGACCAGGCTGACAGCTACTTTTTTCATCTACATCCTTTATAAATCATATACGGAGAAGGACAGCCGAAGAACCCCAGTGCCATATGCAGTCAATGGGGCTCTTCGGTTTATAAATCAAACAACGCCTTATTTACCAATCAATTACAGGTAAAAGCAGGCTGGCATAACTTAATTAATGCTCTTTTTAGTCTTCTTTTTTGAGGTGATGCCTACCATCACAGCGGTTCCGATCAGAGTCACACCGACTACTGTAAAGACCACTGTGCCGATTCCACCGGTACTAGGAAGGGTAAATCCCTTGGTGTTCTCCACCTCGCATAAATATACATGGTTGCTCTCGTTGCCTGTAAAGGTCACGACGATAGACTTGTCCAGCAGGTTGTAGCTATCTGGAGCCTGGGTCTCGACGATGTAGTAGGTCTGGTATGTCTTCACACCAGTAGTCAAGTTCTTTGTGTATTCAAGCAAACCCTCAAAGCGGGCTACAGCAGGCTCGCCGGTTGATGGAGATAGCGGTTTTGCTACATATAGCTCGAGGATAGCTAAGTCGTAATCTGCATGGCCGTAGTCATAGAGTACCTTGGTGGTTGGATGGATCTTTAGGAAGCGGCCAAGTCGAGCGTTTTCTGCGCTGGTCGCAATCATGAACTCTGAGCCTTCTAGCGGGGTATTGTTCTCATCGACTTTTTCAATCTCGATAGCAGCTGTATGGATCTCAGTGACGCCTGGCGGGTTCTTACCTTCAAAATAATCACCGTTGTGGTTTCTGAACTCGACGACGCCTTGGTTATAGACGGTATAGCCCGGCTTGTCTAGTATCGTGGCATTCACTGTGGTATTAAATGACACAATCACGAATTCAAAGTTCTCGGCAAGGTAGTCACGTCCTGTCGGGGTGAACTCAACAGACAATGTGCGAGTTGGAATATCATAGTCAACTGTATAGTAAGTCTGGGATACAGTAGCATATGTGTTTGTTCCAATCAGCGTTCGTACACTTACACTGTTCGGAACATAGTCAAGAGCCGCGTCCAGTATGTCATAAATATCAAACTGATTACTGTCGAAAATATCATCAGGAATGGAGACTTTGATGGAGAAGCCTACAACATCGCCGACCACTACAGCGTCATTGGTGGTGACTTCTTTCTCCACAGTCAACCCTGTGTTTTTCGGATAGACATGCACGTTTGTTAACCAGCCGTCACCGTCTGGGTTGGTCATCGGCACAGCCACCAGGAAGGGAGCGCAGGGCGAACTGATGAACAGCTCCTTGGTCGGATCGCTAGCATCATAGATGTTGATTGTCGTTACAGTGTTCTCCACTACCAGGTAGATGCCTTGGTCAAGACCCGGAAACTGCGCTACGCCGTCTCCGGTGGTTGTAGCGCTAATAGGTGCTTCTAACTCATATGTTTCAATTAGGCTAGAACCGTCCGCTTCCCATACTTCTAAGGAGAAGTCTCCGCTGTCTTCGACTAGGACATAGATCATCCCAGCTGGAGGCGCACCGTCTGTTGTATCGACTTTGTAGACATCGAACACAACGCCGTTAACTGCAACCACTGATTCAGGCCAGTCAAAGGTGTCCCAGCCCACCCAGTCTTCGATATCTGTCCCGTCGTTTGGCAGCTGTTCGATAGGTATGCCTATATATTTGTGTATAAATAGGTTACCCTCTTCTGGTGGTAGTTCAGCCATCGCCGGCACTACAACCATCAAAGACATGATTGCAACCAAGACAACAGCCAGGCCCCTTAATAATGTTTTCTTTCGCATACTTTGTTTCTCCTTGCTTGTCGTTTGCCAAACACCTTTGTCTGGCAGCTTAAAACTTGTTGTTTTAGTTTCTACAATGCTTCTTCGTTGTTTAAATCGTATTCGCAACTTAATGTATCGCCTTGCGGCCTGCAAAGCCCGGTTTAAGCCTCCTTCCCCTTGCGTTTGTTAGGATGGCAATAATTATTCCGTCCCCGATATATATTAAGCCAAGCATTGTAAGTACAATTAATCCTGGCCCGCCTGCCAGGGGCATCACCATCAGCGGGTAATTGGGCAGCATCAGTTCGCCTTCTGAGCCGGTCTTAAAAGCAGGGGGCAGGCTGATCGAGTCGCTGTCTGAGGGCCCACGTGCTGTAATAGTTATGTCAAAGCCAGTATCGATCACAACAAGCCACTGGCCATGTGGGATCTGGTAACCCTTGACAGTCCCTAACTCGACGAGCATATATGTTCCTGGCTTAAGGTCGTCGAAGTGGACATACCCTCCGATACTGCTGACAGCGGCATAGTTATCGCCCCAGCAGTTGTCAGGGTCGTCGGTGACCATCCAAGAGTGGTCGCTGAGGTTCTGGTGGCTTGGGTTAGTGCATTCGTAGAGGCCGAAAGCCACATAGGTCAGCGGGTCGTCGTGCTCATCCACCTTGGTAAAGTCGAAGGTAGTGCGTGTCTTCACCTCGTGATAAGTCCTAGTGGTTTCTATAGCGTAAATGTTTGAATAATAGAGGGTGGCGTAGTTGATGAACTCCATAGCATCGTCAGCGTCTTCTACTGTTGTAGTTATTGTGACAATAGTCTCGCCCATCGGCAGACCGCCGAACCAGTCCCAAATGCAGACTCGGTCAACAGGATCAAAGAAGAAGTCGGTGGTGTGTGCGCTCATATTGTTGATGTCGTGGTCAACATATAAAAGGCCAGCTGGCAGCCTGTCCATTAGGGTAAAGGTTACATCATTGTACTCGATATATCGGTTGTCGATGATGATCTCGTATACCAGGGTATCGCCGACCTTAACCCGCTGGTAGGCATCCTCGCTACCGTTTAAGGGTTGCAGAAACAATGCGTCATTAATATAGGCATTTTTTTCTGGCTGCTCCACATAAAGGAAGGTTACTTTCGTTGTTTTCAGCACATTCTCAATAAGCAGGTCGGGCAACTGGGCATGAGGGGTCACGTCCACTATCATGCTGTCATCGATACGGTAGCCGTAATAGACATAGTTGATGCCGTTTGCCTGGACATATTGCAGAGGGATGCCATCGTCGTGGTAATAGGATTCTCCTGGTAATAACTCATGTATATTTCCATCATGTACTATGTCGACAACCACATCCTCATGCATGAACTCCCGGAAATAGTCGATAACGAACACACGATCATATGTCGTATGATAAGTAGAGTTGGTCTGGGTCTGGAAGCCGTTTATGTCAAGCACGGCTGCTGTATTGATATAGGTCGCTGGGAAGTTGTTGATGTCGAATGTAACTTCTACCTCGAACTGAAGCGTGACAGGTCCATCGTTCACATTTGCCAGGTTCCAAACGATCATATTGGTATCTGCATTATAGACTCCGTCATAAGTGATAGAGGAGATGTTAACCTCAAGGCCTACTGGCACAAAGTCAGCAACAATTGTGCCGCGGTTTGGCCCAGTTGGTGCCAGAACCTGAAAGTCGTCTTTGATTTTTGTCAGTGCATCCTGGTAGCTAGTACCGTCGAGAACTTTAGTAAAGCCCCAACCTGACTGGCCAGCTGGAGATAGGTAATCAATCATCAGTTTATCATGCGGCTCTAATGAGTACTCCATGTTGCCACCAACAAGATTGCCTAAGTGGTCGAATCGGACCGTCTGGAGGATAAGTGTTGGTAGAGAACTAAGTAACCTATCAACTTGAAAAGGAAAGCGATCAACCCACCTGGAAGCAGATACTTGAAAATCAGAAATAAAAACGATGACTGGTGTTCGGGTACTAGCATTATCACCAGCAGGTAGATTGGTGAAAGTTCGAGGTTTAGGTATCTTTGCACCGCCTGCTGAACCACCAAATGACATACTGGTTGCTCCAGCCATTTTATACCGAGCGGCAGCTAAGAACTGTGCTAAGTCCTCCGTGTGGTTTTCAGGTAATGTGTTGGTAAAAGCGTTTACGATATCAGCTCTACCACCGCCCCAATAATCAAAACTGTTCATGAAATCTGTGTCATATTGTATGAACGAGTTAGCAGGGTTCCCAGTCATACCTGTAGAGTTCATTGCCAATACAGCAACTCGGCTGCCATCATAATTGTTCATGATCTCATCAAACATATCCAGCATCACATCTAGCTCGTAGTCACGTGCAGAGCGATAGCCGGGGCTGCCGACAGTTGAGCCGTACATACGTCCATTGAACATCGAATCTGACCAGTCTAAGAGGAAGAGCACGTCGTAGCGGACGTCTGATGTTCCAACTTCCCGTTGGTGCATAAAATCAATGGTGTAGCGGATTTTCGATTGAGGTACGATAATAACCGGGTCTGTTGCTGTACCGTTCTCAGCGACAGAATTGCCATTGACATAGGCGTTCTTCTGGGGCTGGACGACATAGAGGTAGGTGACATCTGTGGTTAGAATGACGCTGTCAATTAAAAACATCGGTAATAAAAAGTGTTGCGTAATGTCGATATCACCATTATCGATCCTATAGCCATAATATGAGTATGTGATACCACCCTCGACAATCGTTTCTGGCGGTATACCGGCTGCCGGAGCATAAGGGTCACCCCGTTCGATATTCAGCTGGTTGCCGTCGAGGCTGCTGTCAAGGATATGGGACTCATTTCCAAACTCACGGAAGTACTCGGTCAAGATAATCCCGGGGGATATGTGGTAGGTGCTGTTGCTTACCTTGCTCGTGCCGTCACTGAAGATGGCTATAGCAGAATTGACAAAGAGCATCGACTCTGCCTTGACCACAGCCTGGAAGGAGACTGTTACCTCTTCTTGAGCGTTGCTGGATAGATCCCATAGAATTGTATGGGCAGAAGCGTTGTAGATACCATTATTGCTGACACTGGAACCTATGACCTCCAAACCTTCAGGTAGGAAGTCAATAAGCGTCGTTCCATTGCTCCCGGTGACTTGCATGTGGCTGAGCAGGTTGTTTCCGATCAATGTCGCAGCGTTTGAAACAGTTGTTGTGCTCGGGATGGCACTGAAGTCCCAATTCGGACGATCTGCTGTGATCACATATGTATTCATATGATTATCGTAGACTGAGCTTCCGTAAACGTAGTTGAGCGTATGGTCCAAACGGACGGTATAAAGGATGCCTGAAGGGAAGGCTCCTTCAAAATCGTTTGCCTTGTACTTTAATGTTTCCGACCAATATGGGTAGCCTGAATTATTATTGGAATTTGACTCTGTCGCCTGATAATCTGAGATTAGCACGATCACTGGGATATGGTTGGTAGGTTGGAGTTCTGTCAGCCTATCCATAGCATACTGGATATAAGCGCTTGTATCGGTGTATAGCGTGGGATTACCTTCGTTATGGTTAAAACCTGCCGCAAAAGTACTTTGATTAAACGAGTCTGAGTTCATGAAGCCTGTTTGGTCATAGGCGCTTACATTTGCGACGTTGTTATAATTAGGCCCGCTGGCATATACAGCTACCGCTGCGACCCGGCTGCCTGGGTAGTTGTTCAGAACACTAGCGGCAAGGATAGGTGTTATCTGTTTTGCATACCAACGAGCGTTACCACCGTTCATATTGCCCATCATCATATTTTGCTGCCAGTCCAACACGAAGATCACGTCATATGCCGGGCTGCCAGCTCCGTCCTGCTTGATGTTCGAGACGGTTACCTCGAAGTCGATCACCTCGTTGATATCAACCAGTATCGGATCGTTCTCACTGCCGTTTTGGGGGTAGCTAATACCTCCGGTATAGGCGTTCTTCTCCACATATGGCTCGAATGGCTGCTCTTCGTATACCAGGTAGATGTCAATATCAGTAGTGATGTTGGACACGGTTATCGGCAGGCTGGTGTTGGGAGAGCCGCCCAGCCCCAGCTGCCAGAACTGGTACTCGTACCCCCTGATGTCTTGGATGTCGGTGTCTGGAAGGGTAAAGGTGTCATTATCAGCTACGTTGTATGTCCTGGTCGTCGGGTCACCGATGTGGCTCATGTCTGAACCGTCGACATAGTGCACTATAACAACGTGGCCAGGCGGCGTCGATTGGTCATAGACCAGGTAAATATCGTGGTCGGCTATAACATGGCTCAGGCTGACTGACCCGCTATTGTTGCTGCCGGTCGGGTTGTCCAGCCTCCAATTACCGGTGTACTGCCAACCGCTGAAGTTCGGGATGTCCGAGGAATCCAAGGTGATGGACTCGTCATATGGCACATTGTAGGTAGTGGTGTACTGGGGCTGGACCGGGACACCGGCGTTATCGACATAATGGACAGTCACCGTTTGCGAGACTCCAGCGGCCCTCACCCAGAAGGCAGGGGCTCTGGTGCAGGTCTGGCCGGCGCAGTCGGCAGCGTCAGCGATGTAGCCTTGGCCGTTGTTGTTGAACTCCCATACCCAAACATTGCCAGTGCCTTTTGTCCGCAGCCACACGTGGGAAGCCGTCGTCCCGCCTCTAGGCCAATGGGTAAGCATTGGCGAGCGTACTGGGTAGGCTTTGCCCAGGTTCCAGTTGATCATGTCTTGTCGGCTCAGGGCGAAGGCGATGTCTACAGTCTGTGTCGTGGAGGAGGCCAGGGTCAGAGGCAGTCTCGGCTCTGACGTAGCTGTCAGAGAGGAGTTGTTGCCAAGGTCTGGTACCAGTATCAAGCCCCGTAAGAACGGATTCAATTGACCTATGTCTCCCATGTAGTATTCAGTCATGAAGGCTTGCAGGTCCGAGCCACTATAATTGTTGGTCGGCCCAAAGTGGCCAGGCAAATCACCACCACGCCGTGCCAGTAAAAGGCACCGGTTGGCGCCGCTGCCATATACCCTGACAACCACAAAGCTCTCATTACCGAGATCAATCACGCTGTCCACTTGGGCATTGGCTAGGGTAGCGAGTATGCCTGTGCCGCTGGTAATGCCGGCAGCCGGCTCGATGCCTTGGGGTGATCCGATGCCGTCGGCATCATCCCCGAATATCCATCCACCCAAACCGGTAAATGGCATCAGGCTTATTAGAAACGAAACGGCAATCAGTATGGATAACAGCTTTTTACGTGTAATGCGGGTATCTCCCACTAAACTATGTGCACTGTTAAAAGTATTGCTTGATCTACTTTTCATGTGACCAACCCTTTTTAACAAACCCTACACCGCCCTGTGTATAAGAAAGGACGGATAAAGGCAACCGTTTACGGAGACTGCCGCAACAGACGGCCCTCCCCATAAAACATGATCTATCGATACAGCTTCTTGCTGTATCTACGCACTAGTAAATCGGGGTTGAGAAATGTGTTTTCAGTACGATAGCGACGTCCTGGCGACCATGCCGAACGGCAGGCTCAAATATAACCACCAACCAGGCCAGAAATAGGCTCCATACTGCGCAAAGACAAGTCAACTAATCCCACCCCTTACTAACTAAAGCACGTTCTTTGTTAACGAAATATTATGGTAGCCAGAATAGATTGTCAATACTTAACCTAGGTTTTTTTAAGTTACCATACAAGACATAAACTGGTTTTTTCTAGCCTGTTGCTAAATGGTTCTTAATACGGATTAATTGCAGCAATTGATTGTTAATAACTTTTGCTAGCATACCCCCTATTCAAGTGCTAGCAACTCTCGCTTATTCAGTTCGTTTTGGGTTTTGTCAAAGGAATTTGCAACTCTAATCAACTAGCTAAAAAAGAAACGCGCCTCAGCGCGTTTCTTTTTCATAATGTTTGAAGCAAAAACTATTTTGCTTTCTGGAGAACCATTACCGTACCGTCTGGGTCTTCGATCCTGATAGTATCTCCATCGATCACCCCGACAGACCTGGCATTGCTAGAGTCAACAAAGGTGATGTTGTCGCCCTTGATGCTAAACGTCAACTCCATCTCGGAGTCAAAGACATACATCGTGCAATGGCTGTCGTCGATAAAATCGACATACAGGTTCGCCTCTGTGTCCATGCCCAAATCAGCAGCAGTGCTGACCAGCTCGGTCCCATCAGCGTCGGTCAATTCGATAATGTAGTATTTTCCAGTCGGTGTCTCAGCGTTAGGGGTGCTACTACAACCTGATATCACAGCTACGCCCAGCAGCAACACCAGCATACAGGCCAATACTTTCTTCATACGTGTCCTCCTTGTGAGTCTCTTTCATCGCATATATGTGAATAGTAGCAGCGTTTTGTAAAAATTACACCCACATATTACTAAATGTTTCGTGCTGGCTATTTTATTTAGCAGATTTGTAATAAACACATGATCGAAAACCAAACTTAAGAAAGCTGTTTATGCCGTGTTTTAGAAGCGAAAACATGTAGGATGACCCGTGCCCATTAATAAAACGTTTAAACCGGAGAAAAAACACGCAAGACTGAATGGGCCTTGGACAGGGCGTTGTTGTTTCGAATGTTCGAGTACACAAGTAGACGGTCCTGTTTGCCCCAGCCAGCCAGTATGTCTCCATATTCAGCCGAGTCGGTCAGTGGGGGTATTGAGCAGTAAACCCCTTCAGAAGCGTCAATCGCTATTACCCGAGTCGACGACTTGACGATCAAACGCCCATTGAAAAGCACCGGGGGGACGGTCGGCTTTCTATATAGATGCAACCATTTATCGTCGTTTAGCTGCCAATATGTGCCAAAACGGCTTAGTCCGCCTGCATATGTGTAGTTGTTCTCAATGGTAAAGCTCAAGGCATTGTCCAGATAGACCGCGTCCAGGATGCGCATCGACTGGGGCATCACTACACCTGCCACGAGCCTGTCGTTAGCAGTGTTTAAAGCAGTTAGCTGGTAATAGACGTTGTTGGTGTCGACGCGGGGAGCAAAGGTTAAAATACCCTGGTTGATCAAGGGTGTGGTGATCATTCGGCCATGCGAGGTGTGGACGACCGTTGGCTTAGGCTTGTTATACGAGATCATTTTTAAGTATGAGTCCTCATACCTGGCTGAGCCTTCCGGGTTGGGCATGACAGTCCAGTAGGCCTTGTCTTTGGCCACCGCCAACAGGGGGACCTCGTATTCGGCATTGCCCTCGTCAACTAAGACAGGCGTACCGAGCGAGTACCCTCCATTCTCGTCAGTAGCGATCTGGGCGACAAACACCAGCCAATCCAGATTGGAGATATCGCATTCCGTCCAAGCGATCAACGAGTCGCTTGCCCGGGCATCATAGACAATCGCATCGGGATGCATATAGCTGGCCCCTATAGCCTTGTCTATCAGCTCTATGAGCTCGCCTGAATCTAGGTTTAACAGCTTGACGTCGATTAAGGCACTCCCGCTTTCGTGAGGAGTCAAGACCAAGGCCAGCCGGTCGTCTACCTGGCGCACTATGCTTCCATACGGCAAGTCAAAGCGCCTCGATTCGTACATGAACTCCTCAAGCGGACGGTCCTCGAACTCAATAGCCTCGACCAGCTGGCTATCATCTACCTCCAAGGTATCGGGCTCCTCACCAGCCGGGCTTGGTACAAAGAGGTCCTCTTCGTCGTCTGTACCGTCAGCACAAGCCTCTAACGTCGCAACTGCCGCAAGCGCCAACACTACAGCTCCCGCTGCGGTAAAGACCGTCAAGAACTCCCGGCGCGTAAAGGTTTCCGAAGCATCGGGCTGCCCTGCTTGGCTGCCCGATGCCGTCGTTTTCATTGGAGGGCCCTCGATGCTGACAGGGCTTGTAAGCCTTTTGGCTAAGACCATGCACTTCTCCCCAGTATTGCCTTGCTTCCGATATCGCTGCGAAACTGCTTTCCTTCAAAATCGATCATGGACACCGCCTGATAGGCCTTGGTTTGCGCCTCGGCCAGGCTCGTTGCGCTAGCGGTCACGTTCAGCACCCTGCCGCCGGCTGTGTAAAGCTTCTTATCCTCGCCCAAGGCAGTGCCTGCGTGATAGACGGTGATTCCCGGCAGGGACTCTGCCAGGTCGACCCCTGTGATCAGCTTGCCGGTCTCATATTCGCCAGGATAGCCCGCCGAGGCCAGCACGACGCTTAAAAGCCAGTCGTTCGACCACTCCAGCTGGATGTCGCCAATGCTGCCCTCTGCCACAGCGAGCAGCACTTCCAGCAAGTCGCTTTGCAATTTGGGGAGAAGGACCTGCGTCTCGGGATCACCGAAACGGGCATTGAACTCAAGCAGCTTCGGGCCCTCGGCAGTCAACATGAAGCCGCCGTAGAGGATGCCTCGGTAGTCGATGCCATCGGCAGACAGGCCGTCTACCGCCCTCTGCATGACATCGAGCATTGCCTGATGCTCTTGGCCGGTGACGATGGGCACAGGCGAGTACACGCCCATGCCGCCGGTGTTTGGGCCTGTATCGTTCTCGCCGACACGCTTGTGGTCTTGGGCCGGCTCCATCGGCAGCATCCTGTGGCCGTCAGTGAAGATCAGAAGCGAGCACTCCGGGCCTGTCAGGAACTCCTCTATCACCACCCTTGAGCCGGCTTCGCCAAAGCGTCCCTCAAAGCATTCGCGGACAGCTTGGTAGGCCTCTTCCATAGTCAGGGCGACGCTTACCCCTTTGCCGCCAGCCAGTCCGTCGGCTTTGACTACGATCGGGGCGGACTTAGCCTCCAAGTACTTATATGCGCTTTGGGGGTCGGTGAACATTGCCCATTCAGCAGTTGGCAGGCGATGCCTGTCCATGAACTCTTTTGCATACTGTTTCGAGCCCTCAAGCCTTGCAGCAGCAGCCGAAGGCCCGAAAACCGCAATGTCTGAGGCCCGCAAGGCGTCGGCAACACCGTTTACCAAGGCCTGCTCGGGCCCGATAACGACCAGGTCGACCTGCAGTTCGAGCGCCGTTTTGACAACAGCGGCGGGATCGTTGATGTCTACGCTGACATTCGCTGCGTCTAGTGCCGTCCCTCCGTTTCCAGGGCTAGCAAACACCCGCCCTGACGAGGCCGATGCCAGGATTGACCGGACCAGGGCATGCTCACGCCCGCCACTGCCTAACACTAAGACGTCGATGGGAGTGTAGAAGTTGCTCATATCTGAAGGCCTCCTTGTGTGAAGTCGAAAGGGTTTATCCCCATATCAAAGCCCTGAGTCTCGAAGGGCCTGAGAAATCGAAGCAGTGTTTAGAGTATAGCGTTGGCGGCTTGGCATGGCATTTATGAAGGCTGGGCCGTACCATTTGCTCAAGAGCCGGCTGTCAGCGAGTATCAGGGCCCCGTGGTCGTTTGAGCTGCGAATCAAGCGCCCGGCTGCCTGGCGGAGGTCGATGATGGCCTCGGGCAGGGAGTAGCGCTTCCAGCTGTCCCGCTCGCGAATAGCACGCTCGCTGGCTAGTGGATCAGTGGGGGACCCGAAGGGCAGTTTGGGGATAATAACACAGCGCAAGGTGTCGCCAGGGGCGTCAAAGCCCTGCCAGAAACTGCGCAGGGCGAAAAGCGAGAGCTCGCGGTTGGCTAGGAACTCGTCCGACAGGCGGCGGCTCGAATAGCCCGACCACTGGCAACGAAGCTGAATCCCAGCGTCCTCGATGCGATCGCGCAGGCGGTTGTAGAGGTCTTCCATCTCGCGGCGGTTGGTGAAGAGGCTTAAAACCGACCCGCCGAGGGCAACATGTACGGAGAAGAGCAGCTCTTCGAGGGCTTCGCGGTATCCGTACTGGTTCGGCTCAGGGATGTCGGTAGGCAGGTAGATTGCCATGTTGCTGTCGTAGTCGTAGCTGCTGGCAAGCTGTAGGCTGTTCCAGCTGTCGGCTGGCAGGCGGGAGAGCCCGCTGGTTTGAGCGAAATAGTCAAATGACGCCGAGGGCTGGGTAGCCGGCGGCTGGGGGGTGATCGGCTGAGGCTCCGCCAGCCCGGGGGCGTCAGAGGCGGCTGCCCCTGCTGCCTCGATGGCTGCCCGGATAGCCTCGCCTGCGGTGCTGGAGGCAAGCGTCGCCTTGGTTTGCGAGACGGCAGCCCCCCTGCTTGGAGGCCTTGGGCCTTCGGCAGTCGAGGCCAGAGTGGCGGAGGTAAATATCACGCTTAGGGTATTCGGGTAAAGCGACTCGGCAAGCACTTCTCCAACATCGATCCTTAAGGCTTGGAGGCTGTCGGACTGCTGCTCGGGACGGCGGTCTAGGTCAGCAGCGTAGACATAGGCCGGGTCGTCGCCGTTTAGGATCAAGTCCAAGGTCTCTAGGGACGAGGCAATCTCGGAGCTCAGTCCGATCAAGTCTGCCTGCAGCTCGGTCAGCTCGGCGAACTCGTTGGCAAACGACACGATAGTTCGGCAGTCTTCATTTAGCTTAGCCATCCGGCGCGAAAGCGAGGCGCCGGACGAAAAAAGGTCTGCCCAAGGACCGCTGTCACGGATCGCTTCGTTTATCCAAAGGCTGACACGGTCATAGCTCGACCGGTCCGCTAGCTCGACCAAGGCCTTGACGTCGCTTAAAAAAGAGCGGCATATTGTTGGCAGGACTGACGACTCGGCCATTGTCTGGTCGATCTTTTCAACCAATGGCATAGCCGCAGGGATCCTCAATGCCGCCTCTTTGATCGCCATTAGGGAGCCTCGGCTGGACAACAATGCGTCGAGCCTTTGCGCCAGCTCCTTAGGGCTGACGTTAAACGAGAGCTGGTCGCGGGCCTCGTCTTCGGCCCCATGGGCCTCGTCGATTACCCAGTGGCGGATATTGGGCAAAATGCTGCCTTCGGTATCAAGGTCGCAAAAAAGCAGAGCCTGGTTGGTAACCACAATGTCTGCCTCAGTTGCCGCACGGCGGGCGGCATGCAGCAAACAACTGTTGTAGTACGTGCACCTGCGCTTAAGGCAGTCGTCGGCATTGGCTACGACCTCGAAGCGCGACAGCTCGTCGAAACGCACACGCAGGTGGTCCATATCCCCCCGAGAGCTCTGGCAGACGAAGGCCAGGAGTGCAGCAAGCGTTGTGATCCCGTTGTGCCCTAGGATGCGCTCGCTTTGCCTAGTCAGGCCAATGAGCTTACGCAGGCAGGGGTAATGGTCGTAGCCTTTTAAGGCCTCGTATACCAGGTTCTCTGGTAAAACGTCTGCCAGTCGAGGCAGTTCGCTATATAAAAGCTGGTCAAGTAAGGTATTTGTCTTTGTAGCCACTCCACAGCAGACGTTGTTAGCTTTAGCGAACAGCGTCATCGGCAAAAGGTACGCCATGGACTTCCCTACCCCGGTCCCAGCCTCCACTGCTAGATGCGTATGGGTGTTGAAGGCCTTGGCAATAGCTACAGCCATCTCTGTCTGTTCTTGACGCGTCTCGAAATTCTCATACATCAGGCCAAGCAGGCCTTCTGATGTAAAGGCGTCTTCTAGCTCGCCAGTATCAATTGGCTTAAAGCTCCCGCGCCCGCCTATCAGCTCCAAAGCATCCTGCTTTTCTTGCCGGGGGCGCTGTTGCATACGGTTTCGTCTAGCTTCAACCAGTGAAAAGCGTACATTCGACGGCTGGCTGTTTGTTGCCAGACCCCCGCTAAGGCTTCCTGCTACCTGGGCGATTTGTGACCTCATCTCCCAGTTCGAGTCCGGAAAAATACTGGCGATGTAGGCTACCAGGCCCGGGGGCAGGTCAGTCAAAGCCGTCAATAGCACACGCCAAAGCTCGGCTAGGCGCTCGGCGTCGTCGATTGCCCGATGGGTGCTTCGCTCCTCACAAAACGCTGCCGAAAGCGCTTCCAGCCCGTATGACCGGCAACGCGGCAACGCAATGCGTGCCAGCTCGATCGAGTCAAGCCAAGGGTTGTCCTCGATAAACGCAAAGGGCTGTTTTGTGGCATAACGCAGCATGTTACGGTCAAAATCGGCATTATGGGCAACGACTGTCGAGTCGCCCACAAACTCTGCAAGCTGCTCGATTGCTGCTAGCGCTTTTGGCGCATCAGCAACATCGGCATCGGTAATCGATGTCAGCTCGGTAATCTGTAGCGGAATCAACCTGCCTGGGTCGACAAAAGTCGAGAAACGGTCGATGACTGCAGGGCCCCGCAGACGGACAGCCGCAATCTCGATCAGCGTGTCTCGCTGGTAGGACAAGCCGGTAGTCTCGACATCAAGGGTGACTATGTCATCCTCGAACGCCCCAAAGACTGCAACTTTAGCCCGCTCGGCTAAAGTTGCATAGTTTTGTAAGACATCAGCGTCCGTGCCAGGGATCAGCAGCCTGGACAATGCTGGTTTAATCGTTGGTCTCGTCGTCTGGTTCGTCATCGTCGTCAAGATCAAAGATACTATCGACGTCGTCGAGGCCTTCTTCGAACTCTATGGTCTCGAAGTCCAAGTCGTCGATATCGCTGAAGTCTAGTTCGTCGTCATCGTCGAAGTCGTCGTCATCGTCGTCGCCCTCGAAGTCCAAGTCGTCAAGGGCTGTTGTGTCTTCAAGGGCCGGTGTGTCGTCAAGGTCGCCGAGCCCGGTCTTCTCCACAGATGAAAATAGACTTGGTGAGGTACCTAAACTGTAAAGGGGCTCTTCGAAGTGGAAGTGCTCGTCATGCTGTTGGTAGACCCAGGCGATGACATTGGCCTCGTCCTCGCCGGCAAGAGCATACTCGACGATGATGGCGTCTTTGTCGCCCTCATCCATTTCGATGTAGCCGTTGTAGGTCAAAATGTACGCGTCGGCGACTTTTTCCATCTGGAAGACGGTTTGGCGGGCGGACTCGATTATCTCTTCGTCGGTGTAGCCCTCTTGTTCCTCGATATGGATCTCGTCGCCTTCAACGATTGTTAAAAAGGGTTCGAACTCACCCTGTTCGTCAAGTTTAGCTGCGGCTTCGTCCAAAGCAATGAAAACTGCGCGTTGTATGGGATCGTCCTCTGATAGCTCGCCAATAATATCGTCATCAGCTAGTACACCGTCATCGTTAACCGACATTTGAACTCCTTTTCATTTTTGGCTCCACACGATTTCTAAAGCAATATGGAGAGGTTTTAACTGTATGCTAGATTAGCATAGTACCTTGTGCGAAACACCGCGCAGCCTATGCAGCAATTGAAATGTAGCTGACGTGAAACGTATGCCAGTCTTAAAGAATTTTGAGAGCCTGATGAGGCCTTGCCGACACACTATATATACCCACCAGAAAGGATGCCACTAAATGCCAGACAATGAACAACATATCAAAGTAGACAGCGCGCAAAGCATCTCACGCATGTGTTTTGTCTGTGGAGAAGACAACCGCTACGGTTTGCACGCCCGCTTCTTAAACCTTGCTGATGGGCGTGTGGCTTGCCAATTTACAGCCCAAAACGAGCACCAAGGCTACCCCGGGCGTATGCATGGCGGAGTGATCAGCTCTGTCCTCGACGAACTGATCGGCCGCTTGCTGCAGGTCAAAGACCCGACTTCCTTCGCCGTCACCCTCGAGCTTTCGGTCAAGTACCGCAAGCCTGTGCCTTTGGGCGAGGAGCTAACAGCCATTGCCTGGACGACTAACGAGACCGCCCGTTTGCTGGAAGGCGATGCCGAGCTCTATCTCGCTGACGGGTCGGTGGCTATCCAAGCGTCAGCGAAATACTTGAAGATGGCAGTTGAGCGCATCGCACCCGAAGGATTGGCAGAGGTCGACTGGTTTGCTGATCGGCGCCCTTATCCCCCTGAGCTTTAATTATCTGGAGAAGACCTCGGTGCTTTGGCTCGTTGGCGCTTGGCAGCTGTATGGTGGCAAGTCAGCGGTTTAATGCTAGCAGCTCGTCACGTGCTTTAAGCGTTGCTTCGATCCACTTGTCTCGAGGCGTGGCGCTAATCTTAATGACAGAGCCGTCTTGGAGCTGGAATGCGATTAGCTTGCCGATCAAGCCGGCTTTTACCTCCTCGGCTGACACAATATCAGCCAAGGGGATCGAAAACCCCCAGTCGTCACGGATTTTGTTGACCGCTGCTCCAACCAGGGCACCTGCTAGACCGGCGCCTACGACTTGTGTGTACCTTGCTATGATCAAGCGCAGGTTTGTCAGATAAATGGTGCCTTGTTTAGCGATTTTGTCTGTAGGGGTCTGATAGTTGGAGAATGCGGACATAATCTTGGTTTCTTGGCTAGGGTCGCTTATGAAAGTGCCGCAATGCGGACAGTAATCTGGCAAGACCTCGTCCTTAACCTCGAAATTGCAAATATGGCATTGAGTCTTTTGTTTGGCCACGATGATTCCTCTCTGAACCATGATCTGTTTGTTAAGTGATTTTATATATAGCACATAATTGCAGCTTGATCACCTTAGTGGGCGTGTATTGTTGTTTTGTGGTTAGAAAGTTTGGCTTTGGCGGAGATTGTTTGATGGTGGGGGTTCGAGTGAGATGGCAGGGGCGGTTAGATTCTCGATAATAACCTACTTCACTCTGAATCGCTGCTGTCTAGGGCAGTTGATTCATCAGCTGGGGTTGAAAGTGTCTCAATGGGTTTTTCAATCCAGTGAGCACCCGGTGGAAGGCCATCAGTAGTCAGCGCATATCCGTCTGGAAATGTAGCATCCGAGAAGTCTACCTCATGTGTGAATGCAGAATTATCATTATCTATAAGCTTTGTGAATTTTGCATCATCGAACTTAGAAGCACCACTAAAAATTACCTCGCTGAACCCAGTATTACCGTTGAATGCTGCATTTACAAACGAAGCATCCCCGTAAAAGGCTGCATCGTTGAACCAAACATCCCCATTGAAGGCTGCACCGACAAACCAAACACCCCCGCTGAAGGCTGCAGCTCCGAACGAAGCATCGCCTTTGAAGGCTATACCGCTGAACTCAGCACCCCCGCTGAAGGCTGCATCGTCGAACCAAGCAGCACTGCTGAATGCTGCACCTCCGAACCAAGCAGCACTGCTGAAGGCTGTATTTCTGAACCAAGCATCCCCGTTGAAGACTACTCGGCTGAACGAAGCATCTCCGCTGAAGGCTGCTCTGTTGAACCTAGCATCCCCGTTGAAGGCTGCAAATTCAAATGAAGCATCGCTGTTGAAAGCTGCAGCTCCGAACGAAGCATCCCCCCTGAAAAATACATGGATGAACCAGGCATTCCTGCTGAAGGCTGCCTCGTAGAACCTAGCATCCCCGCTGAAGACTACTCGGCTGAACCAGACATAACTGCCGAAGACTGCATGGTCAAACCTAGCTCTCCCATTGAAGGTTGCATCTTCAAACGAAGCATCGCCTTTGAAGGCTGCAGCTCCGAACGAAGCATCGCCTTTGAATGCTGCAGCTCCGAACGAAGCACCCCCACTGAAGGTTGCATCGACGAACATAGCACTCTCTTTGAAGGCTGCATCGTCGAACCTAGCATCCCCGCTGAAGGTTGCAAAGTAGAACGAAGCATCCCCAGTGAAGGCTGCACTTCCAAACGAAGCATGGTCGTTGAAGGCTGCACTTATGAACGATACATCCCCGCTGAAGGTTGCACTTCCAAACGAAGCATGGTCGTTGAAGGCTGCACTTATGAACGATACATCCCCGCTGAATGCTGCTCCTCCGAATGAAGCTTCCCCGCTGAAAACTGCGCTTGTGAACGATGCATCCCCGCTGAATGCTGCTCCTTCGAACCAAGCAACCCCGTTGAAGGCCGCGCCTCCGAACCTAGCATCCCCGCTGAAGGCTGCAACTCCGAACGAAGCATTACCGCTAAACCTAGTTTCATCAAAGTCGGTGCTTCCACTTAAAACCACATTACTAAAATCAGCCTCATTTTCGAACAATGAATTGCTAAGTTTTCAGTTTTCAGTGATTGTTGCTCCATGCAGGTCGAAAGTGCAATCACACCAAAGCTGGTCGCTATTCTTTATCTGTTCAAGCCATGTCTTTCCATCAGACAGAGCTCGACTCTTCAGCAAGTGCTCACGGATTGTCATGATAATCGTGGATTCGACAGCATTATCTTGCTTGCGTTCCGATCTCAAATAGCCACATAAGATGTTCACTACTTTTTGCCTGTATGTACCCTTTTTTGTATCAGCTATATCAGCCAAAGCATACACACCGGCTATACGGGTCGAAGCTGCGTCCTTATCCCCAAGCATTCGAATCGCTTCTGCCATCTGTCTGTCTACTTGGTCGACGATTTCCCTTTCCTCAGACCGCTTGTCAGCATTTCGCTCTTGGTACTTTATGACCAAGTAGCCGACAGCGCCGATTCCGCCGATTATCGGGAGTATTGTTTTCACATACTCGAGAATCTGTGCAGGCTCGTTGCCGTCTGTGCTCTTAGGCAACAAAGGGCGAAGGATCAACCAGTCTGCCCACCACCAGGCCAAAAAGCCGAAAACGACAATGGCTAGAATGACCCAGGTAAAGATCTGCCTAAAGAGGCTCTGGTTGACCCAACTCACAATCCATTTGAAAGGCTGATTGCTGCTAAGCCTTTTGTACAGACTATTCATCCAGTTGATGGCGGCGTTGTGGTTTTCTGGTTCTGTGTCAGAAACAGATAGGTTTGACTCGGCTTCTTGACCTTCACTAACCTCTGGGGGCACTTCTCCCATTTCTCCTCCAATGCCCTGGTATAGGTGTGTTTAGTGTAAATAGGATACCAAAAAGATTGATTTTTCGATCAGGTAAACAGGTATTCGAAAGTAAGCGGTAGGTTTTTGCATCAAGAGCACATCAGCCTGTCATTAAAGGCAGGCTGATGTGGATAGTTTTATTCGAGCTAGTATCGATACTTACTTGTAGTAGTCGTAGCGTCTTTTCTCGAACTCGTCATAGGCCCAGCCGGCACGCTCGATCTCAGCCTCGGTAAACGCAGCCATTCCCATTGGCGAGTACTCGAACAGGGCAAAGCCGCCGCCCGGTGCCATCTTGTCCATATACTCTCTCATTAAGAAGCGCACCTCTTCTTCGCTTGTACCGTCGGGCATCATACGAAAGTCCAGGCCTCCACTGCACATCGCCAGGTTAGTGCCGAACTTCTCTTTGATTGCTGCCTCGTCGTTGCTGGCTTGCACCGGATCCCAGAAACTGACTCCCATATCCACCAAGTCGTCTAGGTACAGTTCGAAGTGCCCGCAGTTGTGGTGCCCACAAGGCAGCCCAGCCTCGACGAACACTGCATAGTAGCGCCGCCAAACCGGTGCAAAGATATCCTGGAACATCTCTAGCGACAGGAAGGGGTTGCGCTCGTGGGCGATGTCGTCGCCAAAGTAGCCGAAGTCTAGATTGTAGAACTGCACCATCTTCTTAGCCAAGCCTTCATAAAAATCGCATAGGTAGTTCAAGAGGTCCTTGACTTCCTCTGGCTCCTCAAAGCAAGCCGACAAGCCCTCGGTAAAGCCCATGAAGGCAACTAGGTTCTGAAAGAACCCCATAGTTGTGGTGCCACCAAAGGGCAGGTCAGGGTTGCGCCTGTCATTGGCCTGCTTTGCCAGGTCTTGCCAAGCAGAGTCGTCTAAGTCCACAACAGGGACCTTGATGACATCGCGCCATTTGGTGATATCTGTGAGTATGAAGTCATGTGTTTTAGGCATTGGAACGTTCAAAACACCGCTGGGCAATACGCTTTCCACGCCAAATATGCTCTTTCCTGACCCGTCGGGGTTTCTTTCACCCATCAACATAGGTGGCATATTAAATGCCCACATCATGTTGTACTCAGGTATGTACTCTGGAACTTCACGGTTAGCGAGACGCATGAAATTGTCTCTGACACTTAACATAGCTTTCCTCCTTCAATTTGTTCGTTTAGCTTGGTTGGTTCGTCTATATCTCTGCTGGTACTATACTCCAAAACGAGAGCCCCAGAGAATGGCGGGCAAGATTGACGAGGGCATGCGCCTGTGGTTGCTCCAATTGGTGTGGTCTAACCTAAATACTAGTGTTATATTATTCTTTGCCTAACATATTTATTAAGGCTAAGTGCTCCAGAATTGCGTTAGGGTACACTAATTTCGGGTAAAAACATATGTAACTCAGATTAAGCAAATTCCTGACCTGGGCTTTTTCATTATGGGTTTTTCCCAAACTAGTAAAAAAGTGTACCCTATCGCAATTCTGTAGCAGGCGAGGTAATAACTACCAATCACAACACCCCATGAACAGCCCTAGATCATCGCGCTCACTAGGAAGTTCAATACAAACAGAACGGTCACAACAGCCAGTACCGGATGGATCTCTTTTGGCTTGCCTGTCGCCAGCTTGGTCAGGCAGTAGAAGATAAAGCCGAAGGCTATACCTGTGGAGATGCTGTAAAAGAACGACATCGTCGTTGCCGCAAAGAAGGCTGGAATGGCCTCGGTTAGGTCGTGCCAGTCGATCTCTTGCAAGGGAGCTGCCATTAAGACTCCGACGATGATCAGCGCCGGGGCGGTTGCCCAAGTCGGGACAGCCAGCACCAAGGGGGCTAGCACGGTTGCCAACACAAAGCAGACTGCCGTGGTCAGCGCGGTCAGCCCAGTGCGCCCGCCTGCGGCGATACCGGCAGCAGACTCGACATAGGTTGTTGTGTTGGACGTCCCAAACAGCGAGCCTATCGATGTGGCTGCGGCATCGGCAAGCAAGGCTTTGTCCAGCCGTGTCTGAAAGCCTTTCGTGTTAGCCATGTTGTCGATCTCTTCGTCGGAGAAGATCCCGGTGCTGCGGCCGGTGCCGATGAATGTCCCGATGGTGTCAAAGACGTCTGTCAGGGAGAAGGAGAAGACCGTTGCTATCACCAAGACTATCTTGGTCGGGTCAGAAAAAAGCGAGGGTATGGCTGTGACAGACACGCCAAAGACCGAGCCGAGCTGGCTGAACGACTCGCCAAGGCCTGCCAAGTAGGTCGAGAAATCGAAGCTGGTCAGGCCGAATAGGGCGCCAATGACTGTCGAGGCAATGATGGAGATGAGAATCGCCCCAGGCACTTTACGTACCATCAGCAGAGCCATCAAGGCGATCGAGACGACCGCCATCACCAAAGGCAGGGTATTGATCGCCACTATCCCCGGAACAGCGCCAGAGCCGGCAACGATCGTCGAAGTCAGCGGGTCGCCGTCTCCCAGCATTAAGTACGTGCCAGGATCGCTGGTAAATGACAGTAGGCCGGCGTCTTTGATGCCGATATAGGCAATGAAAATGCCTATGCCGGCGCCGATCGCACATTGCAAGGACCGAGGGATAGAGGCGATGATGTGCTTCCGAATGCTGGTCACGGTGATTAGGAGGTTAATGATCCCGCAGATAAAGACCATGGCCAGGGCTTGCTGCCAAGTAAAGCCTAGGCCAAAACATACGGTAAAGGTGAAGAAGGCGTTCAAGCCCATCCCCGGTGCCTGTGCGTAGGGCACATTCGCCAAGGCCATGGTAAAGGTCCCGATTGCCGCAGCAATGCAAGTGGCTAGAATCACAGCGCCTGCGGGTATTCCGGTTTGGCTCAAAATCGCCTGGTTGACGACTATGATGTAAGCCATGGTCACGAAAGTCACCAATCCGGCAACCACTTCAGTGCGTGCGTTCGTTTCATACCTTGCCAGTTCGAACTTAAACATTCGACCACTCCATTCATCGACTCACTGCTCAGGGTCACTATATATGATTAGGGATTTCGTTGACTGGCAAAACAGGCTGTTCTAGCGATTTCACAAAAACCATAGATTTCAGCCTTTTTGGTTTTCAGCACCCTGCCTATTCATACAGTCTGGCAATTGACTCCAAGCCCAGGTTTATTGTTTGATAGCCACAAAGCATATACGCGACAGGTTGCATGAGGCAGCGGTAAACCAAGCAAAGACCGCTCTTAGGCTGAAAAGGGAACCGGGTGCAAGTCCCGGACGTGCCCGGCGCTGTGAAAGGGAGCCACCGCGAATACCACTCCGGTCAGGGGGAAGGCGCGGCTAGGCGACGAACTTGAGTCAGAAGACCTGCCTGCCGCCGCATAAATGTTGGATCTGGAAAGTCCGCATCATTCATTGATGTGGGCATTTCTTTTTTGGGGTGGTTTTACTAATGGAGCTTTTTATTGCTTCATTTGATTAGAAGGAGAAGGACATATGAGAAGCGCAGTGTTAACAGATATGGGCACCCTCGAGCTAGTCGAACGGGACTATCCAGCCTGCCAGCCCGACGATGTCGTAGTCGCAGTGGAGGTCTGTGGGGTCTGCCGCACTGACCGAAAGGCCTTTGCCATGGGCCAAAGGGACCTGCGCCTGCCGCGCATCCTAGGCCACGAGATCGTCGGGCGCATCGTCGAGGCCGGTAGAAACGTGACCGGTTTTAACTTAGGCGACCGGGTACAGGTCTATCCCGGTATTCCCTGTACGCAATGCCCTGACTGCTTGGCTGAAAACGACCATCTATGCCACGATATGCAGATCCGCGGCTTTCATGTCGACGGCGGCTTCACAGAGTTCATGAGCATTAGGGGCAGCTCGGAAGGCGCCTTTGGGCTAGGTGCTCTAAACCTCCTTCCTGATACGCTAGACTCAAAGACTGCGAGCCTGGCAGAGCCTGTGGCCTGCAGCATCAACCTGCAAAACCGGATGAGCCTAGGCAATGCAAAAACTATCGTTATCCTCGGGGCAGGCCCCTTGGGCTATATCAACGCCAAGCTGGCAAAGCTTGCTGGCGTGCCCAAGGTCATCGTTGTCGAGCCGCATCCGCAAAGGCGGGCTTTGGCGGCAGGGTTCAGCGACTTCCAACTCGACGCCACCGGCCAAACCACAAGCCAGATCATCGACCTGACCGAAGGCCGGGGCGCAGACGTCGTCATTCCTTGCTGTCCTGGCAACGATGCCATGGAGACAGCCCTGCAAGTTGCTGCCAAGCGGGGGCAGATCGGGTTTTTCAGCGGCTTGACAGACACCCAGGGCCTAAACATCTCAAGCCTGAACAATATCCATTACCAAGAGCTGACGGTGCTTGGGTCATATGGCTGTTCGTCCTATGACAACCAGCGTGCCCTTGGGCTTTTGACAGATGGCTTGATCGACCTGGCTGGATTGCCGACGAAAGAGCTTTCATGGGACGGCTTGGCGGCAAACCTGGCAAGCCTGGAGCCCACCGAGTATATATTTACCTTTTTTATACCCGAGCCGTAAGGCCTAGCCTAACAACCCCCCTTGCCCATCTTATAAAGGAGCCCCAACATGGAACCACAAGAGTTCGGAGCATATATCACCCGCCTGATCAGGGGCGAGGACTTATCCCGCTTAGAAACCGTCGCCTGCTTCACCGACATCCTGCTCGACAGGCAAAGCGCCATGCAGCAAGGTGCCTTCCTAGCTGCGCTCGCCGCCAAGGGCGAGACCACTGAGGAGGTCGCCGGGGCCTGGCAGACGATTTACGAGCAAGACACCGTCAAAGTCAAGATCGACACCCGTGAGCCGCTCGTCGAGAACAGCGGGACCGGCATGGACGCCGTCAAGACCTTCAACATCTCGACTGCTGCAGCCCTGATCGCTGCCGCCGACGGGATCCCGATCGCCCGGCATGGCTCGCGCGCCATCACCTCGGCCTGCGGTGCCGTCGACATCCTGGAGGCAGTCGGAGTCAACGTCGAATGCCCTCCTGACGTGGTAAAACGCAGTGTCGAAGTGGCGGGTATCGGCATTTTCAACGGAAACTCCAGGCACACGCACCCCCATGCTTTGGTGCGCATCCTAAAGCAGCTGTCCTTCGGCACCGTCTTAAACCTCGCCGCCTCGCTGGCCAACCCCGCCCAGCCTCGGGTCGCTGTCCGCGGCGTGCACAGCCTAAGCCTGCTGCGCACAACGGCCCAAACCATGCACGAGATCGGTTACAGCCGCGCGCTGGTCGTCTACGGCGAGGCTGAGTATGGCTGTGCAGGCGGGATCGACGAGGCATCCACCATGGGCCTAAGCCACATTTGCGAGCTCTGGCCCGACGGCAGCATCAAGGAGACTGTGCTCGATCCTCGGCATATGGGGATAAGACCGAGCCGCGCTGCCGACTTGGCAATCGAGAGAAGCAAGCGCAGGGAAGCCGACCGGATGCTTCGCTTGCTGATGGGCCAAGAGACCCGGGCGCGTACCGATATCGCCTGCCTGAATGCTGGCTTGATACTCTATATCGCCGGCCACCAGCCTAGCATCGAGGCAGGCTACAGGCGCGGGCTGGAGCTCGTCTCTACCAAAAGGCCGATCAACAAGCTGATTGACTGGGTAAATGTGCAGAAGTAGAAAGCAGGAGAAATGGAAGAGGGTATCACCTTGTACGCTTTAAAGGTCAGGGACGCGTACGTGAAGTTCGACGAGTCGGGCTATTCGTTGGTCGAAATGAACAAGGCCAGTGTATTCCCGCAAATCGAAGACCTTGTCGCAAAGTGCGGGCTTGTTGGCAGGGACCCGTCCCATGCACTTGACGATATCAGAATCGTCGCCATGACTGTCATCGAGACCGAGGTTGCACTGCCTGACTCTTTTATATTCGACTGATCTCGCGCATCACTCGTAGACTGCCACCTCTGTGCCGTGGTTGGCACTGTGGCCTGCTGCCCTCAGCTCGTCTGCAGTCAGATTGAGCCAGTAGCCGAACGTTCCCGGGCTAAGCGAGTCAGGGTCCATTCTTTGGGTATTGACGCCCTTGGCTAGAGCAAGCGGCATCAAGACATTACGGGCGCACCACCAGTCCAAGGCAACCGGGTCTGTCGAGGCGGCAAGCATGTTGTTCTGCACAGCATCCTGGTAGCTGGTATTTGGGCCACGCAGCAGCCCGACCCAGACCATGTCCATGATGTTTATCGCCGGCATTCGGGTCTGAGCCAGCTGTGTACCCATGCCTCCCGACCCAACGCTATTGTGGGATGACTGGTTGGTAAGCCGGCTCGCGGTCGTTCCCATGTATGCTTTGACTGCCCCTGTGACCTGGTACATGCCATGCACCTTCAAGACAGGCAGGTTGATGACCTTCAGCCGGTTGGAGTCATATCTGGCAGCCTCCTTGTCCCATATCCCCTCGCGAAAGCTGATCTGCGTGCCATACTCGCTGGTAAACTTGGGATAGCTGACGACTATGCCATTTGGGCTCGGGCTGCTGTCGACCACAAAGCCGTTGCTGGTGTCCCCCTCGGAGAACTCTGCGACTTTTTGCATCGTGAACTCGTCCCAAAGCGAGGCGCTGACTTTGGCCCTTTGCTTGAAGGAGTTCACCACGTCAAGCGCCGAGAGCTTTTTGTCAGCTGCGTTGGTATCGCTCCAGTCCAAACTGCCTCCGCGGCCCTTGGTGCCGTATTGGGCTTGCCCGTTGTCGGCGACAACGACCTCGCCAGTAAAGCCGTCTGGATGGTCGACGATTGCCTCGATCAGGCTGCGTAACAAGTCGTTGTTGGTTCCGCCCCGCTCGGCCCATTGGCAGTTGACTTTGACGATCACCACGTCGTCGGACGCTATCAGGCCCTGGCCGTCGCCTTGCTGCTTGTAAAATGAGAGCTGGTTTTGTTGCATTAAGCCGATCAGCCTGGCCACACCGTCATCAGTGCCGTCAGTGTCCCTTACCACGAAGACTTCTGAAATAGGGCTGTCAGTTTTGCTGTCAACAGCCTCGTTGCCAGTAACCCCCTCGTCAACAGACAAGGCAGTCGACGGGCTGCTTTCTTTGCCCTCGTTATCGTCGTTTCCCACACAGGCTGCCAGCTCGCTGATCACAAAGCCCAGCCAAGACACGAGTACCATATGAACAAAACGGCGCCGGTTGAAACCATTGAGACCATTGAGACCATTGAGACCAGCCCCTTGGAGTTGGGCTCTAAAGCCTGCCATCTCCGGCTTGTCGTTGAATGTAGTGTTGCTTTGCTGAAAGCCTTGCGTATATGACATGAGACCACCCTACTGAAAAACGGTATTTGAGAATCAAAAACCTCTGCACGGCATAGTTTACACATTAAAGGAATGCGTGTATGAGTGGCTTGTGGCCTATTAAAAAACAAAGCCCAACAAAAACCCGTTCGAAATTCTCTAGGCAGTCTGCATATTTTTATAAATACCTGCCAGTGATGTGTATCGGAAAGCCTACACTGAGTCTTAATCGCATACACGGATGCATCGGGCTGCTGATAAAAAGCAGACATGGAATGGGGTGTGAGTCCCCGCGAGTCGGTCACTGTGAAACCCATAAAGGCTTGTTTGGCAAATACCTGATGAACAGGTAAAAGCCTAAAGAACCAAGACTAGAAGCCAAGCCGGGATAAGTCAGATACATGCCGATGCACATGTTTAAAGCCTGCCAGAACCAGGCAGAGACGACAGCGTTCTCATTGACGCGCTCGCTTACTGATGGCATGCGAGCGCGTTTTTTAATTTGCATAAAGACAGCTGTCGAAATGTATGTGATTCGGTAAACGCAGAAACGGGGGTGAGCATAAATAGCGTCTGTCCATCATTGGAATGTCAAACCAACAAACCGGGGCTTATGGGCAGCTAGCTGCTATACATGCCAGGCTACCTGTCGAAGAGCCGCTTATAAGTCAACGAAAGGAAATCAAATGAACCAACAAGATGAAAAAACCCAATCAGTCACTGAGAATGAGGAGAAGAACCAAGGCATGCTCGCTTTTTCCGAGCTAGTCTCGGATTACGCAGAAAAGATGCTTTTAGTCGACCAGCAAAAAGCAAGCTGCCCGCTTGAGGCGATGCGGTTCTACCCTTATAGCTAAAACCCTTCTGATTAAGCACCACTTGATTGTTTCGCAACCTTTCAAAGGGTCTTTCAAAAAGCCTACACTACCTTGTTGGTGTGGGCTTTTTGCTATAGCAGTGCTTCCCGCAAGCCGTCCATATCCAAGAAATCCTCGATGAACTGCTTACGCAACAGGCTTTTGGGAATGAACTCGTTGTACTTGCCCTTGACCTGGACGTTTTCAGGCAAAGGCAGGCTATAGAGGTCCAGGTCGGAGTGGAGGATGTCTAGGACCTGGGCCTCCAGCTCTTCGGCTGTGCCGTCGTACATTACCTCTAAATAGACGCTGGTAATCCAAGGCAGCTTGTTGACGATCTTCCGAGCAGACAGAGCATAATGCAAGGTCAGCAGCTGCCGGGTTCCCACCCAGGGGAATATCGCATACTTCTTGTCGGAAAGCGGTGTTACCAGGTGCTCCAGGATACCGCTGTTTCGGGCAATGGAGCGAATCTCTGCCAAGCGGTCCTTGCACCTTTCGCTTAAGTATGGATAGTCCTCGTCGCTTAACAAGACGCCCCTGATCTTTTGCACCAAGCCAGTGTGCAGCTCCAGCTCGAACTCGATGTCCCAGTCCACCACCGAGATGCCCGGGACCCGCTTCACGAAGATCACCTTGGCCTTCTCGTTTACATCGACAGTCTCCCAAGTCAGCCCGGCCAAGGCGAAGCGGATGCCCACCGGGTAGATCTTATCCACAGTGCCGATTGTCCGGTTCTCGTCTTTGACCAGCAAGTACTCGGGCGCCAGGAAGACGGTCAGGAACTTGTGGCTGTTCACCACCTTCTCGCCTTCGCGGCCGACGATCAGCCCTCCCCGCTCGGTCCGTTCGAGCTGATGGATGCCGATCAGGTGCGAGAGCAGCTGGCGGTAGTCGTCCTGGCTGACCTTCTTGAAGCTTCCCATCGACAGCAAGGCCTGGGCCAAGGCAGCCGGTGACATCTCCCCGTTGCTCTTCAAATGGCTCATCGTCTGGTGGTAAAGCAGGTTGAAAGCATAGTTTTGGGGGTAGATCGGCTCCATCCAGTGGTCTTTTGTGTAGAGCTCGATGATGGCGATGGTGCGGATAAAGTCCCAGTTGATCGGGCCGAGCACGTCGGCCGAGTTGATTTGCAGGTCCTCGGTGAAGGTGAACAGCAGCTGCGGTATCTGTCCACGCCTGCCGCTCCGGCCCAAACGCTGGGCGAAGCTGGAGACGTTTAGAGGAGCCCCGACATGGACGACCTGGTCAAGCGAGCCGATGTCGATGCCCAGCTCAAGGGTCACGGTAGCCCCGGTGACGATCTTCTCCTCCTCTGACTTCATCTCGTCTTCGGTGGCCTCGCGGATCAGGGCAGAGACGTTCCCGTGGTGCACCCGGTAGACGTCGGGGGCCTTGTTGCGCATCGCAATCTCTTTGAGGTTGGCCAATATGAACTCGGTCTCCTCGCGGCTGTTGGTGAAGATGATCGTCTTCTTGTCGAGCGTCATCTTGAACAGGTACTCGAAATGCTCGCGGGCGCCGATGTCCCCTTCGGCTGTGTAGATCACGTTGCCGCTGCCGTCCCGCTCGGTGGTGTCGCGCTTGTCGGCATAGTT
>JGI24702J35022_10000050_pt1 | contig 50713 bp, 46 predicted proteins | sample TergutTh196P4_FD_35022 | JGI IMG/M metagenome (IMG submission 35022) | reverse complement strand
CAGACCGTAAAGTTTGCATGTCTGAAGATTGTGATCGAAGTGGCTCACTTTTCGGCTGATTATCTGCTTTCTAGTGGCTCAGTTTTAGATTGACAGATACATCCGGGGAATAGTTCATAGCAGATAGGCAGCCCGTCTGCGTCCATCAAAAGCCCCATGGATACTATCGGGCTTTTCCGGTGCTCTTTGGAGGCCCCGCGCTTGCGAAGGCCTTCTGCCGTCCTGCCGCCTTCCCCTTCGGCCATATCGGGGTCGTCCTCGTCGATCTCGAAGTAGTAGTTCGTGGTGTCGTAGTAGGCTTCAGTGGTGTTGCGATTCCTCGTCTCGCCTATCTGTCTGTTCATTCGCGCTATCATGGCGTCTTTATGGATAGCGAAGAAGTCCAGTGAGCGGTAGACGTCCTTTAAGGTGAAGTCCGAGGCATCGAAGTACCACCCCTTGTTGTCAAAGTCCGAGTTCTTGGAACCGGGGCTCAGACAGCGTTCATAGACAAGTAGGCGGAAGATCGCATTCATGTCGCCGTCAAAACCACGGTTCTTGCGCGTGCGGCAAAGAACTTGTCTAGTAGGGCCGCATAGCCGACATTCTTGCGGTTGGCCGTCTTCTTGTCGACCTTCTTCCTTTTCGAGAACTCAAGTGTGAGGGGGACGTTCTCTTTAAGGTGGTCCGCCTCCATCTCTTCAGCCAGAGCAAGGTATTCGGCGATCTTTTCGTCGTAGTCAGGAGAGGCGGGGTCAAGGTATCCCAAAGAGAGGTGTGTGTTCGTGAGGGTGCGTTTTCCTTCCCGGTAGGTGCGAATGATAGAGATGTACTCCCTGCCGTCTTTTCGCTTGGAACGCTTCAGATGTATTGTATCCTCCATCGACTAAGGGAATAAGAGCGGTTATAACATGTCCTATGCAGTCCTACGCGTACAGTTTCATTCAATTTGATAAAAAGAAAGGCCTTTCGGCCAGTGGTAGCAAGGGGTGTAGGCTTTTCTGTAAGAAAGTCGGTGTCAAACTACAGAATCAAACCGTTTACAACAAGAAGCCTGGATCAATAAAACGGAACACTAGCTCATTTCTACAAGAACGATGGCTCTTTTAACCGCAATATGCATGTACAGTTATTGCTTGTCTTTAGCTGCCATCAAGCCTAGTTAGCAGGTTTGCCTTAAATTAGGTAGAATAACAGGTCAATTCACAATGTGTTAAATGCATGTTGTGACAAGCATATTCTCACAGCCAGCAGATTGGTTTTGTTATAAGGAGCACACATGAGAAACAATAGCCGAACGCTGTTTATCACCCAGTTCAGTGCCTTACTGGCTATTGAAATTATTTTTTGTTTCACCCCTTTGGGGTCACTGCCTGCTTTTGGGCCGATCGTGGCTACCTTAGGGATGATTCCCGTAGTTATTACTAGTATACTATTAGGTACCAAACCTGGTACCGTCATGGGGGCCTTGACCGGCCTCTTCAGCTTTATCGTTTGGACCTTTATGCCTCCCTCCCCTCTAGTTGCCTTCGTTTTCAGCCCTTTTCATTCATTTGGCGAGATCTCAGGCGGTATCGGCAGCCTGCTTATCTGCTTTGTCCCGCGCACGCTTGTCGGGACAGTAGCCGGGCTGACTTACACCAGCCTGTCCAAGGCCATTGAAGGCAAACGGGTCTTGCGCATCTCTATTAGCGCGGCAGCAGGAAGCATGACCAACACCCTCGGGGTCATGGGTGGGATCTGGCTGTTCTTCGGTGAACAGTACTCGTCGATTGCCGGATCGACAATGCTCATAATCGTAGGCACGACAATACTGATGAGCGGGATCCCCGAGGCACTGGCCAGCCTGGTTATATCCTCTGCGGTCTGCGAGCCTCTGCTCACAATTTTCAGCCGCCGCGAGGCCGAGGCACCTGCCAATGAAAAAGACTGAGGCTGCTACACATATCTAACTGCCCGCCATGATGTGGAGAAAACCTCAGGCTCTGGCGTAAGCCGTGGGCTTCTCCCCATAAGAAACAAATGCCTTGGCTTTTATACACGGTTTGCCAAACAAGCCATGGTTTCTAGCATGGCCTGGCAGGCAAGACTATAATGCTTTAAGCCCTCTAATTGGATTATAATTGTTGCTTAAGGAGGTATTAATGGGAACAGACTTTGACCAAAACGGCTTGGGGATTCGCTTGGCCAGTCCTGCTGATGCGCAGGGAGTCCTTGATGTTTTTGCACCATACGTCCGTGATACGACTGTGACTTTTTTGTCGATCGTGCCCAGCGTTGAAGAGTATGAGGCGAAGATCACGCAAATACTCAAGCTCTACCCCTTTCTCGTCTGCACGAACAACGACAAGGTTGTCGGTTTTGCCTATGCCTCAGAGATGAGGTCGAACGACGGATACCGCTGGAACGTCGAACTGTCGGTCTACATGGACGGGGGCTTTCAGCGGCGAGGTATGGCCACTGCCCTTTATACGGCTCTTTTTCAAATACTTAAGATACAAGGCTTTGTCAACCTTTATGCGGTGATTGCGGTCCCTAACGATGCAAGTGTCGCCCTGCACAAGCATTTCGGGTTCAGGGAAGTCGCAGTTTTCGAGAACACCGGATTCAAGTTTGGCGAATGGCGAGACACGGTTTGGATGCATCATCGCCTGGAAGGAGCCATTGACCCGCTAGAACATGGTTATCCCACTGCGATTGGGGACATAAACACCAAAGACATTGACAATGCCCTGGACCTGGCCAAGGCCCTTTTCAAACCAGCTTAGATAAAAAATTGAATGGAGAAGACCATGAATGAGACTTTCAACCTGGCAAGCGGTGTCGATGCTCGCATGCCGAATGGCTTTCGCATAGGCAATTACGAGGACACGGATGCTGGCACGGGTTGTACCGTACTGATCTACCCTGACGGGGCAACTGGAGCAGTAGCCGTGCGAGGCGGAGCCCCCGCTACTAGAGAGACCGACCTGCTTGACCCGATCAACATGGTCCAAGTACTGCATGCAGTGGTTTTAAGCGGTGGGTCGGCCTTTGGCCTGGCTGCTTCAACCGGTGTTATGAGCTGGTTGGAAGAAAACAGCATTGGTCTGAAGTTCGGCGGCCAGTGCATCCCTATTGTCACCGGTGCCTGTATATTCGACTTAGGGCTGGGGGATCCAGACATTAGGCCTGATGCTGACTGGGGGTATAAAGCATGTGAGAACGCTAGCGCGCGCGTTTTAACCGGGAACATTGGCGGAGGCACCGGTGCCAGCGTTGGTAAAATGCTCGGGCCGAACCTGGCTATGAAAGCCGGCTTGGGCGCCGCCAGCATCGGCATTAACGACCTAGTTGTTACAGCCATTGCGGTTGTCAACGCTGCCGGCGATGTTTTCTCTGGCTCCCGGAGCCGAATGGTAGCCGGAGCCCGCGACCCTGAGCGCCCATTGTCGATCCTTGACCCCTATCAGGCTTTGTTTGCCCAGATCCAAGCTGCTTCTGACCGTGAGAGCCCCAGGCTCACTGAAGGCGAAGAGCGGGCTGCTGTAAATAGCGAGGGCGCAGACTCGCGTGCCAACACCACCATCAGCTGTGTCTTGACTAACGCCCAGATGTCGAAGGCCCAGGCGACTAGAGTTGCTAGCATGGCACATGATGGCTATGCTCGTGCTATCGAGCCTGTCCATACTGCAAGCGACGGCGACACTGTTTTCGTGATGGCCTCCAATGAGGTGCAGACTAACCCGGACATGGTCGGTATCCTGGCTGCTTGGGTTATGGAAGCAGCGATCGTCAACGCTGCCATTGACGCCGAGGGTGCGTACGGCTTGCCAGCAAACAGGGACTTGCTAGAAAAATAGCATGGGCAGCTAAGGGCTGCCAGATGACTGGTCAGCTAAGGCTTAATGACTGGTCAGCCGGATTTGCTTGGAGTGCAGCCCTACGACAAAATGCCAGCTGGATTTAATTAAAAGGGAACAGCCTTTGGCTGATGCGGTAGCCGCCTATGGCAAGGGCTTCTCCACATTTGCCTGGTAGGTTGGCTAGTAGGCCCAAGGCACTGCCACGCAAGCGGTAGTAGGTCTTAAGGTCGTGCTCTTTAAGGGACTGCCAGATGCCTTTGCGCAGGCCCTCTTTGTTCGGCAGGTCGGAGAGGCGCAAGAACACGGTGCAGATCGTGAGCATCATCAAGAGGTACTGTGACATGTAGTCGCTGAGCTGTGGGGGCTTGATTTCTTGGAGCTGGTAAGCCTCTAGCATGATTCTAGTGATTCGCAGTTGCTGGTCGATGCGGCTGACCATCGTGGCTTCGTGGACGGACTGGCCCTCGCGGCCTATCAGGTAGCGGTACAAGTCGAGGTTCAGGTAGTAAAGCGTCCCGACAGCAGGCAGCGGGATGAAGACGTAGATATTGTCCACGTAAAAAGTATTGTTTGGCAATGTCAGGCCAATGGACCTTAGCAGGTCGGTCCGATAGAGAGCCGTATGCATTAAGAGGTTTTGCTGGGGCTTGAAGCGCTTGACCTCGTCCCAGGTAAACACCCTGCCCTCAGGAAGGACGTTTTGGAAGCGTACCGCTTTCTGGGTGTTCTCCTCGACCTTCTCATAGACATAGTTGGTGACCACCAAGTCAGGGAGAATGCTCTTGTCAGCCAGGCTTTTGAGCCGGGCGAGCAGAGAGCCCAACGCTTCCTGGTCTAGCCAGTCGTCAGCATCCAGCACTTTGAAGTAGGTGCCTCTTGCAACGGCCAGACCGGTGTTTACCGCTCCCCCATGGCCAGCGTTTTCTTGGTGGATGGCCCTGATATAGCTGGGGTGCAGCCTTTCCCAAGCATCGATCTTTTCGCCTGTGTCGTCTTTGGTCGAGCCGTCGTCGACCAGGATGATCTCGATTAGGCTGGTGTCTTCGGTGCCAGCCAAAATGCTCTTTACGGATCGGTCCAAGTACTCGGCCATGTTATAGCAAGGCACGGCAAAGCTGATCAGGGGCCGTTTGGGCTGGGCTGCTTGGGCTGCCTGGTCTGCTTGGGCTGCTTGGGCTGCTTGGGCTGCTTGCATTGGTTCGTCACCTCGCTCCCGCTCTTTACCCAATCAGCCGGTCAGCCAGCTCAAGGGCACGTTCGACGATTTGGTCCATATTGTAGTAACGGTACTCGGCTAAGCGTCCGAGCACTGAAAACTGCGGCAAACCGGCAAAAAGACTTAGATACCGGTCGTAGGCAGCCTGGTTGTCGGTGCCGCTGACAGCATAGTAGGGGATTTGCTGGGCGGGGTCTGTAAAAGCCAAGGGGTATTCCTCGGCGACTGTGGTCACGTCGATGTCCTGGCCGGTCAGCCAGGAGTACTCGGTGGTGCGGGTATACTCCTCATTGACTGTGAAGTTGACAACCGCGGCCGGCTGGACACGCTTCGTCGGGTACCTGCGGTAGATGAAGTCCAGCGAACGGTAAGGCAGGATCCCATAGCGCCAGGCTGCCAGCTCGTCTAGGGCACCGGTGTAGATGACCAAGCCTGGGTATTGTTTGCCACCGACATTGATCGCCTGATAGGCCTCTTTGTCGCCTGACATCTGAAGCTCGATGACCTCAGCAGCGTCAAGGCCTAGGTACAGGTCGATATTGGGACAGTCGAGCAGGCTTTGGAAAAGCGGGGTGTACCCGTCCTTCGGCATGCCTTGGTACTCGTCTTGGAAATAACGGTTGTCCGTATCGATCAAGACGGGCACCCGCGCAGTGACAGCAGGGTCGATCTCTTCAGGGGCCTGCCCCCACTGCTTCATCGTATAGTGCAGGAAAACATGCTCATAGACATAGTCTGAAAGCTCTTTGAGCAGGGGGTCTGACTGATCCTTCAAATCCAGGATTCCCACCCGGTCGCCAGGCTTATAGGCTTTAAGCAGTGCTGCTTTAAAGCTTGCGGCTTTGTCCGGGTCAAAGCTTGCGTCTATCGAGTTCAGGTTGAAAGGCACCGGAACAAACGAGCCATAGATGTTCGCCAGTACCTGGTGCTCGTATTCGCGCCACGCTGTGAAACGCGAGAGGTAGTCAAAGACACGCTTCGAATTGGTATGAAAGATATGCGGGCCGTAGGCATGGACCAACACGCCCTGTTCGTCGTAAAAATCGTAAGCATTGCCACCGATATGGCTGCGCCGCTCAATTACAGCAACACCCATGCCGCCACGTTCTGCCAGCTCACGGGCAATAGTCGCCCCAGCAAAACCGGCTCCTACAACGATTGCGTCTGCGTTGGCAATGGCCTTGGTCTTATCCACATTACTCCCTACTCTAGTGGGCCTGGCCTGATCATCGGCAAGCCTTTTTTTATCAAGTATAGCCTAAGACCCTGCCTGTGCACCAAGCACTATCGGCTGCTTGGCTAGAAAAACGTGATTTGCCGGTAATCGGCAGGCTTCATGCGGAGAAATACGCCGTCGGGGCAAAGGCGAAGCAGGCGCTTGGCTATCGGCACCAATAATTGCACAAGGGTTTGCCAAGGAGCTGGCTGTTTTGGTTGTAGATACTTAAGAGGGGTGAAAACAGCCCTCCAACCAAGCAGACTTAACGTATCATGAAGTAAGCAAATCCACCAGGCAAACAGAGGAGTTGTTAACGATGGATTTTTTCTTGCTCGACGCACAGGTTGTAATGCAAGATTTAAAGACTTCACAGGCAGGCCTCAGCAATGAAGAGGCCTCGAGGCGTTTGTCCGAACATGGAAGGAACGAGTTGGAGAAGGCCAAGCCGAAAAGCCTGGCCTTGCGTGTCTTGGCAATGCTGGCCGACCCGATGGTGCTGATACTTCTAGTGGCAGCAGCTGTCTCTTTGTCGATCTCGCTTATCGAGGGCGGAACCATAAGCGAGTATGCCGAAGCAGTGATAATCCTCACTGTGGTTGTAATTAATAGTGTGCTAGGTGTATATCAAGAGAGCAAAGCGGAGAACGCCATCGATGCCCTGCAGAAAATGAGCGCTTCCAATGCCCGAGTCAGGCGCAACGGGGCAGTCGTGATAATTCCAGCTGCCGAGGTCGTAATCGGCGACATCGTGCTCCTTGAGGCTGGAGACGCCGTCCCTGCCGACTTGCGGCTGATCGAGACGGTCTCGCTGCGCATCGAGGAAGCAGCGCTTACAGGAGAGTCGGTGCCAGTCGAAAAGGCCCACCAGACCCTTTACGGCGACGAGTCCGGCAGGGTCCCTTTGGGCGACCGGTACAACATGGCCTATGTCGGATCGGACATCGTCTACGGCCGCGGCGAGGGAGTGGCCATTGCCACCGGCATGGATACCGAGATGGGCAAGATCGCCGGGATCATCCAAAGCACAGAAGTCGGCGACACCCCCCTGCAGATCAGGCTGGCGCAGCTCAGCCGGGTGCTGACAGTCCTTACCCTTGTTATCTGCGGCGTCGTCTTTGCAGTCGGCCTGCTTAGAGAGGGAGAAGTACATGCCGATGTCATCATCAGCAACTTCATGCTCGCCATCTCCCTGGCAGTCGCTGCCATACCAGAGGGGCTCGTTGCTGTGGTGACCATCGTCTTGTCGATCGGTGTGACCAACATGGCCAAGCGGCGGGCAATCATTCGCCGTCTGTCGGCAGTGGAGACGCTCGGTTGTGCCCAGGTCATCTGTTCGGACAAGACAGGCACGCTTACCCAGAACAAAATGACAGTTGTCGAGAGTTATGGCGACCATGAGATCCTAGTGCAGGCGATGGCCCTGTGTGCAGACTCTGAGATAGACCCTGACGGGGAGATTGTCGGAGACCCGACGGAGAATGCCTTGATCAGCTATGCCCAGGCCAACGGGTATGACATCCATGACTTGCAAGCAGCCAATCCCCGTGTAGGCGAAGCCCCCTTCGACAGCATCCGCAAAATGATGTCGACTGTCCATCAGACCGAGTCGGGAATCGTGTCATACACCAAAGGAGCTCCCGACGAAGTGCTGAAGGTCTGCAACCGCATCCTAATCGACGGCCATACCCTGGACCTGACCGATAAGTTGAGGCAAACAATAATCGACCAGAACAGCGAGTACGCCGACGAGGCTTTAAGGGTGCTTGCGGCTGCTTACCGAGACTGGGACGCCCTCCCCCAAAGCTTTGACTTTGACACCCTTGAAAACGACCTCGTCTTTATCGGCCTAGAAGCAATGATCGACCCCGTGCGCCCAGAGGTCAAAGAGGCAATCGACCAGGCCCGGTCGGCTGGAATCGTGGTCGTCATGATCACCGGGGACCATCAAGACACAGCCGTCGCTATTGCCCGCCAGCTAGGCGTTATTGACAATGCCAGCCAAGCTATTACCGGACGCGAGCTGGACAGCCTAAGCGACGAAGAGTTTGCTGAGCGTGTAGAGGACATCTTTGTCTATGCCCGCGTACAGCCTGAGCACAAGGTGCGGATCGTCTTGATGTGGAAGCAGAAAGGCTATGTGACGGCAATGACCGGGGACGGCGTCAATGACGCGCCGGCCATCAAGTCTGGCGATATCGGCATCGGCATGGGCATCACCGGGACAGATGTGACTAAAAACGTAGCCGATATGGTACTAGCCGACGACAACTTTGCCACTATCGTCTCTGCTGTCGAGGAAGGCCGGATAATCTATGACAACATCCGTCGGACGATCCAGTTCTTGCTGGGGACAAATATCAGCGAGGTCTTGGCTGTGTTTTTTGCCTCGTTGATGGGCTTTGTGCTCTTCAAGCCCGTCCACCTGCTCTTCATCAACTTGATCACCGACTCCTTGCCAGCCATCGCCTTGGGCATGGAAGGGGCTGAGTCCGATATCATGAAGCGAGCGCCGCGAAGCCCGAATGACAGCATCTTTGCCAATGGCCTGGCCTTTGATATCACCTTTAGAGGCATAGTAGGGGCAGCCCTTTGCCTGGCAGCGTATTTCATCGTCGACATTTGGGGCGGCCATGAAGTCGCTATGACTTCTGCGTTCTTTACCATGACCCTAGGCGAGATGTTCCATTCCTTTAACATGCGTTCGAGAAGGCAGAGCCTGTTTAAACTGAAGACACAAAACGTCTTGTTGATAGCCTCGACTGGCTTGGCCTTGGTTTTATCCCTATTAATAATTTACGTGCCGCTCTTTGCCAGCTGGTTTGCGCTAGAGCCCTTGACTGGCGCCGAGCTAGCGGTCTCATTTGGCCTTTCTGTACTCATCATCCCCATTGTCGAGCTAGTGAAGGTCATTCAAAGGGCAACCGGAAAGTAGGCAGGCTTTGGGCATTTGGCCAAGGTATTTGCTGTTCGCCAAAGCCCTCAAAGAAAGCTGTTTGCTAAACTGCATTAATACTATTAAGTAGAACGGAGACAAGCATGAGTAACTTTTTAGACCGTATGATCGAGCGCGCTGCTGCCGATCTAAAGACCGTCGTGTTGCCTGAAGGCAACGACCCTCGCACTTTGGAGGCAGCGGTCAAAGCGCGGGACGCAGGGATTGCCAAACTAATCGTCTTAGGGGATGCAGAGGTTATCGGAGCATCCGAATTGGACTTGACTGGAATTACCGTCATCGACCCTTCGACCAGCAGCTCGGCTGCAGCCTATGCCGACCAGCTTTACGAGCTTCGGAAGGATAAGGGCATGACTCCTGAAGAAGCCGCTGAAAACGTCAAGAGCGTTTTGACCTACGGGGTCATGATGGTCAAGAACGGCGAGGCAGACGGAATGGTTGCCGGAGCTGTCCATGCCACCGCCGACGTCCTACGTCCCAGCCTGCAGATACTGAGGACAAAGCCAGGCGTTTCCTTGGTATCGGCTTTCTTTGTGATTGTCGTCCCTGACTGTGAATACGGCTCCGACGGGGTCTTCATCTTTGCCGATAGCGGCATGGTGCAATACCCTGACTCGGAGGGTTTGGCCGCAATTGCAGTCAACTCTGCCGAGAGCTTCAAGCTGCTAGTCGAAGAAGAGCCGATTGTCGCCATGCTCTCGCACTCGACGTATGGTAGTGCCAAAGGCGAGTCGATCGACAAGGTCACAGCTGCCGTCGAGATTGCCCGGGGGCTTGCCCCTGACTTGGTCCTAGACGGAGAATTACAGCTCGATGCGGCAATTGTCCCAGAAATAGCGCTGTCCAAGGCACCCGAGTCAGTAGTGGCCGGCAAGGCCAACGTCTTGATTTTCCCGGACCTTGACTCAGGCAACATCGCATACAAGCTTGCCCAGCGCCTAGCCAAGGCCGAAGCCTACGGGCCAATCACCCAAGGCTTCCCAAGCCCGGTCAACGACTTGTCCCGTGGTGCCTCCCCTGATGACATCGTAGGAGTAATAGCCATAACTGCAGTGCAGGCCCAGCTGCAATAAACTGTTCGATAAAACAGTTCTGTAAGCAGGTATATTCAAACAGGCAGCCCGTCAGAGGGACGACCCTTTCCAAAGGGCCGTCCCTCGTCGGAAGGCCGTCTCTTTCCAAAGGGCTGTCCCTCTCGATTCTTCAGCAAGACTTGGAAGCTGACTGCTCCAGATTGACGGTAGGGTACACTTTTGCTAGGGTAAATTCGGGCGAAAATTTATGTTACTCAGATTAGGCAAATTTCTGACCAGGGCTTTAGCAAAACGGCTAACTTTGAAGCAGCGAAAAAATTGTACCCTACCGTCAATCTGGAGCACTTAGCCTTAAATAACGTGTTAGGCATAGTACAATCTAATACTAGCGTTAGTGAGGACCTGCCAGTATCTGTGCCCTCAATAAGGCCACAAGCAAGCGTAGGCTAATAATCATTCCGTGCAAAGTCGGGCACAAGAGATGCCCATGCCTCAATTTGCCAAAAGTCCTCAATAAGGCATGATGTCGAGTACGTCGCTGACTATCACACCTTCTTCATCGGTAGGAATCACTAGTATCTTTACGGCTGACGAGTCGGTTGATATCTCGCGCTCGCCGCTACCGGTTTGGTTGCGGTCATTGTCAAGCACCAGGCCAAGCTTTTCCAAGCCGGCAAAGATCATCTCCCGCATAATAGCAGACCGCTCGCCTACCCCAGCTGTCATTACCACTGCATCGGCACCGCCTAGGGTAAAGGAATACCTGCCAATATAGCCTTTTATTATGTAGGCATACATATCTATGGCTAGTTGAGCGCGCTCGTTGCCTTCCTCTGCTGCAGCCAGCACGTCACGCATGTCGCTAGACAGGCCCGATATGCCAAGCAGGCCGCTTTTGCGGTTCATCATCGACTCTACCTCGTCAGCAGTAAGACCCTCGGCCTTCATTATAAAGGGAAGGATGGCAGGGTCGACAGAGCCTGACCTTGTCCCCATCATCAAACCCTCTAGCGGGGTCAGGCCCATCGAGGTGTCGACCGACCGGCCACCGTCGATGGCAGCAATCGAACAGCCGTTTCCGAGGTGGCAGGTGATGAGCTTGAGCTCTCGAGGATCCTTGGCAAGTATTGCCGCTGCCCTTTCCGAGACATAGCGATGCGAGGTCCCATGAAAACCATAGCGCCGAATCGACAGCGACTCGTAAAGCTCATATGGCAGGGGGTACATATAGGCCTTCTTTGGCATTGTCTGATGAAAAGCAGTATCAAACACGGCAACCTGGACAGCTTCAGGCATCAAGTCGATACAAGCTTGGATGCCCATTAGCGCTGGGGGGTTATGCAGGGGGGCCAAGGGGACGCATTCGGTGATGCGCGCAATGACCTCGTCCGTGATCACGACAGACTCCGAAAAGTACTCGCCACCATGCACGACACGGTGTCCGACTGCTACGATCTCGTCAAGGTTACCGATGACACCTTCCGCCTGGTCAAGCAGTGCATCAAGGACCGATTGGATAGCAGCATGATGATCGGGCATTTCAAGATAGTCGATCTTCTCGTTGTCCCCTAGGCCATGCTGTAGGAACGATCCTTCCAAGCCAACCTTCTCGCACAGGCCTTTGTCGACGATTTGGCGTGTCTCTTTGTCTACCAGCTGGTACTTCAAGGAAGACGAACCAGCATTGATCACTAAAATATACATGTAAAGCCTACTTTCCATCAGATGTAACACTTAAGTAAAGCAGTAATTTTACTCCATGCTAACTGTTAAGTCTCAAAAAACATAAAGCAGCGTTGATAATGGGCCAGGCCTTTTGTGCATTGTGCAGCCTGGCGGGCATGCTTACCGGATGGTTGTTGGGAGGACTGAGGCCTTGAGGCTTAAGGCCTTTCCAACAAACGCCCGCTGCCACGCCCGCTGCCACGCCCGCTGCCCAGTCGGCACAATGGCTAAAGCAGCGAAAAGCAATGTTTATTTGCCTGCTTTAAAAGTTTTGCTCTACATAATCAAAAAGACTTCGATAAACTGGTCATGCATTAAATACTTGAATAACGAAGAGGCTGCCAGTCAACAAAACAGCCGTATCTGATAAGGGGAGTTTTATGACTACCGATTTCGCAAGCGCGTTTGACGTGCACTTTGGTACCGATGGGTGGAGGGCCGTCATCGGTGAAAGCTTTAACCTTCCAACACTGGCCCGGGTTGCCGAAGCAACAGCCCGCGCCTACCGCAGCCTGCTTGATGACCCCGAAAACGAGCTGGATATGGTAGGCCCTTCTCCAAATACCTTGTTTGTCGGCTATGACTGCCGGCTTGACGCACATGCCTATGCTGCTTTTTTTGCTGAAATAGTAGCGGCCCATGGCTTCAACGTCCTGGTCAGCGACCGGTTCTGCCCGACACCGGCCTTGTGTTGGACAGTCGCCCACAAGCCCGATGCTGTTGGCGGGGTCATGCTGACTGCTTCGCATAATCCCGCTGAATACCTAGGCGTCAAGCTAAGGATGAGCGACGGTGGGGCATCGCCAGACTGGTTTTCAAAAATCGTCGAGTCGTTCATTGACGAGAAGCTCCCCGACAACTACCAGCAAGCTGCCGAACTGTTCCAGACCGTACAAAGAACCGACCCCGACTTGAAGGCTAAAGCTATAAGCGGTGCTATCTTCGATTATGCCGACCTCATGGACGAATACCTAGCCAACCTGGCTAACAGTGTTGACCGCGAGCTGATAAGGCAGGCCCGGCTCTCTGTTGTTGTCGACCCGATGTATGGGTCGGGACGCGGGTATTTGGCCAAGCTGCTAAGCGGGATGGGTGTTACGGTCTATGAGATCCATGGGGAGAAGGACCCTGGCTTTGCCGACTTGCATCCAGAGCCGATCCTGCCATGGGTCCTTGAGGGTGCCAAGAAGGTAGCCGAGCTTTCCTATGCCGCTTGCCTGATCAACGATGGGGACGCTGACCGAATTGGCGCGGTCGACGGGAACGGCGTCTATGTGACATCGCATCGAATCATCAGCCTGGTGATTGCCCATCTGGTCGAAGGCCGCGGCATGACCGGCCGGGTGGTGCGCACCTCTGCAGGCTCGAACCTGATAAAACGGCAGTGCCAGCGCCTGGGGCTAGAGCTTACGACAAAGCCGATCGGCTTCAAATGGGTCTACGAAGAGATGTTGAAAGGCGATGTCTTGATAGGTGGAGAAGAAAGCGGCGGTTTTGGCGTTCCCACGCATGTTCGCGAGCGTGACGGTTTATTGATGGCCTTGCTGCTTGTAGAGATGATGGCTGCCCGGGGAAACGACCTAAGCGGGCTGGTTGAAGAGCTGCTTGGACAAGTCGGGACGCTCGAGTTCAAACGCATCGACCTGACCTTGACCGAAGCCGAGCAGGCGGGCTTTTTAAACACCCATGTCCATGCCAGCAACGACGCTTCGTTTTATGCCCCCTTGTTCAGTGGGCTCGGCGAGGAGCTCGTCGATATCGACCGCACCGACGGCATCATGTTCCATTTTGGTTCCGATGCCTGGCTGTTGGCGCGGCCGTCTGGGACCGAGCCTTTGGTACGGGTCTATGCCGAGGCCCCGACAGACGAACGAGTAGCCGAGCTGCTGGCCATCGGCTGTGACCTGGCTAAGGGGCTTATTGCTGGCGGCTAGGACAAAACCCAGGCCAAAAGCATCGCCAGGATCAGGGAAGGCAGCATATTGGCGACCCTCATCTTATGAATGCCGATGATCTCTATGCCAAGGGCAATCAACATGATCCCACCGACTAGGTCGATGGCCGCTATGATCGCTGGGGTGAAGAAGTCTCCAAAGAACATCCCCAGTAGTGCCAAGCCGCCTTGGATGACTAATATGGAGAAGACCGAGAAGCCTACCCCGATGCCCAAAGTGCAAGACAAAGCTACTGCTGATATCCCATCAAGCAGTGACTTCAAGTAAAGTATCGACGGATCTCCCAACCCTGCTTGGATCGATCCCAAAAACGTCATAGCCCCGACACAAAAGAGGATTGTGGCAGTCATGTAGCCTTCTATGAACGAAGTGAGGTTTATCAGCTGCTGGAGCCTGGGCCTGCTTTTCTCCCCAGTACCTTTGGAAGCATCGTCATCTGATGCCTGTTCTTCATGTGCTGGTTTTATCAGACGCTTTTCCATCCACTCGGCTATGCTGTTCAATCGGTCTTCGATGCTTAGAGCCTCGCCCAAAATACCGCCAGCAACCAGCGAAAACACTGGAACAAGCAAGGCAAGGGAGCCGACATTTGTCGATTTGAGGTCACCAAAGCCGCCAACTGTGATGATGACGCCAAACCCTAGGGTGCACGACCCGATTGCTAAAAACGCTATCTGTCGAAAACGATCGGCGATAATATTCCCGAATATCAACCCGATCGCTGTGCCTATTATTACTGTCAGGATATTAAGTAAGACCCCAGTCACTAGCCTCCCCTTTTGGACAGTCTTTACAGTCTAGACTTTGTACATGAAGTCGAAGATATCCTGCCGTTGCAAAACGATCTGCACGCCTAGTTCCTCGCTGTCCTTGGCCAGCCTTTCTTGTAAGTCGAAAAATGTGCACTCGTCCTCGTCAATCGTAACCAGCATTGTCATAGAAAACATCTCTCCAAGAATGGTCTGGCGAATATCATCGATGTTTGACCCTGCCTGGTATAGTGTGGTTGCGATTGTAGCGACGATACCTTTACGATCCCTACCAAGTACACTCAATACAGCTTTTGTGAGCATAACCATTCCTCCTGAAGTCGAAAACATCATTGGTAAGTATATCTTATGTCTATTCAGACTTGAGCAAATATTTCCATCTACCAGCTGGTGGGAAAGGCCTCGGGCAGGGCTTTCGTTTTGAGGCCTCGGGCAGGGCACCCTCTTTGCAGCTTGGGGCAGGGCTTCCTCTTTGCGGCTTGGGTGTCGACGGATAGGCTAGAATGGTGCTCAATGCATAGTCATCACACGATAAATGGATATGGGGAGGTAGACAATGATAGAAATGAAGAATGTGATGAAAAGCTATGGCGACCAGAGAGTGCTGACCGATGTCAGTTTCAAAGCCGACGAACAGGGGATATTCGGCCTGCTTGGCCCCTCAGGGGCCGGTAAGACGACGATTATCAACATTCTCACCAATCAGACCGACGCAGATGCCGGCTATCACCATATCTCGGCCCAACCGAATCAAATCGGGCTGATGCTAGACGAAGACGGGCTTTACACACGGCTTAACTGCCTGGAGAACCTGGATATCTTCGCTCGTATCAACAAGTACCCGAAATCCCGCTCGCTTCAGGTCTTGCAGGCAGTGGGCTTGGAGGCATCCGCCAAGAAAGCAGTCAGCACCCTGTCGCGGGGGATGAGGCAACGCCTTTCTTTGGCTAGGGCAATCCTAAACGAACCTAAAGTCTTGTTTCTAGACGAGCCGACCAGTGGCCTTGACCCTGGGATTGCCAGGGGTATCCACCATCTGATCAACGACCTGCGTGAAAAGGGCACCACTGTCTTTATGACAACCCACAATATGGACGAGGCGGTAAAGCTTTGCGACTATGTCTGCCTGCTGCATAAAGGGACGATCGTAGAGCAAGGATCCCCGCTGGAGATATGCACCCGTTATCAGGCCTTTAAGACAGTCCCTGACCTAGAAACGGTTTTTATTGACCTGACCGGGGCCGAGTTAGAGCCAATCAATGCCTGACCCGCTCACAAAACGCGCACATACAGTACCGACAAGTTGGGTTTTTGCCGTCTAAGGAGTTCACTATGGGCAATATTTACGCCATATTTGTAAAACAGGCACTTGATATATTCAAAAACCGCTTAGTCCTGATTCAATTCGCTGTCTTCCCTGTCGTTGCCTTGGTGATGACCGAGTTCGTCGCTAAGGCTGACGCAAATATCCCGAACAACATGTTTGTGACGCTCTTTGCCACAATTTATGCAGGAATGACCCTGGTCACTACCACCGCCTCGGCTATATCGGAGGACCGTGAGAACAAAAGCCTGCGCTTGTTGGTGATGGCCGGGGTAAGACCGCACCAATACCTGTTGGGGATGTCTTTGACCTTGGTGCTTGCTAGTTTGCTTGTATCTATCGTCTTTGCCTTGATCGGCTCGTTTGGCCTTTCCACAGCCCTAACGTTCATTGGGTACATGCTGTTGGCATCCGGGGCATCGATCCTGCTCGGTTCAGTCATTGGCATGCTCTGCAACAACCAGCAGGCAGCCACTGCGATCAGCATGCCTCTTTCCATGGTCTTGGGCTTTAGCCCGATGGTGACGATGTTTAACGAAAGGGCAAGGCAGGTCCTCGGCGTCTTCTACACTCAGCAACTCAGTGAATTAGTCAACGGTACCAGCACTGATGTCACCCAGTCTGTTTTTATCATACTGGCTAATATTGCTGTCTTGCTGATTGCCTTTGTCATCGCCTACAGGATCCGTGGCCTACGCAATTAGCGCTGCCCACACACGCCACGCTTAATGCCCCTCCTCAAAAAAAAAACAACAGTCGAAGGCAGGTACTCTAAGTGATCAGAGCCAATCAAATGATCGATTTGACGCACGACATATACGACCAGAGCCCCCAGTGGCCTGGCGACCAGGCGGTATCCGTCAAACGGGTTTCCACTGGTACATACCAGCAACACTCGATCACCCTCACCGAGCACAGCGGGACGCATATCGGGGCACCTTCGCATTATCACTTTGCCCAAACCATGAGCGACTTTGCTCTCGACTATATGCAGGGGCAGGCCCTCTTGCTGGACTGCACAGGCTTTAGCGAAGAGAGCATCGGTGCCGAGGAGCTCAAAGGCCTGCTTGCCAGGCAACAGACGAACGTCGGCCCCCATTATCCCCTGGTCGTCGTGTTGACCGCTTGGGCGGCCTACTGGGAAAGCGATGCCTACTTTACCGGTTTGGCACCGGCCGGCCCTAACACTCCAAAGCAGGCACTATTGCCTGCTGGCCTAAACCTGAGCGGTGCCAAATACCTGCTCGCCCGGTTTTCTCCCCATATTATCGGTATCGACAGCCCGAATATCGACTTCGGAGGAGCTGCCCTAAACAATCTAGAGTGTGGTATTGAGCTCGCTAGACATAAAGTCTTTCATCTGGAGAATATCGCGGCTGCCCCTCCTGGCCTGCCCCTGGTAATGGATTATCTGCTGATGCCCCTGCGAATCGACAAGGGCACGGGGTCGCCGGCCCGCTTGCTTTTGCAGGCTTCTTGAACCGGCTGTTTCGACCACAACAGCTTGCACACATTGACAGGCTTGGCTGGGGTTTGTATCCACATCTGGCACACTTGGCTATATAAGCCTTGAGGCAATCGATACACTGGCAGCACTGGATTAACCTTGTTGTTTAGGGAGGAAAAGATGAGCGAACTAAATGAACGGGAAAATGTATTGAGACTGTATCGAGGAGAAATGCCTGAATGGGTCCCGATCTCGCAGAAGGCCTTTGCCATGTGCATGCCTATGGCGATACTCGGGGGCCCGGGCGGCGGGCCAGGAGGCCCCCGAGTGCCTGGGACTATCACCTATAACATTTTGGGGACTCCGCACATTGTCACGTCCGACCCCAATATCGCACCTATGCCGATACCTGGCGAGCCCCATGTCCCAGACATCACCCATTGGCGTGACTATCTGAAGTTCCCATTCCCCGACCCGAACGAGCTGGACTGGTCACGGGACGTGGAAGTGGCAAAAAATGTGGACCGTGAGAACAGGGCAGTCGTAGCAATGGTCGGTGGGGCCTCCTTTGCCGGTGCCCCCTTCAATGCGATGGTCGACATCCTTGGCCATGAAGGCGCGAGCATTGCCATGCTGGACGAGGACGAGCAGGAGTATTGGCATGAGCTGCTGGGCTTCCTCACAGACTGGGAGGTGGCAGTGGTCAACAACCTGATCAGGATCTACCAGCCAGACATCGTCTGCACCTGCGACGACCTGGCAAATGCACATGGGCCTTTCATGTCGCTGCCTACTTACCGCGAAATGCTACTACCCTATCAGGCTCGTGTAGTGAAGGCTATCACAGACGCTGGCTGCTATGCCGAGATCCACTGTTGCGGAAAGGCCGATGCCTTTATCGACGACTGGTTCGAGATTGGGCTGACCGCCTGGAACCCGGCCCAGGTCTTCAACGACATCGAGGAGATCAAAGCCAGGTACGGCCGGTCCTTTGTCATCAACGGAGGCTATGACTCGCAAGGCAAGATAAACATCGCTGGTGCAGCCGAGGCTGACGTGCGTGCCTCGATCCGCCTGAGCTTCCAAAAGTACGCTCCCGGCGGCAGCTATATCTTCAGCACCTCGGGCATGGCCTTGGCTCACGAATTGGGAGAAGAGCACATGGGCTGGATCAGCGACGAAGCTGAGAAATGCTCCAGCCAGTATTACCTATAAGTCGGATTTGCTTGTCAAGTAGTTTGGGACAAGGCACCCGCTACTGGTCAGCGGGTGCCTTTTTGGTTTTCTCCACATAAAGTCAGACTGTTTGGTCTGTGGATAAAAGCTCCGGTTTTTTGTATAGCAACACTGCAGCAACAGCTATCATCATGAGGCTGATCCATTGGGATGTCGACAACATCATAAAGAAGCCGCGGCTGATGTCGCCGCGGAAAAGCTCGGTGACCAAGCGGATGACGCCGTAAAGCAGCAGGTACCATCCCCCAAGGTTACGCGGGTTTTTGGCAAGCCGATCATAGGACAAGAGAAAGAACGCGAGCAGGAAAAGCAGCAGGCTTTCCAGCAGTTGGACGGGAAACATCGCAATATTGCGTGGAGCAGCAATGCTTTGTGTATAAACTACGCTCAAAGGCCCATCGTAGGGGATCCCGTAGCAGCAACCGGCTAGAAAGCAGCCGATTCTACCGAACCCATGGATGAAGGGGATGACCGGTGTCAGCACATTGACCAGCTCGAGCTTAGGGACTTGGTACTTGTGAGCATAGGCCAGTACTGCACCGATCCCGCCGATCAGGCCTCCGTAGAAGACAAAGCCCGAGGACAAGAGCTCGATCAAGCTCAGCGGATCGGCTTTTATGGTGTCTAGTTGGCTGATAATCTGGGGAAGGTACTGCACAATGTAGAGCAGCTTCGAACCGACAGCCATGCCTAGTACTCCGTAAATAAGGGCATTTAGGGCATCTTCTTGCGGGAAGCCCTTGCTTTTTGCCCGAAAGTACAAAAGGATTGCGCCAGAAAGAGTGCCCAAGGCAATCATCGTGCCATAGGATGCCAAACGTAAGGGCCCAATATGTATAAAAGGCCACAAATTAATCAATCAACCTATGAACAACTCTTGCTGTCATTTTCTTGTTAGGTGAGGGCTTTGCAACCTGATTGGCAGATCAGCGGGTCAAAGCACCTAAAAAGCCAATGCAGGCAATGCATGAGACAGCTGTTATTGCACAGAGCGAACAGCTGACAATGTTCATCACGAATGCAGCAGTAACCAATCCAGAGGGGCTGGCCTTACGTTCCTGGACCGAAAGCACGATACCGACAATCCCCAAAATAAGCCCAATGATCGCATACGAGCCAAGAAAGATACATAATAAAGAAACGATGCCTAAGACTAAGGCAGCGATTGCCTTGCCACTGACCGGCTGTTGGGTAGGGCCTCCATAGGGGGCTTGTTGTTGTCCAGGGTATTGGCCCTGCTGTGGATATGGTGGCTGGCCTTGGGGCGGCTGCTGTTGCTGGCCTGACTGCCACTGTTGCTGGCTAGGTGTAGCGCTGGTCTGTATTTGCTGGTTGTACGGTACTTGACTGGCTTGCTGCGGCTGGCCAAACGAAGCCTGGCCAGGCCCGCCTGCACCAGCTGGCGGCGGATAGCCTCCACTGCCGCCTGACTGTTCCCATGGAACCTCGTTATTCTCAAGTTGCTCTTCTTGGTTTTGGTTATCCATTTTTTTGACACCTCATCTCAAACTGCTAACTTTTGAGATAGTAACATACCTGCTACCCACAAACAAACCGGCTAAGCCATGCATTTCCGATAGCGCCACTGCCTTCACCTACGGGTTTAAAGGACGCTGTGATCAAATGTGCTTTTGGGCTGCTGCTTTCTTGCACTTGGCGGGTGTGGGCCTGCAATGTGTACCGGTCTAAGGCGATGAGCGGGCCTAGGGGAAGAGGCATTCGCCTGCACACACGCGCCGCCGCTTGTGCCCATGCACCCCGCCTCTCGCCTCTCGCTTTCCATATGTTAGTTTGATTTTATTCTATGCCAAACATGTTATTTAAGGCCTCTATGTTAAACCAGAATTGACATATGGCTGGTAAGCTCCCTTATAAACCTCCGAAAACAGTATGGCTGGTATGGATGCTCTTCTAAGAATGTAAGCTTACGGGTATAGACATATCGACCTGTTATTCCATGATGGAAAAGCAGGCCGCGCCGGTCGGCATAGCTTCTCTTATACTGATCTCTATAGCAAAACCAGTCCAAGTAGCGCTGTAGGCGCCTGACTGAAACCCCACGAAAGAGCCTAAGAAAGCTCTTATGGAGAGAGTGCAAGGAGTTGACCATGGCAATATTGCCAGATAAAGGATCTTTAAGGTCGATCTCTTTTCTAAAGGCATCCTTCATATCGTTTGGATAGGACTTATGCCCATCAGTTACAAACGTGCTACCTTTAGGCAAAACATCGCTTAACACTAGGCTTATGTCGCTTTTGGCAGGCGATCCATCATTGCTAAGCAAAGCAAAGCTGTCTCCGAACTCGTTGACTCCACAAACAATACAGGCGCGCTTGCTAGACTTTGAGTAGTTTTTCACTCTGCTGTCTTGACCGTTCCGGTGTGCCTCTCTTGGCATAAAAAACCAGGTAGAGCGGGTATGGTTGCCTGAAAAGCTCTCCACGACACAGGTCTCGTCAACATGAAATGTCCCCATGCGCAGGTTGCCTGTTCGGTAAGACATCACCTCGCAGACCCGCATACGCATAAACCAGGCAGTCATCAGCGAGACCTTGCACCTAGCTGCTGTCTCACGCAAAGACAAAGCATCTGCCATGTGCACCCTGCAAATGCCATCCAAGTCGCTACAGGAAGCTTTGAGCGGGCAAGCAGACCTCCAGACCTAGCTGAAGAGGTCTTAGCACACCTGCGACAAAGCCAGCGCTGCGAGCCATCTGGCCCTCGCCCCTTCTTTACGAAGTGATTGCTGCCACACCACGGGCAGTCTCGAGGTTCTCCTCCTGCTTTAGCCAGCTCTTCTGCAATTGCGCTTTTTAATGCCTCTAGCAGCTCGACTTTCTCAGAGTAGTTAAGCTTGGTCAGCTGGTCTATAATCTTTTTCATAGCCTTCTCCTTTCGAGTGATTTTTTAGTTGACTTCATCATAAGGGAAGGCTTCTTATTAACTGAACAGATTATTTATGCAGTCCATTGTATTGGACATACATATGACAATTCTGGTTTAACATAGAGATTAAGGCTAAGTGCTTGAGATTGACGATTGTCTGCAATTTTTCCGCTGCTCCAAAACAAGCTAAAACACAAAAGCCCAGGTCAGGAATTTGCTTAATCTTAGTAACATAATTTTTCGCCCGAATTCGCCCGACAAAATTGCAGACAATCGTCAATCTCAAGCACTTAGCCTTTATAAATGTGTTATGTTAATATTATTATATTTTACTAGCATAGAAATTGAAGGACAACTATTATAAGCATCCACCAAAAAGGCATAGAGCCGAGCAGACATACAGGTTTATAAGCGACCGAGCTTTATACGCTATCCTTGTGCGAATAAATCAATCAGTACTCGTAAGAATTACAAGGGTATCCAGCCGTCAAAACCAGTAGCAACGAAGGCCTAGATATCGACGCAGACGATCCAACGATTTACCTAAAGCAAGCACAACGCCATCTGTGAATAAGCAGATGGCGTTGTGCGGTTACCAAGCCGGTGTCTGTCTGGTCTGTGCCTAGACTACTGTGGCTTGGTATTGGTACTCACGGTTCAAGTCGACCAAGACGTTGTCTCCTTCATGGATGTTGCCGGCTACCAACTCGTTTGCCAATAGGTCGACGATGTTCCGCTGGATCAAACGCCTTAAGGGACGGGCCCCGTAAACTGGGTCTAAGCCGTCAATGCCTAGCTGCTGGACAGCGGCTGGGCCGATCTCCAGGTTGATCTTCCTGCCTGCCAGACGTTTTTTCACATCTGTCAGTTGCAGGTCGACGATGCCGTCGACATTGTCCAGGCTAAGCGAGTGGAAGATGATGATATCGTCAATGCGGTTTAAGAACTCTGGACGGAAAGTCGCCCGCAAGGCCTCGTCGATGGCCCTGTCTAGAGTAGCATCGTCGATCTCGTCCTCGTCTACGTCATAGTCGGCCGGCTTGCGTGACCTGCCCTCGTAGCCATCAGGCTGGTTGATGCCCATGGCCCGCTGGGCCTCTTCGATCGATTCCTGCATCAATCCACCAAAGCCTCCGCTCTCGCTCATTCTGGCCGCCATGTCGCCTGGGCTGTTGCCCAAGGTCGATGCCAGGCCGCCCATCCGGGAAGCCCTTAGTCCGCCGCGCGACTTATAGTCGCGGATGAACTGGCTGCCCACGTTCGAGGTCATGATGATCACTGCGTTCTTGAAGTTGACTACGCGGCCCTGCCCATCGGTCAAGCGGCCGTCGTCTAAGACCTGAAGCAGGATGTTGAACACATCGGGATGTGCCTTTTCTATCTCGTCCAGCAGTATCACGCAATAAGGACGCCTTCGCACAGCCTCGGTCAGCTGGCCTCCCTCCTCATAGCCGACATAGCCAGGCGGTGCCCCGATCAAGCGCTGGACGGAGAACTTCTCCATATACTCGCTCATATCGATGCGCACTAGCGAACGCTCGCTGTCAAACATAAAGGCAGCAAGCGTTTTAGCCAATTCGGTCTTCCCGACCCCTGTGGGCCCAAGGAAGAGGAAGCTGCCGATAGGCTTGTCGGGGTCTGCAAACCCGGCGCGTGAGCGGCGGATCGCCCCTGCCACGGCAGCGACTGCCTCGTCTTGGCCAACCACCCGCTTGTGCAGCTCTTCTTCAAGGTGGACCAGCTTGTCCAGCTCGCCCTGCATCATCTTCGAGACAGGGATGCCGGTCCAAACCGAGACCACTTGGGTTATCTCGTCCTCGGTGACCTCTTCTTTAAGCATCACTCCGGCGGCTTGGCGGCCTTCCAAAAAGCCGGTCGCCTCTGCCAGGTCAGCCTCCAGCCCAGGGATTGTGGCGTAACGCAGCTCTGAGGCCACAGCCAAATCGCCTTCCCGAGTGACACGGTCGTACTCGTTTTGGGCCTGTTCCAGGGAGGCTTTCAGTGTCTGGACACGCGTAATAGCGTCCTTTTCATTTTCCCAGCTTGTCTTTAAGCTATCTAGCTTGGATTGGACCTCTGCCATGTCAATCCGCAAAGCCTCCAGACGCTCCATGGAAGCCTCGTCGCTTTCCTTCATCAGCGCCTGCTCCTCGATCTGCATTTGGATAAGGGCACGCTCTGTCGTATCGACCTCCTCTGGCATGGAGTCGATCTCGATACGCAGGCGGCTGGCAGCCTCGTCCATCAAGTCGATCGCCTTGTCAGGCAAGAAGCGGTCCGAGATGTAGCGGTTGGAGAGCTCGGCAGCAGCGACAATTGCAGCATCGGTGATCCTCACCCCGTGGTGGATCTCGTATTTTTCCTTCAAGCCACGCAGTATCGAGATGGTGTCCTCCACGCTCGGCTCACCGACATAGACGGTTTGAAAGCGACGCTCCAAGGCGGCGTCCTTCTCCACATACTTACGGTACTCGTCAAGCGTAGTGGCCCCAATGGCATGCAGCTCGCCACGTGAGAGTGCCGGCTTGAGCATGTTGCCGGCGTCCAGTGAGCCTTCTGAACCGGCCCCGGCACCGACAATGGTATGTAATTCGTCGATAAAGAGGATGATGCGCCCCTCGGACTGCTCGACTTCGCGCAGCACGGCTTTGAAACGGTCCTCGAACTCGCCGCGGTACTTGGCCCCGGCTAGCATGGCGGCCAAGTCCAGGGCGACGATCTCGCGGTCAGCCAGCGACGAGGGAACGTCGCCGGCCACGATGCGCTGGGCCAGGCCTTCGACGATCGCAGTCTTGCCGGTGCCCGGCTCGCCGATCAACACAGGGTTGTTCTTCGTCCGCCGCGACAGGACCTGGATGGTGCGGCGGATCTCTTCGGACCGCCCGATGACTGGGTCCAGCTTGCCTGCCTGGGCATCCTCGGTCAGGTTGCGCCCGTACCGCTCAAGTGCCTCGAACTGCGTCTTGGAGTCTTGCTCTGTGACCCGGGTCGAGCCACGAAGCTCGATGTAGACCTGCTCGAGGCGGGTTGCTGTGACTCCCGCCACCGACAAGACCTTGCCAGCCAGCCCCTTGTCGTCAGCAAGGGCGATCAGTATATGCTCTGTTGTGGTGAAGTTGTCTTCCAAACGGGCAGCTATAGCCTCAGCGGCCTCGATAACCACCACGAAACGGGGCGAGGGGACAGGCATGCCTAAGACATTGGACCCAGTCGCTTTCGGAGCGTTTTCCAGCTCCTCGCTGAGGGCGGCGTTGATTGCCGCCGGCGATGCGCCCACCCGCTCGATGATGCTTGTCAGGTTGCCTTCACGGGCATCCAACAAGGCCTTTAGTATATGCTCCGGATCGAGCATTGGACTGCCCAAGTCAGCAGCTACACCCATAGCTTGCTGAAAAGACTCTTGGGCAGATATTGACAGTTTGTCTAACCGCATGGTTTGTCTTTCTCCTGTTCATTGTCGACCACCTGGATGGCTTGGGGCTTAGTCTTCGCCAAAGCGGTGATTTTGTTTCGAATCTCGTATTCATGGATGCGCTGCTCCAGCTTCTTGGTCAAGCGTCGCAAGCGTTCGTTCTCTTCGTCCAGTTCGTCCAACCGGCGCTGCATGTCGATAATCCTTAGCACACCGGCCAGATTGATACCCTCGGCGGTCAGCTCCCCAACCAGCTCCAAGCGGTCGATATCGGCCTGCGAGTACAGCCTGGTGTTCCCAGACGATCGCTGCGGGGTCACCAGGCCTCTGGTCTCATAGATCCGCAAGGTCTGGGGATGCAGGCCAGAAAGCTCTGCTGCCACACTGATCATGAACAGCGGACGGTTTCGGTCGGTCATTTTACTAACCCCTCTCTATGTTCACGCAGTTCCTGCGTCATTTGTAGGTTTAGGCGTCTCATCTTTTGCATCGCTTGTCTTGCCACCGGCTATGCCTGGGCCATCCACGTCGTCGCCTTTAGGGCTTTTTGTGGATAAGACCGCCGCCGTGGCCTTTGCTATGTCTGGCCTGATGTCTGTGGCCATTGGGTCGCTCGCTTCAGCAAAAGCCATCAGGGCAGCTTTTTGCTGGTCGTTAAGGTGCTTCGGCAAGGCCAGCGACAGCGTGACTTTCAAGTCGCCGTTACCGCTCCCCTTGACCCGTGGGGCCCCCTTGCCCTTGATGTTTAGGACTTTTCCGTCGTCGCTGCCGGCAGGGATCCTCAACTTGACCATCGTCCCGTCAGGGGCAGGGACGACGACTTGTGCCCCAAGCGCTGCCTCGGCTATTGTTACCGGCAAGGTCATATGGACGTCAGCGCCCTTGCGTGTGTAAAGCTTATGCTTTTTCAGCACCGTTACGATCACCAGGTCGCCAGGCTCGCCGCCGTTTGTGCCAGCATTGCCCTGGCCTTTGAAGCGTAGTTTGCCTCCATCGACTGCGCCGGCTGGGATCTTCACGTCAAGAGACTGTTCTTTGCCGTCTCCGGTACGGATAGTCACCCGTTTTTCTGCTCCATAAAAAGCATCCTCGAAGCTGATGTCTAAGTTGACTGAGACATCCCGCCCCTTCCGGGATTGGTTGGGGAACTCCCATTCGGTCCCAAAGGCCCCTTCGCCTGAGCGGATGCGGCTGAACATATCGCCGATGCCGCCAAAATCGTTTATCACAGTGCGCCAGCTCCCGCCCTGCCCGTTTGGGCTGTATTGCCCGTATTGGCTATAGGCTCCGGAGCGGCCAGAAGCGGGGCCACCTGAGAAGAAGGCACCATAACGCAGCATGTCGTCGTACTCGGTGCGCTTCTCCTGATCGGACAAGACGTCAAAGGCGTTGGATATCTCTTTGAACGTGTTCTCGTCGCCCCCAGCATCGGGATGATGCTTGCGGGCCAGCTTTTTGAAGGCTTTCTTTATCTCTTCGGTGGAAGCATCTTGCTTGACACCTAAGATATCGTAGTAGGACTTTTCAGCCATGATGCCTCACACCTCCTTTTTGGGTCGTCATCATGTTTGGCTTCGTTGCTTAGTCGTCGGCCTGGTCGGTTCGTTGGTCTGGGCCAGGCTGGCTGGCTTGGCCAGGCCTCTCAGAGGGCCCTGTCTCGTCCTCATCGCCGGCCTGCCCGTCGAGGCCTTCGTCTCTTGGGCCCTTGTTCGGGTCCACGGCCTCGCGCCGAGCCTCGCGCTGAGGCCCGCCGGCGGCAACCACAACCACTGCATTGCGCAAGACGCGGCCGCCCATGATGTAGCCTTTTTGGTAGACCTGTACAACAGTCTCGTCTGCGACCGAGTCGTCATCGACGCGGGCGATCGCCTGGTGCAGGTTCAAGTCAAAGGCCTCACCGACCGGGTCTACGACCTGCAGCCCTTCATAGGCCAGCAGGTCGGACAGCTTAGCAAGCACCGCTTTGACGCCTTCAGCCAAGCTGTCGGTACTGGCGTTCTCGCTGAACTCGACCGCACGCTCCAAGTCGTCGATGATCGGCAGCAGGCGCTCCACCAAATGTGCAGCAGCACGCTCTCGCTCCTCGTCACGCTCTTTGGCAGTGCGTTTTCGGTAATTGTCCCATTCGGCTTGAAGCCGCATGTAGCGCTCTTGCACTTGAGCTAGCTCGGATAGGGCTATGTCCAAGAGGCCGGCTTGCTCGATATCGTCAAGCAAGCCGTCTTCCGTACCGTCAGCTGCCTCTTTATCCTCGTCAGCGAATGCTTCTTCGGCAGCATCGTCAGCCGTGTCTTCTTCTGGAGAAGAACTCATGTCTTCTCCACATATATCGGTGTCGTCGGCAACAGCCTGGGAAGCGTCTTCGTCTTCCCGCTCGTCGTTGCTCTCGGACGATTCTTGGCTGTTGCTCCTGTTTTGAGCATAAAAACCATAGCGGTCAGGCCAAGGCCGATAAAAACCATAGTTGTTTCTTCTGTCCACGAATAAATCCATTCCGACTCGTTGAGGAGCTGTCAGCTTCACTCGTCTTCGTCGATGACCTCATAGTCAGCGTCGATGATCTCAGCGTCGTCGCCGGCATCGGTATTGCTGGTGGGGTCAGCTGTGGCTGACGCTTCTTGGGCGTCGGCATAGACGATTTCGGCCAACTTGTAACTAGCTTGTTGGAGGGACTCGGTCTTTGCGCTGATTTCGTCGATGTCTGAGCCTTCTAGTGCGGTTTTCAACTCGTTTACAGCTTCGTTGACCGCGTTCATAGTCTCTTCAGGCACCTTGTCGCCTAAGTCTGCCATGGTTTTCTCAGTTGCATAGACCATGCTGTCGGCGTTGTTGCGGACCTCTACCTCGGCCTTGCGCTGGGCGTCTTCCTCAGCGTGGGACTCGGCGTCCTTGACCATCCGGTCGACCTCGTCGTCAGACAAGGCTGTCGATCCGGAAATGGTGATCTTCTGCTCGTGGCCGGTGCCTTTGTCTTTAGCTGATACATTTACGATACCATTGGCATCAATATCGAAAGTCACCTCGATCTGGGGGATCCCCCGCGGGGCTGGCGGGATATCCGTTAAATGGAACTTGCCTAGGGTCTTGTTGCCAGCAGCCATTTCCCGCTCGCCTTGCAGGACATGGATCTCGACTGAGGTCTGCCCGTCGGAGGCTGTCGAGTAAATCTCGGTCTTCCGGGTCGGTATGGTGGTGTTGCGCTCGATCATCCTGGTCATCACGCCTCCCATGGTCTCTACGCCAAGGGATAGCGGGGTCACATCAAGCAGCAGTATGCCCTCGACATCGCCAGCCAGGACTCCGCCTTGGACCGCCGCCCCCAAAGCCACTACCTCGTCTGGGTTGACGCTCATGTTCGGCTCCTTGCCAGTCAGGCTCTTCACCAGTTCCTGGACTGCCGGCATCCGGGTCGACCCGCCTACCAACAATACTTCGGCTACCTCGCCGGCTTTGAGACCCGCATCCCGAAGGGCCATTTCGACCGGCTGCTTGCAGCGGGCCAGCAGGTCGTCGGTGATGCGCTCGAACTCGGCGCGGGTCAGCGTGTAGTCCAAATGCTTGGGGCCGTTGGCATCGGCTGATATAAACGGCAGGTTGATGTTCGACTGCTGGGTCGAGGACAGCTCCATCTTCGCCTTCTCTGACGCCTCTTTCAGGCGCTGCAATGCCATTTTGTCGGTCCGCAGGTCGATACCGGTGTCTGCTACGAATTTCTCAGCCAGCCAGTTGATGATCCGCTGATCCCAATCGTCGCCCCCTAAGTGGTTGTCGCCAGATGTGGATAAAACCTCGAATACGCCCTCCGATATCTCCAGCACAGACACGTCAAAGGTGCCTCCGCCTAGATCGAAGACCAAAATCTTCTCGTCCTGCCCGATCTTGTCTAGGCCATAGGCCAAAGCTGCTGCAGTCGGCTCATTGATGATCCGCTCTACTTCCAGCCCGGCAATCCGGCCTGCGTCCTTGGTGGCTTGACGCTGGGAGTCGTTAAAGTACGCGGGCACAGTGATGATCGCCTTGGTTATTGTCGAACCAGTGTACTTCTCGGCATCAGTCTTCAGTTTCTGCAGCACCATCGCTGAGATCTCTTCTGGGGTGAAGTCTTTACCGTCGATATCTATCATCACCCGGCTGTCTTTACCAGCCTGGACCGCATACGAGACCGTGTCGCGCTCGCTTGCAGTCTCCCGGTACTCACGGCCGATAAAACGTTTGATGGACGAAACGGTGTTTTCGGGATTGGTAACAGCCTGGTTCTTGGCAGCCTTGCCAACAACCCGCTCGCCGTCTTTTCGGAAACCGACGATACTTGGTGTAGTACGGTCGCCTTCGGCGTTGACGATGATGGTTGGCTCTCCACCCTCCATGACAGCCATTGCCGAGTTAGTGGTGCCTAAATCGATACCAATAATCTTTGCCATTTCTTATAATTCCTTTCAATCAGTTGATAAAAACGCATGGCTCACATGCGGTTGTTAGTACACCTGTGTTGGTTTGCTCGTTTGTACAGGGTATCAGTACACACGTGAAGTATATAATCTAAGTGTCTTCATATCAAATTTTGTAATTGTACTGTTGCTAAGTCATTTTGTTTGTTACATATCGGCCTTGCCTATCAACCGTATGCAGCAAATAGCAATTAAGCTTGCCGATGCATCTTTGATTTGCTGTATCCTGTTCGTGGAGTGCAATACTTAAATGAGGAGGACATGATGGATTTTGAGAAAGTCTTAAGAATGCGCAGGTCGACCCGAAGCTATACTGACCAACAAGTCACAGAGTCTGACATAGAAAAGCTGATCAGGGCTGCCCAGTCCGCACCGCTGGCATCCGGCGACCACGAGACAACGCACCTTACGGTAGTCTGCGACCAAGCCTTGATGAGCGAGGTCAGAGCCGCTTGCCAGCGTAAATCGGCAAGGACCGGCTTGACGTCAGATGCCCTTTACGGTGCCCAGACGATCATCTTTGTCTCAGTAACGGATATTTCTGAGGACAACATCGAGTACTGCAATGTAGCTTGTATCATTGAGAACATCCACCTGCAAGCGACAGCGCTTGGCCTGGGCAGCGTCTATATCTGGGGCTGCTTGAAAAAACTACGTGAGAACACGGAAGTGCTAGCCAAGCTGGGGCTGCCTGATGGCTATGAGCTGTACTCGGCTATTGCTGTCGGCTACCCGACCGAGCCGCTCGTAGAACGGGAGCCCAGCAACCGCATTGGCTTGAATGTGATCTGAATCAAAGGATGTACCGGTCGTCTTGGCTGGCCAACAAGTCCCTCATCGCCTGCCAGTCAGGCACCGCCCTGTCTAGCAGCCTTTCCCGCTCTGCTTCGTCAGCATCAGGAAACAGCTTCTTGACCGCCTCGTTTGCAAAAGCATAGACGACTGCATGCGCAGGGTAAGGTATGAGGCTCTCGGAAAACCAGACCACATCGCGCTCATCGTCAATGATCACCCATGTATCACGCATCGGCCTTAGCCCGATGTTGCTGGGCACGCTCTTCTCCGCATCCAAAAGACCCATGCACTGTTTGGTCAACTTGCCGATATTATTGGAAAACACGGTCTGGGCAAAGCCCATGAAAGCAGCTTTCCCCTGGTCATAGTTGCCTGATTGGACTACTTGGAGGTTGATCAGGCTGTAGTCGGCATGCATGGTGGCTTGCAAGGTTGCCCTGGTGCGCGTGGCCTTGACCTTCTTGTTCGTGCTCAACGGATTCGACCTGATCATAAAGGGACGTCCCAACAGGTAGGCGACATCACCGGTCTTAAACCGGCATCTGAGCGATTTTGTTTTCTTGAAATGCTTGAGCATGTCCAGGCGCAGTTCGCGCAAGACGTCAAGATGTGATTGGACAAAGGCACCGACATCGGCAATCGGCTTGTCCAGGGGAGCTACGACATAAGGCAAGGCATCGGGCGGCTCAAGCGCCAAATAGGTCTCGTGCGTCGGTTCGCGCCGAACAGAGACATCCATATCGTCAAAGCGGACGACTTCGACCCTTCTCTCACTCATCTATATCCAATCCCTTGGTCAAGCCAGTGTCTTATCTGGATAAGACCTTGGTCAACCCATGATAATTGCCTTGCCTGATTGTAGCGAAGCCGGGACGTCGATGATACGTTGGTTCTCAGACCCCTTCCAAAGCAGGTCCAATGACCTTAGGCTCTCGATATATGGGCTGTCGACTAACACATCCAGCAACTCGAGCAGGCCCAAAGCTTCGGCAGAGGGGACCCCGGCACAAAGCTCCTCGAACAGATAGCCGCTGTAGGCCCACAGGCTCAGCAGGGGCTTCTCCACATGTAGACGGACGACAAAGGGGATAAGGGCCTCGGCCTGGTCGAAAGGCTCTCCCCCTGAAAGGGTCACACCAGTGAGCAAAGGGTTGGCGTCGACCATGTCCATCAGGGAGTCGATGGTCGCCGGGTAGCCTGTGTCATAGGGCTGGGACTCGGGGTTATGGCATCCGGGGCATTGCCTTGAGCACCCCTGGGTAAAGATAGCCAGGCGGACTCCCGGGCCGTCCACTATCGAGTCGTCGACACAGCCATAGAGCCGAAGCGGCCTGGTATTCTTGGCGTCGCTCACAACTGGTGCTTGACCCGGTCGCGTTCTTCGGAGCGTTTTGCGTTGTTGAAACGGTCAAGCGTGCCGACCAGGTAGCCAGTGATGCGGCGGATCCGCTCGAAGGGCCGGCCGTCCTCGTCTTCGCTTCGGCCGCATTTCGGGCAGGTGTCGCCAATCACGCCGTTGTAGCCACAGACCGGGTCGCGGTCGACCGGGTGGTTGATGCTGCCATAGCCGATCCCGCAATCCTTCATGTAACGGATGATTGCTTCGAAGGCCTCAAGGTTGTTGGTAGGGTCGCCGTCAAGCTCGACATAGCTGATGTGCCCGGCGTTGGTAAGCGCATGGTAGGGTGCCTCGAGCTTGATTTTCTTGAACGCGTTTATCTGGTAATGAACCGGTATATGAAAGCTGTTCGTGTAGTAGTCGCGGTCGGTCACTCCCTCTATGATGCCAAAGCGTTGTGCGTCGATCTCGACGAAGCGTCCGGACAAGCCCTCGGCCGGGGTTGCCAGCAAAGTCCAGTTCATGGATGTCTCGATGGCTTTTTGGTCTAGGAACTCGCGCATATGCCCAACGATCGCCAGCCCTAGGTTCTGGGCACGCTGGCTCTCGCCATGATGCTCGCCAATCAAGGCGACCAGAGTCTCGGCCAGGCCGATAAAGCCAAGCGACAGGGTTCCGTGCTTTAAGACTTCTCCGACCTCGTCGTCCCAATCGAGGTCCTCAGAGCCGGCCCATACCCCCTGCCCCATCAAGAAGGGCATGTTAAACACCTTTTTGCCCGCCTGGATGGTAAAGCGCTCAAAAAGTTGCTGACAGACCAGGTCGAGCTTGGCATCGAGCATTTCGAAGAACAGGTCGATGTCGCCTTTCGACCTAATGGCCAAACGTGGCAGGTTGATGCTGGTAAACGACAAGTTGCCCCGTCCAGGGGTGATCGCCAGGTCAGGGTCATGGACATTGGCAATAACCCTCGTCCTGCAGCCCATATAGGCGACCTCTGTCTCCGGTGTGCCTTTGTAGAACTGGGCATTGTAGGGAGCGTCCATGAAACTGAAATTGGGGAACAAACGCTTCGCGCTGACCTGGCAGGCTTGTTGGAAAAGGTCGTAGTTCACATCTCCCGGATTTGCGCTGATATCGTCTTTTACCCGAAAGATCTGTATGGGGAAAATCGGTGTCTCGCCATTCCCGAGGCCCTCTTCGGTAGCTTTTAGAATGTTCGTGATCACCATCCTGCCTTCAGGGCTGGTATCCATTCCGTAGTTGATCGAGGAAAACGGGGTTTGGGCACCGGCCCGAGAGTGCATTGTGTTCAAGTTGTGGATAAAAGCCTCCATCGCCTGATGGGTCGCCTTGTCAGTGTCTTTGCAGGACTGTCGGTATGCATAGTCCTGCGCCTTGCTGACGGTTTGATGGCTGAGGCTCTCGGCTGCAAACTCTTGAAGCAGCTCGGTCTTCTCCACAAATACATATTCCTGGTCTATCAGCAGGCTTGCTGTCAGCCCGGTAGCCTCTTCAACGCGTGCCACCACCTTGGCGACCCGGTCGGTCGGGTCTTCGATATCAGCCAATAGCTCAAGCGCGGCTGCCAGGGCCTTGCGGTAGTTACGACGGTATGTCTTTCGGACGCCAATAGCCATTCCGTAATCGAAATTCGGAATCGACTGGCCGCCATGCTGGTCGTTTTGGTTCGATTGGATGGCTATGCAGGCCAGCGCCGAGTAGCTGGAAATGTCATTAGGCTCGCGCAATACCCCGTGGCCGGTTGAGAAGCCGCCTTCAAAGAGCTTGATGATATCTATCTGGCAACAGGTAGTCGTTAGCGTATAGAAGTCTAGGTCGTGGATGTGTATGTCGCCTTCCAAGTGGGCTTTTGTAAAGACATCGGACAGGACACTCATTTGGTAGTACTGCTTTGCGGTTTCAGACCCGTATTTAAGCATCGTCCCCATTGCCGTGTCAGCATCGATGTTGGCGTTTTCTCGGGCATTGTCGTTTTCCGATGCCTCGGCATTGGTCAACTGGTCGATTTTCTGCATGAGTATCGTATTCATCTCACGCACCCGGGTACGCTCAGCGCGGTACTTGATATATGATCTGGCGATTTGGACATACCCGTTCTCCGCCAAGGCTTCTTCGACAAGGTCTTGGACCCCTTCAACCGTTGGAGGGTTTTGGGGCACCCCTTCTAGGTCGCCTGAGGCGATACGGTATAGGACATCGTTGGCTAGACGCTCGCATTCTTCCCTACTGTTTATAAACCCAGAGGCTATGAATGCTTTTTCAATAGCATCGGCAATCTTCGTGACATCGAAATCATCTAGGCGGCCATCACGCTTGACAATCTTCGTCACCGCTTCCACTGCTACATTGCTTGGCGGCGACAGCACAGCCTTATTGTCGATTTGGCCAATGGAAGAGGGGGCATTAATCTGTTGGCTTGCAGCCAGGCCCTCTAATGTAGCTGTAGCAGTCTTGCTCTCTGTGTCTTCGGTATGGCTATTTAAAGATTCGATTGTTCTGACTGGGGAAACCCTTGGCGAGCTCACATCCACCGTCTCATAAGCGCCTTGTTGCTTGGTCTGCATCGTATAGTTCTCCTTCACCGCTACAATTCATTGCTCGTTTTTAGCAACCTTGGCAGTACATTTGATAAGCAAAACCACAAGCGGAAGAAACGTCTCATATAGTCATAATCCGCTCAAGGACTCAAATACACAGGTAGGCTCATTAAAAAAACTATATACTTGTTTCTATGATGCCCACTGCACTGCTCAATACGCTTGCTGAAATACAACATATAGTGTTTTGTTTTTCAGCGTGCACAGGGTATGGTATATGACATCGCTTGCTTTGACAAGCCACAAGATGTAGTCGAAACAATGTTTTTGGCGGATATTGAACAGGCGTTTTATGTGGTATTTACTTTTACCCATTCAGGTTATGGTACAATCCATGGGTTTAAAAAACCGCAAAATTATTATATATTTTTTGTCAGGACCAGAAAAGGAAGATGAAGTGGCAAACATCAAGAGTCAAAAGAAACGTGTGATCACCAATGAAAAGGCGCGGCAGCGCAACCGTGCTGTGAAAAGCCAGTTAAAGACCACCGTACGCTCGGTCCATCAAGCAGTGAATGCCGGCGACTATGAGGAAGCCCAGGATCTGGCAGACAAGGCCAGCCGTCTTTTGGACAAGGCTGCCTCAAAAGGGATTATCCATAAAAACCAAGCTGCGAACCGCAAGTCGGGAGTCATGAAACTGGCTGCCAGGCCAATAGACGAGTAGTATTGGACTGCTTGTATCAGGATTGGCTTAAAAGTCGAGAGATCCTATACTTAACTTGTTATTACCGAAAGGAGCCGTCTTGTGAGGGCTCCTTTTTTGTACGACTATCATGCATGCCTTGGCATGTAGCATGGCCGTTTTATCAGGCTCCCTCCAAAGCACGCTTTTACCAAGGAAAGCATGCAACCTTAACCTAGTATCCCCTACTCAACCTCGATGAACCCCAGCTCCGCCGCCTGCTCGGTAGTCAGGTACTCCAAGAGGTCGCCCGGCTGGCAGCCCAGCTCCTCGCATAGCCGCTCCAAGGTCGAGAGGCGTATCGCCTTGATGCGCCCGGTCTTGATGCGCGAGAGGTTCATCGGGGCAATGCCGATCTTCTCCGCAAGATCTACTTGGGACATCTTCCTGTCTGCCAATACTCGGTCAAGCCTGATGATGATAAGCATGGTCGCTACCTCACAAGGTCTCGTCGCTTAACTGTTGCAACAAAATGCCGTAGCGAAACACCACCGCCACCGCCAAGCAGGCCAGCCCGGCTAACACGACATAGATGTTCGTGTTGTAAGCCGGCAAAGGCGGAGCGATGCCTTCCAGCACGAGGCTTTCGGTCATGTAATTCATATACACCGGTACAAAGATAATGGTGCCTTTGACCAAATCCATAACCGCATAAGCACTCGTCGCCCAGCCGATGAAGCTGATCCGTTTGACCTGTTTGTCTAGAAAAGGGGTGCCGTCAGCAACGATATCATAAAAGAACAGGTAAGCCGTGAAAAGCAGTGAGCAGTAATACAAGGCTGAAAGCACCATGTCGATGACCTCGTTCGCGCCGGCCTCCAGTGGCAGGCCTAGGATCTTGGCTGTGAGCAAGACCACGGCAGCCACCGCCAGCCCGATGATATACAAGATAATGACCACCCGGATAAACGTCTTGATGCCGCGGCAGGTCTTGCGGATCTTCTCTAGCGATGTCTGGACCGCTTGGATGTCGTTGGTTTCCATCAGTAGCCTCCTTGGAATCTACCTGATTATTCCTTTGCCATAACGTAGGTCGGTGACTGCCAAAGGTCGATGCGCCAGAGGTCGTCTTCTAGCACCGAGCTGTCTATCAATGGTATAGCGACCGCTGTTATGACTACTGCCTCGCCACTCTGGTATGAAGACAGATCCAGAACTATCTCCTCTGTGAACTGCTGCCCTTTATATATGTTTTACATATATTTCTTGATCCTTTCTGTTAACGCTTACAACAACCTACGCGGACTTGTTCCCATCTGCATCCTGGTCCGGTCCAGCCTGGGGATAAGACCTAGACTGAAAAGGAGTTGTCATTTGACAACTCCTTTTCTCAGATGAGTGTTTTTTTGGCTTAGCGGATAAAGACAGTTACTTTTGTGCTATTCGTAATAGCTGAATTTCAGCTTGTTGTATTCGTCTGCCATCCACTCTGTCCTTTTCTTTTGGGCCTCTGTTGCATTGAGCGTCACACCCGGTGTCACCGCACCTTCTGACACAGCATACCCGCCACCAGGGGCCATCATGTCCAAGAGGGCCCTAAACTCGGTCCTGACCTGCTCCTCAGATGTATCCTCAGACCAAAAACGCTGCTCCAGTCCCCCACACATGGCTAGGTTCCTGCCGAATTTGGCTTTGATTGCCGGTTTGTCGTTTGACGATTGGACCGGATCCCAGAAACTGACGCCCATATCGACCAGGTCGTCGAGGTACTCTTCGAAGTGCCCACAGTTATGATGGCCGACAGGCAGGCCGGCTTCGACGAATATTGAATAATAGCGCCGCCAATAAGGCGCAATCAAATCCTGGAACATAGCCAGCGAGAGGAACGGGTTATGCTCATGGGCTATATCGTCGCCAAGGAAGCCAAAATCAGGCTTATAGTAAAGCAGGTACTTCTTGGCGTTTTCAACTGCAAAATCACAGAGGTACTCCATCATAGCCTTTACTTCGTCAGGCTCTTCAAAGCAGGCTACCAGGCCCTCAGTAAACCCCATAAAGGAGACCAAAGGCTGGAAGAAGCCCATCGTAGTCCCTCCCCCGAATGGTATCTCGGGATTATGTCGATCGTGGGCTTGTTTTGCTGCATCTGCCCATGCAGAGTCAGAGATCTCTTCGTCAGGCACTTTAATGACATCGCGCCATTTGGTGATGTCTGTAAGAATGAAATCATGGGTTTTAGGCATCGGGGGGTTTATCCCGCCACTGTCAATAACAGATTCCACTCCGAAAATGTCTTTGCCGCTTCCATCTTCGTTTCTTTCCCCCATGTAAAAGGGAGGCATGTTGAAAGCCCAGAACAAATTGTACGTTGGCACGTATTCCGGTATTTCTTTGTTTATTAGGCGGAGAAAGTTCTCCCTGGTTGTTAGCATTATTTACTTCCTTTCGAACTATGTGCAATTTCCAGATGCAGCCTGATCAATAGTATGAGAACCTCAATGCCTCGAACTCCTCATTGATCCATGCCCTGCGTTCTGCGTCTAGCGGAGTGCCCATTGAAGGCATATTCGGATTTGGCGGAACATACTCGAACATGGCAAATGCCCCGCCTGGCGCATTTCTATTCAGGTATTCCCTGAAGTCTGACCGTACTTTTTCCTCGCTCGCATCCTCGGGAATAAAACGCATGTCGTAGCCAGTGCACATTGCGATGCTAGTCCCAAACTGTGCCTTGACGCGTGGGATGTCGTTTGATGACTGGACCGGGTCCCAGAACGTGCAGCCCATATCGACTAGATCGGGGATCAATGGCTCAAAGAAGCCACAGTTATGCATACCCACTGGCAGCCCTGCTTCCAAGAAAACACTATAGTAGCGCCTCCATACCGGAGCGAATATGTCTTGGAACATCTCGACAGACAGAAACGGGTTTCGTTCATGGGCTATGTCATCTGCCATAAAACCGAAATCAGGCTGGTAATGCTGAATATAAAGCTTCGCCAAGTCACAAGACCAATCACATAAATAATTAAGCAGGTCCTTGACTTCGTCCGGTTCCTCGAAACAAGCCATGAGCCCTTCGTCAAAGCCCATAAAAGACATCAATGACTCAAAGAACCCAACACTTGGAGCTGTGCCGCCGCCAAATGGAGACTCCGGGTTCCAAGCATCACGAGCTTGCTTTGCCATTGCTGCCCAGTCGACACTGTTGGCGAAATCAGGCACTTTTATCACATCCCGCCACTTCGTGATATCGCTTAGGATAAAATCCCCTGGCTTGGGCAAGGCTGCAGGCACTATACCTTCGCCCATGTACCACTCAACGCCAAAATAGTCTTTTCCAGTACCGTCCGGGTTTCGTCCCTCCCTAAAAACAGCTGGGTTATTGAACGACCAACCAAGGCTATACACCGGTACATACTCTGGTAGCTCTTTGTTTACAATACGCATGAAGTTTTCCTTCTTGCTCAGCATTTTGCTCACCTCCATACTCTTTCGTTCTTCCTTAAGCCTACATCTAATCGAGCTGAGCGATTACCCTCTCCATAGGCCCAAGGAAACAATCGTGCTGCTTAAAAAGACTTATACGTCAGCATTTTAGATCAGAGCGAAAACATCTTACGTATTAACAACGCACATGGCCTAAAACATTGTTTGACAGCTAGGCTTTTTGTGCTTAACGTCCTGTTCGGATATATGTGTAAAAACGATATCAGATATCTCAAGCAGGCCAATACATGATTAAGACATGTAATCGAGCCCTGCTAACTGTACTTGTGCCCTTCAGACAGGGACAGTGACTTTGAGCCTGTACAGACGTCCAGTATCCAAAGCGTCATGATATGCTCATCGCTAGCACCTGACTTCAAAGCTGCCTCGACTCTTTGAGCGTCTAAGAGCAAGCCTGTCAGTTCTTTTTCACTGAACCGCTTGACAGCTTGCAATGATCCTCTGATTTGCCAATCTTGTTTTTTCAGCGCTGAGGCTATTTGGCTGCTTGTTTGCATGCCTCGATTGATTAGCGTCATTATCGTTAGCAGCTCGCGTAGCCTTGAGACACAATGCAAGAAAATGGTTGTTGCTTGTGTCGAACCCATGTCGTTATATATCCTTAAAGCAGCAATAGCGTCACGCTGGCATAAAGCGTCTGCAAGCTCCCAGGGCTTTGGCTCGATCAAAGCTGGGACCAAAGCAATGACGTCAGCTGTCGTTATCTCGTTTATCCCCGCTGCCTGGGCCCAGGCAGCCAGGCGCTTGACCTCGTTGTTTAGGACTGACATCGAGGTACCGACACGGTCAATCAAAGCTTGGGCAGCTTGATAGTTGATTGTCAGATGATAGTCCTTTACCAAGTCTTGTAGCCAACGGGGAATATCGGCTTTCTTAATACTTGACACATCGATAATTGATCTTGGGTTATAAGCATTGATTGCCTTATACAGTCTTGTATTCGCTGCTAGTTTATTTGCTGCTAAAGCTACAACTGTGCTTTCATTAGGTGTCTTTAAAAAGCTGATCAAAGCCTCACTGACTGCCTTGGCAAGCTTTTCTGCGTTCATGACCACAACTAGGCGGTATTGGCCAATAAAAGGCGCTGTATATAAAGCATCCAAAAACAGCTCGGGGTCCTCGATCTCCTCTGCAGTCAAGGTCTCATGGTTAAGCATCATGTCTCCGCCTGCAGTCACCCGGTCAGAGAGTCTTTTTATCAACGTCTCACGTTTTAACTCGTCATCCCCATTAAGTAGGTAAGCAGCTAAAAGTGGCGGGGGCGAGTTGTTTGCGTCATCTGACATCGTTAAAGCACTCCTTTGAACAGTTCATTGCTTCGTTAGCCCAAAACCCTTGTGTATATATTGACATAGCCGGGTTCCAAAAGGCACATTCCGCATCGGAGCATCGAACTAATAAGCCCAAACTAGACGCATACCAGAATAACTGATTACTAGGCATTGTGATAACAACCGTAGACTGATATCGCCTAATTCATCTGTCCTATAGACCAATGCGCCTGTATCGTCCAGCGTTTGTAATGCTTGGTCGCTTGGATGCCCGTAATGGTTGTTCAAGCCTACACTGATAAGAACGATTCGGCATTCCCACTGCCTCAAGAGCTCGTTGTTAATCGATCCCTTGCTCCCATGGTGTGCTAGTTTTAGGACCTGAAAGCTCAAGCCAGCATACAAGCTGTTGATTTTTTGTAAGTCGTCAGCCTCAGCGTCGCCGGTTAAAAGCATGCGTAAGTCAACAGTCCCATCAGCTTCAGAGTCGAAGTTCAGACTGATCACTAAGGAGTCGTGGTTGTCACCAAAATACACAAGATGCGTCGGTAGCAGCACGCTCAGGCTTAAATGGCTGGATAGCACCAAAGTGTCTCCACCTATCAGCTCCTCGATCCTGGATTGGCCAACGAGCTCATATGCTTGTTGGATTGCATTTGAGTCGGAGCGGTTGCTTATCAGGCCTGCAGCAAAATAAACAGTATCAGGCTGAATAAACCCTGTCAGGGCCCGCAGCCCCCCACAATGGTCGTTATCGAGATGCGTCAGAATTACAGCATCCAGTGATTTGACATGGTTACGTGCTAAAGCCCTTCGAAGCGATGTCGATTCAGGCCCAGTGTCAATTAAGACACTGATTGACCCTTCTCGAATCAGTATCGCGTCTCCCTGGCCGATATCAAGGAGCACTAGCTCGGCAGCTTGAGGCTTTACATAGATTACTGAGGCTACCAAGCAGACAGCACAAAGCATCCTCCAAAAGACCCTGCGGTTGGCTGCTGTCGGGTGTGGCCATAACAAATATACAGCAGCTGCCACAGACAATGCGATTACCAATGACATGTCTAAACGACCGTTGAAAGGTATTGAGGCAAAAGGCAAGCCAGCAAATTGTTGTGCCAAATAGCAACTTAGCCTACCGAGCAGGATTAATGGGCTGACCAGCAGATGTTGGACACTTGACAAAAAACTGCCGATTATCAAACCTGGTATTCCCATTAATAAAATCAGAGTGATCAATGGCGCCACAATAATGTTGGCTGGTAATGAGACCAAAGAGATACAGGCAAAAGCCGGAGCCGATAGTGCGAGTGTCGAAGCTTGGGCGGTCAGGCTTATGTTGCACGGTTCGACGATGTAGTTGCTGATGAGCCTGCGGGCATGCTTTACCAGCTTCGGATGATATGTAACTTTATATTTACTACTTGATCTGCTATGTAGCAATTCCGTCCACTCCCTGACGAGCGGCAGGTAGACAGCCAAGCCAAAAACCGAGAAAACCGATAACCAGAACCCCAGTGAAAAAGCTGTTGTTGGTTGTATTATCAACATTATGCTAGCAGTAACGCTTAAAGCCGATGGAGCGTGTGATCGGCGGCCTATCAACCGTGCGACCTGTACTATCCCCATCATCCCTGCCGAACGGACTGCAGATGCTTGGAGCGCGGTGAGCATGACATAGGCAGCGACCAATAGTAGGAGCAGGAAGACTTCCACCCGGGTCTTGATCTTTAGCTTTGCCAGCACCCAGGCCATCATAGTGGCGATGACTACCAAATGGGAGCCAGAGACTGCCACTAAATGCGACAAACCAGTGATCTTGAAGGCCTCCCCCGCCCAGCTCAGGTTGAACTCGCCCGAATTACCAAGCAGGACCCCTGATAGGAGATAAGCGCTTTGCTCCCCTTGTTCTGTCAAAAGACGGTAATTCGTATCCCTGAATTCCGAAATGAGCCCAACAAGGTTATTTGGGAAATGACAGTCATCAATACTTGTTACACTAAACGAGCCTGCCAGGCCTTGTCTGTACAAGAACTCGTTGTTCTCGCTTAGAGGTATAAAATGGCCGTGCACGTCAAGCTGGCTTCCATATGCTGGAATACCGGTACTATCAGGCCAGAATATCCGACAGCGGAACTTGACTCCCGAGCTTAGCCTAGCCTCCACAATACTAGAGGGACTATATGACCCGTACTGTGGGTCGCTGACCACCCGGCAAGTAAACCCATAAGGATCGGCCTCCGCTAACAGGCCCATTACTTGGTCAATCCGATGCCAGTACTGATAAGCCACCCCAGCAGAGAAGACAAAAAACAGCACACTGGCCAGAATATAAGCCCGGTATTTTTTCATTGGAATGAACAGTAAAACGACGACTGCACAAATCAGAAGCTGATTAATCGGCAGACTCTCATTTGACGCCAGATACCTGCTCCATGTGAAATGCTCGACTATTACTACACTTGCCCAAATCGCCCCTAAAGGGCCAATTAGAACAGGCAGCAGAGGCCGGGCTGCTTGGTCTAACTCAGGGTCTTTTTTGGGATCAGACACGCTGATTGTCTTATTTACAGGTTAGATATGGGCGAAAGTCGGCTAAACGTTTCTCGCCGATCCCTGATATCAAAAGCAAGTCTTCTAGGCTGTTAAACCTTCCATGCTGTGTCCGGTAGTCGATGATCCGCTGTGCAGTGACAGGGCCTATCCCAGGGACTGTCTGTAAGGCCGTCTGGTCGGCGCTGTTTATGTCTATGGGAAAAACAGAAGCCTGGCCAGAGTCATTGGGAATCGACGTATGGCCTTGCTCGGAAGCCCCGTTTAGGCTTTGGTTTGCTTGGCTGCTGGTATCGTTCCAGTCAAAGCCATTCATCAACTGTTGCTCAGGTACTAGGCCCTGGCTCCGCAAAGCCTCAATATCTGACTGGCTAGGAATGTATAAATGAGTGCCGTCAATAAGTAAAGCTGCCAGGTTAATGTAATCAGGGGCAGCATCGTCAGACAAGCCGCCACAACAATCGACCCCGTCAATTAAGCGGCTGCCGATTGGAAGGCATACCACTCCTGCCTTGTTCACAGCACCTGATATATGCACATAGACACTTAGGCCAGTGCTAGCAGACGACATGTCAGGAGTGGCTGCCTCTTGGACAGTCAACCCATTGTTCGGCAGAGCGTCTTGGCTGGTGTCTGTATCGTTGTCCTCGAGGCTGTTATGGCTCGTAGCGTTCGTGTCTAGCTTTACTATGTTCGAATTGTTATTTATATATGACCAAGCTAAATATATAGCTGCAACAAGCAAGACGACCATAAAATATACGCCCTTTTTAGGCAGCGCTGGTATATGTAGGTTGTCTTTTGAAGCGCTGGCCTGGCTTCGCTTGCTTTTGCGGTTTTGTTGATGGGCAAACATCATCTATCCCCTCTCATTGGCTCTAATTAGTCTCACAGAGAGGGCTTAAACAAGCCTTAAACAATCATAATAGTTTTTTATTATGGTGCTATTAATTATTTTTAGCCATACTGAGAAGGCCCTGACAAGTCGAAGAGCGCTTGCAGCCCATCCATTAACTTGTTGATGATAACCTATCCAGGTTCGTAACCGCTTTTTGCGTTCGTGCTCTTTTTATACGGCTTGGTGCTAGCATGACCGAGCTATTAGCCCAAAAGGCCAGTATAGTCCTTCAAGCGTCGATAAGGCAGACCGATTACTGTCTCGATATCACCGACCAATTCAACCACTTGTGCTCCCCAAGCCCCCTGTATAGCATACGAACCTGCTTTATCATGGGGCTCGTCTGTATGCAAATACTCGTCAATCTCTGCCATGCTGTAGTCAGCAAACCGCACAGTCGCAGTATCGGTAAAAGTCTTTTCGACCAACGCTGGAAGCTCTATCAAAGCGACTGCAGTCATTACCAGATGCGTCCGGTTTCTCAGTTTCAGTAGAGTCGACAAGGCGTCTTGGTAGTCTGCAGGCTTTCCTAGCACCTCGTCGGCATAGACTACCGTGTCAGCCCCGATGACCAAGGCCAGCCTGTCCATTGGCCTGCTTGTTTGCCGTTGTAGCTGCTGAACAACATATCGGGCTTTCCTCAAGGCCAAGCCTTCAAGCTCGGCTGGCAAGCTTGATAACTTGATTTGACTGTCTAGGTATTCATCAACATCAGGTGCCAGCACCTCTACTTGATGTCCATGTGCCTGGAGCATCTCAAAGCGCCGAGGCGAGGACGAAGCTAGTATCAGTTGTGGTTTGACCAACCTCAAAACCTGCTAAAAAAGCCCTTCTTAACTCTGAGTGCCGTCTATAGAAAACAACGGCAACAAACGTTTGCCTGCATCGGTCAATCCCATACTGCGTGGCCTGATTAAGTCTAGCGCCGCAATCAGCTCATCTGGGATCCTGTCCGTAAAGCTTAGTCTTTCTCCAGTGATGGGATGGGTAAACTCCAAGATACCCGAGTGCAGGAACTGCCTGTCCAAGCCCAACTCGTCACTGCCCCGTTTGCGGTTTCGCCCATAAAGCATATCGCCGACACAAGGATGGTGCGTATATGCCATATGCACTCGGATCTGGTGGGTGCGGCCGGTAAACAGGTTGCACTCTAGGAGGCAGTAACCGTCGTCGTCGCGGCCTGCCTCATAACGCTCGAGGACTTGAAAGCTCGTGACGGCAGTCCGTGCCCGTGGGTCATCGCTGACCATGTAGCGCACCCTGTCCTTCAAGCCACGCAAGATCGGCACATCGATCAATCCGCTGTCGGCAGCTACATAGCCGTGCACCAAGGTCAGGTAACGCCGATTCAACTCACGCAGCCTAATTGCATCAGACAAGGCCAAGCCGGCCTGGTCTGTCTTAGCAACCAGCATCAGGCCGCTGGTGTCCTTATCCAGACGATGCACAATTCCTGGACGGTCGGCTCCTTGGATCTGCGCCAGGTTCTCATAGCCGCAATGAGCAATCAGCGCATTGACCAGGGTTCCTGACAAATGGCCGGTTGCAGGATGACAGACCAAGCCGGCCTGTTTCGAGATCACCATCAAATAGTCGTCCTCGTATCGGATATCCAAGTCTATATACTCGGGGAGAAGGCCAATCGGGGCGGGGTTCTCAACCGTAAAGGTAATCAGGTCGCCTTCGACCAGAATACGTCTTTTCAAGGTCGATGGTTGGCCGTTGACGCTCACCTGTCCGGCTTCGATCAACGAGACTGCCAGGTTTCGGCTGACTATATCGTCCAGCTTGGCAAGAAGCACATCGAGGCGCTGGCCATGGTCATTTGCAGTTACCCGGTACTCACTAGCCGACATCGTCGGTTTCTCCATCGGCAGCTAACCTCGATGCGGGTGCTTTTTGTTGCCCAATATCAAGACTTGTGTCTCTATCCAAGGGCTTTGCCGTATTGCTGGATGGCCTTGAAGCGGCCTTGTTGTCCATGTTATTCGCCGATGGGCCGCTTTGGCCGGCAGCCCGACCGCTTTGGGCCTTCTTGGTGTTTGTCGGCCTGCTGTTGCCCGCTGCTTTCGACGAACGCTCTTGAACGCTGCTAATGACTATCGACAATAAGACCAGCATGGCCCCTATGGTTATGGCACAGTCAGCGACGTTAAAAACCGGAAAGTCGATGAACAAGAGGTTAATGAAGTCGATGACCCTGCTATTCATGAAGCGGTCGATCCCGTTTCCGATGCTACCGCCGACAAAGACACCAAAGCCTAAAACGACCATCAGCGGATGCTGCTTTTGAGTCATTAAGTATGCGATCACAGCTACTACCGTAATTGCAGCAATCAGCAGGAAAAACGGCCTCGCACCTTGTAGGATCCCCCAAGCCGCTCCCCTGTTGTACGCTAGGCGAAACTCTATCAGCCCTGGGATGAACGCCTTAGGGCTGTCGGACAATGCCGATTCGGCAATGCTTTTGGTGATTTGGTCAAAAACAATGACCATCGTTGCCAGAATCAGGCAAACAATGAGCGCTAGGCGGCGCGGGACGGCTTTCATACGCACTTAGACCCCCAATTCATCGAGGACGGCTGCACAACGGGGGCAGAGGTCTGGATGCTTTGGGTCGTTACTGAGCATACGCACGTTCCAGCAACGCGGGCACTTCTCCCCATGAGCTGTTGCGATATGCACGCTCGTCGCTGCTGTCTCGTCTGCCGGCTCATGCGCTTCAAGCCTTACTTCGGCTACTATGAAAAGCTCTTCCAAAGTACCAACGGGCAAACGCTTAAGGCTCGACCATGCCTGTTCTGGCAGCTTGATCATGAGCTTGGCCTCCTGGCTTTTGCCGATTTGTTTTGCAGCCCGGGCCTCTTCTAGGGTCTTCGTCACAAGGTCCCGTACTGCTAGAACAGTTTTATACTCGTCTAAAAGCTGCGGAATGGCGCCTTTTGGCGGCTGAGGCATCATATCGTCAAGAGTGGGCCATCCTGCCAGCATGACTGATTCAGCGCGGTCAGGATAGCGCATTCCCGGTGGGTAGTATTCCCAGACCTCGTCACAGGTAAAGGATAGTATCGGGGCCAGTTGCCGCACTAAGGCCTCCAAGATGTTTTCCAGCACCGTCTGGGCGCTGCGACGCTTGAGGCTATTGGGGGATTCTGAATAAAGCCGGTCTTTTAATGCATCAAGATAGACTGATGATAGATCGGTCACGATATAGTCATAGACTGCCCGGTATATCAAATGAAAACGGTTGTCTTGGTAGGCGTTGTCGATTGTCTCCATCAAAGAGGCTAGGCGGACCATCGCCCAACGGTCCATGACAGGCATGTCGTCCCAAGCCACCCGGTCAGTCTCGCCCCGATAGTCCTCCAGGTTGGATAACAGGAAGCGGAAGGTATTGCGGATCCGCCGATACGCGTCAGCAAGCTGTTCGACGATATTGTCAGATATCGAGACATCCTGCGAACTGTCTACGCTACCGACCCAAAGCCGCAGGACATCAGCCCCGTACTTCTCATAGACCTCGTCAGGATCAACGCCGTTGCCCAGCGACTTGCTCATTTTCCGGCCCTGCTCGTCGACAACAAAACCGCAGCTCATGATAGCCTTGTAGGGAGCGGTGCCATAAGCCCCGACACTGGTCAGCAGCGAGCTTTGAAACCATCCCCGGTGTTGGTCTGATCCCTCTAGATACAAGTCGGCTGGCCTGTCGAGCCCTTCGCGGGCCTCTAAGACGCTGGTATGGGAAACGCCGCTTTCCCACCAGACGTCCAAAATGTCCCGCTCTCTTTCGATCTTGTCCAAACCTGCCCCGCAGTGCTCACAGCGGGTCTCCTCGCCCAGGTAGGCTTCCGGCCCTTTGATGAACCAGGCATCGGCTCCTTCTTGCTCGAATAGCTCGATCACAGCATCAAAAGTGGCGCTGTCGGCTACCGTCGAATTGCATACCGTACAACGGAAAACCGGTATCGGCACGCCCCATGAGCGCTGTCTTGATATGCACCAGTCCGGGCGGGTCTCGATCATCGAACGTAAGCGGTTGACGGCCCAGTCCGGGTACCAAGCCAGTTTCTCCAACTCGAGGAGGGCTTGGTCGCGAAGCCCGGTGGCCTCCATCGAGACAAACCACTGCTCGGTGGCCCGAAAGACCACGGGCTGGTGGCACCTCCAGCAATGCGGATAGCTATGCCACACCTTGGAAGCGGCAATCAAAGACCCCCGCTCCTCCAACCACTCGATTATCCGGGGGTTTGCCTCACTGACCGAAAGCCCCTCGAAAGGCCCTCCTCCAGCGTCAAAGACCCCGTTGTCATCCAGCGGCATCAACACAGGCAGGCTGTACTGCTCGCCTACCTGATAGTCCTCAAGCCCGTGCCCTGGAGCCGTATGGACCGCACCGGTCCCGCTGACCAGGTCGACATGGTCGGCAGCCAGAACAAGCCCAGTCATCGTCTCATGGACAGGATGCCTATACTTTAATCCTACTAACTCGCTGCCTTTTGCCTTCCACAAAGTGCCTTTGTCTGTGTGGAGAAGACCATGGTCTATAAAACCTGCAGCTAAAACGACTTGGTCGACTAGCGCTTCAGCAACAATATAGGCCTGGCCATTGGTGACCAAGGCCACATAGTCAGCCTCTGGGGCCAAGCAGACAGCAACATTGGCGGGCAGTGTCCAAGGCGTGGTTGTCCAAACCATCAGGTTAAGGCCTAAGTCGGTTTCAGGGAATGACGGTATTTGCTGGTCAAGCAACTCTAACGACACATAGATCGAATCGGACTCCTCGTCAGAGTACTCTATCTCTGCCTCCGCCAACGCTGTATGGCAGCTCATACACCAATGTATGGGCTTCCGCCCACGATATATCGCTCCCTGCTGGTAGACATTCTTGAAAACCTTTACGATGGCTGCCTCATACTCATGAGAGTAAGTTAGGTAGGGATTGTCCCAGTCCCCTAACACGCCAAGTCTTATGAACCCCTTGCGTTGTATGTCTATATTGTCCCTCGCCCACTCCCAACAGAGTCGGCGCAGGGTAACCTGGTCGATCGCGGCCATTTTTTCTGGGCCTAGGGTCGTCTCGACCATATGCTCGATCGGTTGCCCGTGGCAATCCCAGCCAGGCACATAGGGAGAATAGAAGCCTAAGGCACTATGGTACTTGACAATTATGTCTTTAAGGATCTTGTTGAAAGCATGTCCCATATGAATAGGGCCATTTGCGTAAGGCGGCCCGTCGTGCAATATATATTTCGGCTTACCAGCATTGCGGTCCAGCATTTTGTGGTAGAGGTCCATTCCGTACCATTTTTCTAAACGTTTCGGTTCAGACACTGGCAGGCCGGCCCGCATTGGAAACTCCGTTTGAGGTAGGTTCATCGTGTCTTTATAGTCATTAGCCACAGCTGGTCCTTTCAGGCTTGTTTGAAACTATGATATAGTTCTCGCCTAGGTAACATTGATTACACTATCCTATTGTTTTGTAAACTCGAAGTACATATCATCATAGGTCATAGTTACCTTGTTCCCCTTGACAGTCATTGTAAAAACCTCATAGCCATCGTCACAGTACAAGGTGTCTCCCTCGCGAGTGTACAAGACAGTAAAATCGCTATCAAACCCATAGAATGTTATACGGTTGTTCTCAATAACTATATATACTTCCTCACCGTTATAATTGTCTTTAAGGGTTTCTTCGGTTAACGTAAAGCCACCGTAGCTTAGGAGGGTCAGGTCGTATCTTCCTCTGATGTTTGATCTGCTTGATATGCCATATATGACAGCAGCAACTACAAGAACGACCACGACTACAGAACCAATGACCAAGGGCACCAGCCATGGTTTTGCTCCTTTGTTCACAGGCCTGCCTGGCTCTTGGTAGGTTGGTTGTGACATGTAAGCCGGTTGCTGCTGCTGGTACATTGGTTGTTGCTGCTGCGGCGAGTACTGCTGCTGCGGCGCATACTGCTGCTGCTGGCCAGGGTATGCCTGCTGCTGCTGCTGTTGGGGGTACTGCTGCTGCGGCGCATACTGCTGCTGCTGCTGCGCGTACTGTTGCTGTTGCGGCGCATAGCCTTGTTGGCCTGTCCCATAACTGGCGTTTATCGGCTCGCCTTGTGCCGGCTGAGTAAAATCCTGCACTGCAACCATGGGGCTCGCCTGTCCGTAGTCAAGCGCTGGGGGATTTTGCTCGANAGTGTCTTGCTCCGATCCACAAAACTCACAAAACCTTGAATCGTCAGGGATTATTTGTAGACACTTTTTACATTGCATTCGCTAGCCTTTCCCGAAAGGTTTGTCAGTGATTTTCTCCATATGAAAACAGTACCATATAAAACCGCTCATTTGAGCACTAAAACAATGTACAGTTAACTGAAAGAATCATAACAACTTCATGAAATTCAAAGCAGCATAATAAACGGAATACTGGTTTTATAAGCATGCTGACGAGAAGGCCCTCATCTGCTAAGCTTAAAACAGTTTGTTTAGCCCGAATGATTTGGTTTTCGTGTATTTAGCAATGTCAGCTCGAATGAAAAGGCGAAAAATGAAAAAAGTATTCACATTGTTACTTGCGCTCACTTTGGGAATGACTGTTCTCACAGGGTGCCCTTCGACAAGCAGTCCCAGCAATTCGATTGTAGGTGAATGGGTTTCAGCAGACTCAGAGGATTATTCATACGTGTTCAAAGCGGATGGGACTGGGTCATATACCTACCTGGGCATCACAGTCGAATTAACCTATGAAATTGTCGACGATAATATCTTAAAGATGGAAAAGTCAGATGATATCCAGCAGGAATACGAGTTCACTATCGAAAACAACGTCTTGACGCTCTACGATACTTTGGGAAACGAGTATCCCTACAACCGGAAGTAGCTTTAAAAGACGGCAAAGAGTGGCTGGTTTTAAAGCCACTCTTTGCTTGGTATTCTTGTCCTGCTATGCGTCTTAGCCTTTTACGCTGGCAAAACCAACATTTTAAATCCTATAACGATCACATGCCCGCATCGCTGTTATGCGGAGAAGGCCTAGACCTTGGTGAATACATAAGTGTAATCACTGATCTTCATGGTGATCACACCGCCGTCCACTTCTATTGTCACATCATTCATGTTCCCACCGATGATGATGATGTTCTTACCGTCAAAATCATAGGTAAGGTTAAAGGTCTCTCCTAGAACCGTAATTCTCATTTTATTGGAATCAAGAATCTCGATATAGTTGTCTGTCCCCGAAACCTCGTCGGCTAAAGCCGAGCCCGAGATTGTAAGCCCCCGGTACGAGATGCTGGTCAGCTCGTAGTAGCCCGTAATATCCTTTGGGCGGCTACTAAAGGATCTGACTATAATGATAGCCAATACGACCAGCACAATAGCCCCAGTGCTGATTGCAGCTACTATCAAACCAGTGTTTTTCTTCTTCACTGGAGCCTGAGGATACATTTGGCCTGCATAGACTGGTTGTTGAGCGTAGCCTTGGGCTGATGTGTATGTTTGCTGGGTTGGACTGGGATAGTTCGCAGGTTGGGACGAATAGGCTTGCTGCTGTGAGTATGGCTGTTGGTATGGGGACTGGCCAGGGTATGCCTGCTGCGGCTGCTGTGGCTGCTGTTGGCCAGGGTATGCCTGCTGCGGCTGCTGCGGCTGCTGTT
>JGI24702J35022_10000049_pt1 | contig 50932 bp, 43 predicted proteins | sample TergutTh196P4_FD_35022 | JGI IMG/M metagenome (IMG submission 35022) | reverse complement strand
TATCCAATATGATTGCCCCTTCCGCAAAATAGCCGCCGCAAAGCGGGTCGCACTGCCTTGATATTCCGATGATACCACATTGTCCGCAAACGCGCAATATGATTCTGGTGGACAGGCTGGGTAATCGATTACGGAGGTGCTACTGTTCAAGGGGTATCTGGAAACTCGCAATGGTTACAAGCTCCGCACACAAGTTTGGCTAATATTACAAGTTTTCACCAATGTACTAGTGCGTTGGCTGTATATCCTGTGTTTTTGGATGCTGTCTGAAATAGTAACATTAATCCGGTATCAATTGCCAGTTTTTCTTTTCATCCTTTGCGCTTTTAGAAATTCAGCGTATTCAGCTAGCTTGTCAATTTCATCCTGTGTTAATCCTTCGAACTCACTGCGGTTGAAAGCTGCCTGTGAATTTCTGAGGTTATTGGGGGTATTGGAGGTATCGGTCGCTTTTGTCGCGTCCGGGGTTGGCGGATTATCAGACTCATTCCATTGCATGCCGTCTGCCGTAAGGTTAATGGTATCTTCCTCAACAGGATTTGTGCTATATACCATTCCCACTTCACCGACTGATGCAGCCGCGCCAGCGGAAAAAGGGTTGCCGATATCTGCATAAAGTATCCCGTCACTTGCTATTTTCCATTCTAAAAAGTCGCCACAAAGAATGTAATCTATTGGTACAAGAAAGAATTTCGACAGCTTTTTCAGAGACTCATTATCAGGCTCGTATTTCCCCATTTCCCAGTAGGATAGTGTGCTGTCTGCAATCTGTAGATGTTTTGCCAACTCTTTTTGAGTTATTTTTTTTTGCTTGCGTAACTCCTTGATGCGGTTCATTTGCAATTCCCCTCAATTCACTTGGATTATATCAACAGAGAACTACATTTTCAATAAAATTGGAAATAACTGTTGACATTTCAAGATAGCTCAAGTATAATTGGAAAGTAAATCCAGGTAACCTGAAACGTAGGGGGCAATGTGTCACAGAGATGAGAGAGCGCATGTTTTTAGCAGAAGCATTACTTAGGGAAATCGTGACGTCAAATACATGCGCGTCACAAAAGATATTTACCTTTGAAGTAAATACGGTCACCGGATTGCTATCTGGATCCTTAAAAGTAAAGCTTTGAAGAGAGACATATGTAAACTGGAAACCTGAATTTTCAATACCTGTGACGGATATTTGACTCCGAGAGTGGGAACGCGGAACGAAGAAAGGAAGCATAGATGGGAATTATTATTGTGGCGGAACTGTTGCCGCAGGATGTTACTCCAAAACAGTGGGAACAAGCTTATGAGGAAGCATTGCGTTTGGTGGACGCTTATGATTTTCTTGACATAATTTATGACAAAGAAAAGTATGCAAAGTATAATTTGACATGGGCCTACGCTGAAAAATCCAAAGAAAGAGATATTAATGGAGATACTGGCGTTGGTATTTATGGAACATACTCTGGTTGCATAAGCGCGGAAAGGCAGTATTTATATAGGGATTTGAATTGCTACTTCAAAATAGACTGGCATACCAGGAAAACTATCCAGCCGGATTCAAACGTCCTACGCTGTCATGATGCGTTAATCGGCAGACTATATGATATTAAGGAATTAGAAAAATACCACGACTATAATGATACAGCCTTGGGGTGTAAAACGCAAGGGTATCCGCATCATTTGTATCTTTTGGGAATTGGTTTGTTGCTTGAAGACCGGTTGGGTAAGGCTTTCACTATACACGGGGATATAACACGCGGACAAATTATCGCCGCGATAAAATGGGTCAACACAGTATTAGATAAACCCATATCTATTCCATGTGTCATGGATAACGCAAAGCTAATCAAGCGTCTTCAAGCGTTTGTACCAAGGGAAAACCTTCTTGAGTCCTTTATGGATCTTACATTTAATGTCCATGATGAAGCCATGTACCAATTTTTGCAATGGCACTTTTCAGAAGAGGAATTTGCCGAATATTGGAAAAAACGGATTTCTTTTTACAATCCAAATACAATAGGTTCGAGCGACTTATTCAGAGAATATTTTAATATGACCGATAACTTGAAGCTACTAACAAAAGTGTGCGCCGACAAGCTATCGCCGGAAGAATTTGCCAAGGCGCTTGCTTTGTCAAGAGTATTTGAGCTGGAAAAAAACATCGATAACCCGGTCGCAACCTTGTCCCATGATTCTGATATTGAAACACCTGAGACAATTGAAACCAGCATGGGCAAGACATTTGCGTTATTAGGCGGCGTTATACCGCATAACAGCGCAGCGAAGCGCTTTATTCCACTGGAGCGAGGCATACGCGACATAACCCTCGCTTATAGAGATATTGGAGACGCTACACATGATGTTAACGCGCTTTTAAGAAAAGCCATCAAAGAAGCCGCTCCAAAGAATACGTCTATATCTGAAGAACTGGACATTTTTGATGAATTAACTAAACAGATTGAAAAACGAAATGAGCAATGGGATATATATGACCCTGAAGATCTTGTGTTCTACGAAGCGGGCGACGTCCTCGCGCCTGGAATAGAGCTAAACCTGAAGGGTATACGCAAGTTTGTTGACACTAACAAAGAAGGCGTCGCGCAAAAATACCAGCAAGCCTTTGTAATCGAAGAATCTATAGATAAAAAGTTTACTCGAATGGCAGCAATTGTCCGTCGTTGCCAAAGGCTTTTGCCAAAATACATTTGGGATATGTTTGAGCAAAAAATAGAAGATGATGTTTTTTTCGCCACCTTGTTGGGTTTAAACGCCCTAATGGCGGATACGGTTCCCCTCTCGCACTATGTACAAGGACTACTATATAATCCCATCTTATTTAAACAGGTGTTGCTGTCTTAAATTAGATAGCAGATAGAATTAAAGAAAAGTAGATGAGGACCTGCACAAACATACAGGCATGACATCCGACGGCATACCTATTGCGCAGGATATTGATGAGTTCAAAGAGATATTCAGTGATAAAGAACGCGAGAAACAACTACCTTTTATCTACAAAGATTCATTGGCTTTCAGTGTTTTAGGTTGCCATTGTGAGGAATATTGGGTTTTCTACATCGGCAGCTACAAAGCATATCTTGAAGAATATATTACGTTTTTGCATTTTGAGAAATTATTGGCAAAAACGATGAGTAATCCTCTTTCCAATGCTATTAAATTAGGTTTATTCGGATGACACGAGAACACAATGGTTCATCCCCTCGGCGGCTGTTCTTTCGTTTGTCTTCTTATTCCATGGCAACATATTCGCAACATTTTTGCTCCAACATCCGGAAATCGCAGCTATTCGCAACGAACCCCAAGTCTTTTCCTAAAAGCACACGTTTATATGTACGTTCCGCCAAGTGTTTTATGGCATCTTGATGTTTAATGCAGTACCGTAATTCCTGCGCGAGTAAAGCGCGATACGCACGATCAGGCTCGTCAGAAATGACGCGGACGGCAACAAGCCCTTTCGCTATGGGGAACATATAATTAAAGCGCTTGGTGATCGAAATCACCAAAACATTAAAATTTCATTAATCCTATTGACAGCCCAATATTATACGATCTATAATATAGCCGCAGCTGTAATATTATATCTCAGGAGTGATAACATGTCGATACAAGTCACAGGAACATTGCTGGACGCATGCGTACTGGCGCTATTGGTAAGCAACGACGCGTACGGCTATAGCCTGACACAAAGCGTCCGTGATACGCTGGATGTGTCTGAGTCTACGCTATACCCGGTTATGCGCCGCTTGCAATCTGACGAATGCCTAACCACCTACGATGAACCGCACAGCGGGCGAAACAGGAGATACTACAGGATCACTGAACGCGGATTTCAAAAATACCAAGCGTGTTTGGAGGAATGGAACTTGTTTAAACAACGGATTGATTCGATTTTGGGAGGTAGCGGTAATGACGAAAAATGAATTTCTGTCCCAGCTTGAGCGCCGTTTAAGCGCACTACCGGAAAACGAGAGGAACGACGCGATCGAATACTATAGCGGCTATCTTGACGATGCCGGCGAGGATGAAGCCAAAGCAATAGAACACTTGGGGTCCCCTGCTGAGGTTGCGGCTAATATATTCGCCGAATACGCTGTTTCCGACACCCGAACTCCTGATGATACGGAGCCAGAGCGGGAGCGGAAGTTTACTCTGCCGATAGCGTGGACGGTGATCTTGGCGATTTTCGCCGTACCTATCGGATTGCCGCTCGCGATCGCGGTAGCAGTGGTAGCCATTGCACTGCTGGCGGTAATATTTAGCTTGGCCGTCGCCTTCGGCGCGACAGCCTTCGGGCTGGTTGTCGGCGGCGCGGCTGGAGTTGTTGTCAGTCTCATAGCGCTGTTCCAGAATGTGCCCCTCGCGCTGATGATGCTCGGTTCTACACTTGTCGTACTTGGTCTTGGCATAATGTTTATGAAACTGACTGTAACAATATCAAAATCGGGATTTAGCTCAATATCAAGATTCGTCGGCAACGTCATAATGAGGAGGGTAAAGAAATGAAAAGAATACTAAAGGTTTGGTGGAAAATCGCGCTGACTATGATCGCGGCTGGCGTGGCTTTAATGGTACTGGGATTCACCCTTGGAGCGCGAGGGGGATATGCGTATATCAACAGCGGAAGGTTACAATTCTCTTCAGCGGGCACATACTATACGATTGAAGAATCGAATCTGCCTCCCTTCGATATTGTTGAGGTAAAGGTTAGGTCCGCGAATATTGAAATAGTGCAATCCGATCACTATGGGCTGGAGATGCGGTTGCCTGAACATGAAGATGAGCCCCAGTGGGGTGTTACAGGCGGAAAGTTAACTATTGACGCGTCAAAAGCAGACAACATTTTTTCATTTTTGAATTTCGGATTCCATCAATCGAGTTACATCAAAGTTTATTGCCCCAGCAGCAACGCTTCGAGCGCTTCGGGATTTAGTTCCAACAAACTGCAATCTGTCGATCTGACCGCAGGTAGCGGGGATATTTCGCTACAGGGAATATCGGCGGACAGGATCGGAATCAATACGTCCTCGGGTTTAGTCAGGATCAACACGCCATACTATCAATCTGTGGTGGCGCACGCCACTTCGGGTGACATAACGTTTAGCGGCGCAGGCGACAACGCATCCTTAACACTCAGCTCGATATCCGGGTCTATTAAGGCAGACGCTTCCGGTTGCGGCGCTGTGGATGTGGAAACCAAATCAGGTGATATTACAATACTTGGCGAAACGAGCGCGGATATGGAAATGCGAGTTATGGTAAGTTCAGGCCGTATTGATATCAACACAGCCTCTTGGAAGTCCTTAACGGCGCAAGCTGCCAGCGGGGATATTAAAATCACAGGCGATCCTCACGGCACAACGTCAGCCACCGCCGGTTCGGGTGATATTACAATGCGACTTAGCGGCACCGCGAGCGATTTCTCATACGACATATCAACCGGTTCAGGCTTTATACGCTTCGGAGAGAATCGTATAGGTTCCCCGGCAAGAAATATAAATAGCGCCGCAATAAACACGCTTAGCATCAGAACTTCAAGCGGAAATGTGAGAGTGGATTTCGACAGATAACTGCCACTGAGTTCACCCACTCAATGCTATTGCACCCAGTTGCAATTTATATACTCGCGGTTGAAAGTATTTGCCCGCGAGTATATCTATCGAACCGTCGCGCTGAATTTCTCGGCTAGAGCCGACAAAACCTCAGTTACAACCCTGTCGGCATGCTCGTCGGTCAGCGTCTGGTCGTCGGAGCGGAGCGTCAGCGAAAACGCGACACTCTTCTTCCCTGTCGGCACTTGATTTCCGGTGTATATGTCAAACAGCTTTGCTTCCCTCAGCAATCCGCCGCCTGAATCGCGGATGCATTCCGCCAGTTCCGCGACTGTTGCGCTTTGCAGACATACTATGGCAATATCCCTAGTTATGGATGGGAAGCGAGGCAGTGGCGCGTACGCGTCTTCTTTCGCGGCGAGTTGAAGCATAAGGAGGAAGTCCAGTTGCGCGGCGTAAGTTTCGCATAAGCCGTAGTTTTTTGTAACCTCCGGGTGAATCTGCCCGACTGTGCCAATTTTCGTATCGCCGGAATATACTGCCGCCGCGCGCCCCGGGTGGTACGACGGGTTTCCGTGTTCCGCCAAGAACTTTACGTCCCTTACTCGCGTTTCGCGCAGGATCGTTTCGCACACGCCTTTTATCGTGAAGAAGTCTATGTCGCCGTAAGCGCCGAGCGTTATTATTGGGCGTTCGTCCGGTAAGGTTTCGCCAATTGAACGATAGATTGTGGCTATTTCGTACAGCTTTGTATCCTGGTTTCTGCTGCTCCAGTTTTTCGCCAGCGCGCCTAGCATTGAAGGCAGCGAAGTCGTTCGCATGATGTTCGTATCCTCTCCGAGGGGGTTTAGTATCGCGACGCCTCCACGCGTCGGCGAATCTTCCGGCAGATTGATTTTATCATAGTCAGTTTGACCGATGAAGGAATATGTGCATATCTCCGAATAGCCCATCGCCCTGCATATTTGTCCTATCTGGCGTTCCGCCTTCTGCCGAGCGGTAAACGCACCTATTGTCGAACTGCTGTGAAGCGTCGGCTCTATCACATTATACCCGTAGAAACGCGCTATTTCCTCCGCTAGGTCTGAATAATGCTCAATATCTCCCCGCCATGACGGAACAGTAACAACGGCGCTTCCGTCGCCAGCATCGCTGACTTGGAACCCAAGCTTCTTAAGCGTATCAACCATGAATGATTTGTCGATCTCAGTTCCAAGCAGCCCGTTTATCCGTTCCGGTTCGAGGGCAAGCGTGACAGGCAGGGATTCCTTCGCCCGGACGTCTATTATTCCGTCTACAACCTCACCCGCGCCCAAAAGTTCCACAAGTTCGCACGCCCGTTGGACGGCGGGAACCGTGTTTTCGATATCCAGCCCCTTTTCGAAACGGCTGGAAGAGTCAGTACGCATACTGAGCGCGGCAGCCGTTTTTCTAACGGAAACACCATTGAAGTTAGCTGACTCAAACACGACATACCGCGTTTGCTCGGTGATTTCGCTGTTTTCCCCGCCCATTACACCCGCTACAGCGACAGGTTTTTCCGAGTCGGCGATGACGAGCATTCCCGGCGTCAGCGAGCGTGGCGTTCCATCCAGCGTGTTTATAACCTCGCCCTTCCTGGCCGTACGGACTACTATTTTGCCACCGTCGAGACATGCGTAGTCGAACGCGTGCATCGGTTGGCCATATTCGAGCATAACATAGTTTGTTATATCTACAATATTGTTTATTGGCCGTACTCCGGAAGCGCGGAGCCGACGGCGCATCCATTTCGGAGAATGTTCGATTTTAATGTTTTTTACAACCCTTGCGGTATAGCGCGGACAGAGTTCCGGATCCGCTATCTCTATCGATATCAGTTTATTGATATCGCCGCCGGCGCCTTTGACTTGCGGAATTCGCGTTTTCAGCTCCGCGCCGAATGTGACCGCGCTTTCGCGTGCGATTCCGACGACTGACAGGCAATCGGGTCTGTTGCTGGTTATCTCAAACTCGACGATGCTGTCGTCCGCGCCGATTATCGGCCTGATATCGTCGCCGGGAGAGCATTCTTCGCGCATAATGAATATGCCGTCTTCCACCGCGTACGGGAAATCATGCGTATCGAGCTCTAGCTCCCGTAGCGAGCAGAGCATCCCTTCAGATTTGACGCCGCGGATCTTGCCTTTTTCAATTTTAACGCCACCCGGCAGACGCGACTTGTGGAGAGCGACCGGGACCATATCCCCTGCTGTGACGTTTTGCGCCCCAGTCACTATCAGCACCGGCGTATCCCGCCCGACGTCGACCTGGCAAACCCACAGGTGGTCGGAGTCCGGATGCCGCTCAATAGATTCAACACATCCGGCAACGACGTTTTTAATTTCTTCTGACGGCTCATATGTAGCTTCAACTTTAGAGCCCGACATTGTCATCGCCTCGTCATATTCCCGCGAGGAAGCTTTTATATCTGTATAATCGGACAACCATTCTCTGGAGATTTTCATTATATGTCTGTTCCTTTCACTATTAAAACTGGTTTAGGAATCTCATATCATTTTCGAAGAGCAGACGCATATCGTCTATTCCATAACGGAGCATCGTCATGCGTTCGAGCCCAATTCCAAACGCGAACCCTGAATACTCGTCCGGGTCTATCCCGCAGCCGGCAAGCACTTTAGGATGAACGACGCCCGCGCCGAGCAGTTCTATCCATCCGCTTTGCTTACAAGTGCGGCATCCGCTTCCGCCGCAGACGACGCACTGCACGTCCACTTCGCATGACGGTTCTGTAAACGGGAAATGGTGGGGGCGGAAGCGTGTTTTTGTGTTCTCACCGTAAAGTCTCGATACGAGTAGGTTCAGCGTTCCTTTCAGGTCGCCCATCGTCACGCCCCTGTCTACGACTAACCCTTCTATCTGGTGAAACATCGGAGAGTGCGAGGCGTCGACTTCGTCTTTTCGATAGACTCGTCCCGGCGATATTACGCGTATCGGCGGCCTTTTCTTTTCCATGACGCGAACCTGAACGGGCGACGTCTGGCAGCGCAGGTGTACCGACTCGTCTTGCGTGGTGTAGAACGTATCCGTCCATTCACGAGCTGGGTGTGTGATGGGTATATTTAATTTGTCGAAATCGTAGTATGACAGTTCTACTTCCGGGCCTTCAGCGATGTCGAACCCCATTCCAATGAATATATCTTTCGCTTCATCAAGCACTATCGTCATCGGGTGGCGGTGGCCAAACTGGAATTCTCCACCCGGAATGGTGACATCCAAAGCTTCGGATTCGAGCCTATTGGCCATGCTCATTTCTTCTAATTCCGACGATTTCTTTGCTATCGCTTCGTCTATGATGGTGCGTACGCGGTTAGCGATCTGTCCTACGGTAGGTCTTTGTTCAGCGGGCAGCGATCCCATTTGTTTTAGAATAGCAGTTAGCTCGCCTTTCTTGCCAAGGTATTTTACCCGGAGTAATTCGAGCATTTGCCCGCTTGTAACTGTATTTAGCGCGCTTATGGCTTCTTCCTTAAGCTGTTCAAGTCTTTCTTTCATACGATCTCCTCCGTAGATTGAGTTGTGGAAACCCACGTTAGCACATTTCACCCTGTATTGCAACACTCTTTGCTATTATTTACGCAATTAGTTTGACGAATGATACGCAGTGAAATATAATGGAATAAGGGTCAGTTCCACAAGATATGAAAGGGTTGGTTTTCTATGAAACTCACTAACTCCACACAAATGCGCGAGATGGATAAATATGCTATTGAAGATTTAGGCATTGCTGGGACCGTATTGATGTCTAACGCCGCCAAACACATTGCTGAAGCCGCAATGGAACATTTGTCGTTAGATAGCTGCGCCGCCGTATTTTGCGGAACGGGCAACAATGGCGGAGATGGTATCGGCGCAGCAGCTTACCTCAAAGATAAAGGCGTCCCTGTCCGCGCTTTTCTCATTGGAAATGAAGAAAACCTAACTTCTGGCTCAAAGCAAATGCTTAGACTGTTCGACTCGCTCGACGGTTCCTTGGAGCCTTTTTCCGATTCAGCCGATCTCGAAGAATACCTTGGCATTTGCGGAGTAATTATCGACGCAATAACAGGTATCGGCCTAAACTCTGATTTACAAGGGGACGCTTTGCGCGCGTCGGAGCTTATCAATGCTTCCGGTACGTATGTGGTCGCCGCCGATATGCCGAGCGGCGTCAACGCTGATACTGGCACGATCATGGGTGGGGCTGTCAAAGCTGATACGACTGTTACTTTTTCACTAGCCAAGCAAGGCCATTTTATTGAACCAGGCTGCATTCAATGTGGCGAGATTCGCGTTCGCGAAATAGGCATCCCGCCTGAAATCGTCGAAGGCGCGGTGTCTTATGTCCATGCTGTGACCCGGGACGACGTCAGTCTGCCGCATAGGCGGCCGGATACGCATAAGGGCAATTATGGGCGCTGCCTTATCGTCGCGGGGAGCGTCGGATATACAGGGGCGCCCGCGCTGTCCGCTCGCGCAGCGTCGAGGATGGGCGCGGGACTTGTGTTTTTGGGTGCTCCAAAAACCATATACGACATTCTTGCGACGAAACTCGACGAGGAGATGCCGTTTGGCCTGCCTGACGATAAACATGGGCGCCTTTCGGCCAATGCTTCCGGCGAAATATTGCGCCGCGCCGACGAATGCGATGTATGCCTTATCGGCCCCGGGCTCGGTTGTTCGCTGGATATAACAGAGATGGTGCTGTCCGCTATACGGATAGTCAAGACGCCGATCATATTGGATGCTGACGGCATAAACGCGATATCCGGGCATATTGAAGTTCTTGACCAGGCAGCAGGTCAACTGGTGCTTACGCCACACGGTGGCGAATTTGCCCGGCTTGGCGGTAATCTCGGGTGTGGCGACCGGCTCCGCGAAGCGCGCATGTTCGCGATGAAACACAGATGCATCCTTGTTCTGAAAGGTCATAGCACAATAACCGCGCTGCCCGATGGCGCCGCGTTTATCAACACTTCCGGCAACCCCGCGATGGCTAAAGGCGGCGCAGGCGATGTCCTTTCTGGTATGATAGCGTCGCTTGTCGGGCAAAAATTCCCGATTGAAGACGCGGTTTATACAGCAGTATATCTCCATGGACTCGCGGGCGATATGTGCGCCGCTGAATATGGCGAGTATTCCGTAACGGCAAGCGATATAATAGCTATGCTGCCTAAGGCGATCCAGTCGGTGACCGGCGCTTGACGGCGGTTTCTAAGCGAGGCGCTATTACGCAAGCAATTATGATTTTTATTGCGTCCCCGATTAAAAATGGTGTTACGCAAAGCGCCAGCGACGCGGGAAGTGTGTTACCGGTCTGAAGCATGAACCATGCCGTACCGCAAGTATACAGCAATGCGGTCCCTATTAACATGCCGCAAATATACGCCTGGATTTTATTTTTAAAGGCTTTTGCAATAAGCCCAGTCGCGAGAGCGCATGGGATGTATCCCACTATGTATCCACCAGTAACGCCGGCGATTTTATGAAATCCGCCTTCAAAGTTAGAGAATACAGGTAGTCCAACCGCCCCCAGCAGTATGTACACCACGACAGATAGCGTTCCGTATTTCCAGCCCAACGTCCCAACTGTCAAATAAACCATCAGTGTAGCAAATGTCAGCGGTACCGGGCCGATCATGATCGAAAACGGCGCTACAACGCTTATCATCGCGGTCAGCATAGCCGTCGCCGCCATATCCCTGATGGGGAATGCTATTTTGTTCAATTTCATCTTGCACATCTCCTAAAGTGGGCTTTTCCCACAGCTAAAGTGCGGTGCCAGAATTCAGGAGTCAGGAGTCAGATAATTCATTATGTACTATTGACTGCTCCTGACCCTCACTTCCCCTGAGTTGAGCGTTACTATCTCGCCGTTTTCGTAGCGCGCTACCAGCCTACATTCATCGTCGATCGATATGGCGCTGGCGATTTTTTTTTCTTTACCAGACAAAATGTATATCTCACGTCCAAGCACTGTCGAACGCTGCCTGTATTCACGCAAAAATTCGCGTAGCTGGAGATTTTTGTAATATTTCCAGAAATTGTCAAGCGTAGCCGCGATAATCCGACATTGCGTGTTTTCTTTTCCTTCAGTTTCTTCGGTCAGCGAGATAGCGACATCGTCCAATGCTGCCCCAAACCCATTTTTAGGTCTTGTGATATTTATCCCAATTCCAATAACGATGCTGTCCGCCAAGCCGCTCTCCATGTCAAAATTCGCTTCGGTCAGAATCCCACAAACTTTTTTGTCTTTGTAATAAAGATCGTTGACCCACTTTATCCCTACGCTAACGCCGGTTATCTCCTCGATTGCCCGCGCTGCGGCAACGGCAGCGGCTGACGTTACGAGAGAAGCGTCTCCCGCTTTTAATCGGGGGCGCAAAAGCGCACTGAAATATGCTCCACAGCCCGGCGGCGAATAGAATTCCCTGCCTTGCCGTCCCCGTCCGGCAGTCTGCTCTTCCGCTGCAAGAACGTAACCTTCACGCGCCCCTTTTGCTGCCATTTCCCGAAGGATTGTGTTTGTCGAGGTTACAGATTTGCGCGTCTCAACGGTAAATACTCCAGTTGTTTTAATATAACCTGTTATACCAGCTTCTGAAAGGCTACCGCTTGAGTTGTCAAGGCGGTATCCTTTTTTTGTCGCTGCGGAAATGCTATATCCTTCCCGTCGCAATGATTCCGCCGCTTTCCATATGGCGTTGCGGCTGATTGACAGTTCTCTCGCCAATAACGCGCCGGACATGTGTTTCCCGCCGCTTTCGATAAGCGCTTTTAGCAATTTGGCTTTTACGCTTTCAGACACAGTAATCACCTCATAGGAACCGATTTTACTTAGCTTTCACTTCTTGTCAACTATTTTTGCATATTGCGTTCCATTTGTCAACTACAATTGTTCTATGGGTGACAATATTTTTCTCTTCCAATTTCGTGCGAAATGTATTATACTGCTGGGTGTCCAAAAAAATATGCTAGGGGTGTTTATATGTCAGGGAAGGATCCCAAATATAAAAGGGTGTTGCTTAAAATCAGCGGCGAGGCGCTTGCTGGTGAAAAGAGGACAGGTCTCGACTTTAGCGTAATGAGAAACGTTTGCGACTCGATAAAAAAATGCGTAGATATTGGCGTGGAAATTGGAATCGTATTAGGCGGGGGAAATTTCTGGCGTGGCGTCAAAGACGGCGAAGGCAAGATAGAGCGAACACGCGCCGACCATATGGGTATGATGGCAACCGTTATGAACTGCCTTGCCCTGGCTGACGTACTTGAGCAAATCAACGTCCCCGTCCGTGTCCAGACGGCGCTCTCGATTTCGGCTGTCGCCGAGCCGTACATCCGTTTACGGGCGGACATGCATCTAAAGAAAGGACGAGTCGTTATTTTCGGCTGCGGGACTGGGCATCCCTATTTTTCAACTGACACCGCCGCTGTTCTGAGGGCTGCCGAGATCGGCGCCGAAGTGATTTTGCTGGCTAAAAACGTCGATGGAATATATACGGCGGATCCGAAGCTCGATCCGACCGCCAAAAAGCTCGATTCGATATCATACAGCGACATGCTTTCCCAACACCTCATGGTAATGGATTCGACCGCGACTTCCCTGTCGATGGACAACGATATCCCTGTTCTTCTTTTTGCCCTGCATGACCCTGAAAACATCGTGCGCGCCGTACTGGGCGAAAAGATCGGGACGCGCGTCGGCTAGCCGGCCATACTAAGGTGGGTTCCGCCCATACACCGCTTACATATCAAATTTGTAAAATATATTTTGATTGGAGGTTTTTTTGTGTACGACGAATATGAAGGCAAAATGAAAAAGACAATCGAGGTTCTTCAAAGCCAATATTCAACCATTCGCGCCGGGCGGGCCAACCCCTCCGTCCTTGAGCAGATACGCGTCGACTATTACGGCGCGCCGACCCCTATCAACCAGATCGCCTCCGTTTCCACCCCAGACCCCAGAACGCTTTTGATCCAGCCTTGGGACGCGTCCAGCCTAAAGAGTATTGAGAAAGCCATACTTACCTCCGAATTAGGCATCAACCCGCAAAATGACGGTCGATTTCTACGGCTTGTATTCCCTCAGCCAACCGAGGAACGGCGAAAAGAACTCATTAAGCAAGTTAATAAGTTCGCTGAGGAATCAAAAGTTTCCATTAGAAACATCAGGCGCGACGCTGTCGAGAAATTCAAAGTGCAAAAGAAAAAATCGGAAATCACCGAAGACGATTTAGCCGATACCGAAAAAGACCTGCAAAAGCTGACGGACGATTATATCAAAGAAATAGACAAAGTCGCGAGGAAAAAAGAAAGCGAGATCAAGGAAATTTAGCAACCGGCTGAGAAAGTGGAGTTTATGAAATGAAGGAAAGGATAATTGTAGCGGCAGTTTGTATACCATTTCTTTTTATCATCCTTTTTTTCCTTCCTTCATATATTTTTGCGGCGCTCGTCTCAATAGTGTGCGCTATTTGTGCGTACGAGTTATACAACTCGATCATGGGCGACGGGAACACACGGATCTGCGTTTACTCCACTTTCTCCGCTACGCTTATCCCTATTGGGACTTACTTCGATGTTGGCGACTTGGTTTTCCAAGCTGTTGTTTTAGTGCTTATGAGCCTTTTATTTATTGAGTCCATCATAGTTTTCAGGTCAAAAAAGCAGATACCTTTTGTCCGGATCGTAATTTCGTTGTTCGGAGGCGCGCTTATCCCGTTGATGCTCTCAAGCCTGGTTGCTCTTAAGACGATGCCCGAAGGCCGGCTTTTCGTTCTGCTGCCGGTGATTTCTGCGTTTATAACCGACGCGGGCGCTTATTTTGTCGGAAAGTTTCTTGGTAAACGCAGGGCTTTCCCACTCATAAGTCCCAAAAAGACTGTTGAAGGCTTCATTGGCGGGCTGGCTGCGGGCGTCGTTTCGATGGTCGTATATGGGGTCATTCTCGTCTTTACTACGTTCCATGGCGTCATATTCTGGGCGTTTATCCTATATGGCTTGGTCGGGGGCGCGTTCACAGAGCTTGGCGACCTCGCTTTCTCGCTCGTAAAGCGCGAGTATAATATTAAAGACTACGGGCGCTTATTGCCTGGTCACGGCGGGATGCTTGACAGGTTTGACAGTATGGTTTTCACCGCGCCCGCTATATACCTACTGACGTTGGTTATGCCCGCAATTGTGATAAGAGGGTAAGGCATTATGCGAAGCGCCATTTCTTTGCTTGGTTCAACCGGTTCCATCGGCCGTCAGACTCTTGAGGCGGTCGATTTTCTGGGGTTGCGCGTACTCGCAATAAGCGCGGGCAAAAATACAAAGCTGCTGGAAGAGCAGGCTAGAAGGTTCCGTCCTGCCATCGCGGCGGCTTTTGACGAGTCAGCGGCACAAGACTTCAGGTTGCGCGTTCGCGATCTGGACATACGCGTAGTTTCCGGGGTGGACGGTCTGATCGAGACGGCGACAGTCGAAGGCGCCGGGACGGTCGTAGTAGCGACAGCCGGAACGGCGGGGCTTCTCCCCACGTTCGCGGCGATCAAACTGGGTAGGCGTATAGCGCTCGCCAATAAAGAAATCCTTGTATGCGCCGGCGATTATATTATGAGCAGCGCGCGTGAATATGGCGCCGAGGTCATCCCTGTTGACTCTGAGCATTCCGCGATATTCCAGTGCCTGCGAGCCGAAGCGCGGCTCGGCGTCAAAAAGCTGATCCTCACTGCGTCCGGAGGCCCTTTTCGCGGCATGAGCCGTTTACAGCTCCAAAACGTATCACCCGAAATGGCTTTACGGCATCCTAACTGGAGTATGGGCGTTAAAACAACTGTCGATTCCGCGACACTGATGAACAAAGGCCTTGAAATAATTGAAGCTATGCATCTTTTTGCGGTGATGCCGGAGAGGATAGGCGTCGTCGTTCACCCTGAGAGCATTGTTCATTCGATGGTAGAGTTTGCAGACAATTCAATAACAGCGCAGCTTTCCCTGCCCGATATGCGCTTACCGATCCAGTTCGCGCTCACCTATCCGGATCGACTACCATCGCTTGTAGAGCAACTTGATCTTACGCGGTTGTCGACACTGACATTCGAGCAACCGGATATGGATGCTTTTCCTTGCCTTAACGTTGCGATAGAGGCCGCGAGCGTGGGCGGCACGGCTGGCGCGGCGCTAAACGGCGCGGACGAAGCGGCGGTCGAGCTGTTCCTTTCGAGGAAGCTGAGCTTTTACGGCATATACGAATCGATCTGCGAGGCGCTTGATAAATTTGGAAATATTGGAAACCCGTCACTTGAGGAAATAATCGCGGTTGTAGAAAACGCAAAAGAGTTTGTCCACACCAGGTACGGCGACGGATTTCGAAAGGATAAAAGGTAGTTACAAATGTATATATTCATGGCAATAATAGCTTTTAGTGCCCTCATAGCGGTGCATGAAGCCGGGCACTTTACAGCCGCCAAGCTTCTGGGTGTCCGTGTAAACGAATTTGCTATCGGTATGGGTCCGAAATTGCTGAAAAAAAAGGGCAAGGAGACACTGTATACACTTCGAGCGCTTCCATTCGGAGGTTTTTGCGCTATGGGTGAAGACGATGGCGACACGGAGGATCCCAGAGCGTTCCCGGCGCAGAAACGTTGGCGGCGCGTCGTAATCCTGGCTGCTGGCGCAACTGCGAATTTCATTGTGGCGTTCATTATCATCGTCGCCCAGACGTTTAGTGCTGATTCTTTCGTCGACACGACGATAACCGAGCTTGTTGACGGGTTCCCCAATCAGGGTGAATACGGGCTGATGATAGGCGATACGCTAATGTCGATAAACGGCGAAAAATTATATTATCGCGATGATTTTATCCTCTTTATGGGGCTTGCCGAGCGCAGAGACGACAAAGAAGTCGACCTTGTTATAAGACGAGGCGCGGATACTATAAAACTTGACAGATATCCGTTGGAGCAGCGTGAGTATACAGTCGACGGCGAGCAGGTGTTCAGGTACGGCATTACGTTAAATGAGATCGAAGCCACAACTTTTGAAAAGCTAAAATATTCATGCTATACAGCAATGAATTACGTCCGGCTCATCCGCGTCAGCATCGCCCAACTTATTACAGGGAGCGCCGGCATACAAGACTTGTCCGGCCCGGTAGGCATTGTAAATGCGATGAATGATATAGGTCAGGCGTCGCGGACAGTGGGCGAGGCTGTGTCGAACATTGTCGGTTTCGTCGCGCTAATTGGGGTGAATCTGGCAGTGATGAATATGTTGCCGATCCCGGCTTTAGACGGAGGCAGGATACTTTTTGTATTCATATCGTGGCTAGCGCAAAAAATCCTCCGCCGGCGGCCGGATCCAAAGTACGAAAAATACATACACGCGGCGACTTTCGTTCTTCTGATGGGGCTGATGGTGTATGTGCTGGTAAACGACGTGGTGAAGATCATTTATGGCTAGCTGAGTAGGTCAACGTTACTGTCAATTTTTTATTGATGTTCAGATGGTATCTAATAAACATCAACTTGAGTAACTTATCAATTGTAACTGAAAGCGAGGAAAAATAAGCTTGAGCGCGCAAAAAACACCATTTCTATACGATGTATTTCCTTTTTGTAAGGACAGCGAAAAGCTGTCTTCTGATCTTAGTAATGCTAAGGTTATATCCGCTGTCGTCGACAAATCCAGAACATCCATGAAGCTGACTATATTGCTGATGGATCCCGCTCCGCCACTGGAAATCCGGACTATTGAGGAACTCATAGCCCGTGAATATGGCTTAGTCTCCGTATCAGTCACGGCATACAACGCCCGCTCCCAGGTTACGGGGAGCAACGGGAAACAGCAGCAAAATCCGGTTTCGGACAAAAGCCGCATATTGACGTCGGGAGTCGGATACAAGCCGGGCGAGGCTATTATGGGAAGACGCGCCAAGGATGATGCTATCCCTATGAGCGAGGTGACTCTCGAACTTGGGAAGGCCACGATAACGGGCGAAGTATGCGGCGTTTCATGCAAATACATTGACAAGCGCGACGCCTGGATACTTAGTTTCGACCTTACTGACTATACCGGCGCGATCCACGTCTCAAAATTCATGACTGGTGAAAACGCCGCAAAAATAGTTGGCAGTATTCAAAAAGGCATGTGGCTTACCGTATCGGGAAAACTTGGCATCAACAGGTACGACAACGACTTGGCGCTGGAGCCGACAAACATTGTGACCGCTGAAAAAGCGCAGAGGATGGACGAGGCGCCGGAAAAACGCGTAGAACTGCATCTTCATACAAAGATGTCGGCAATGGATGCTGTTGCCGATACTGCCGAAGTTATCCGGCAAGCCGCGCTATGGGGGCATCCGGCGATAGCGATAACAGATCATGGCGTCGTCCACGCGTTCCCTGACGCGGCAATCGCTCCCGAGGTAGTCGCCGGCAAGATTAAAGTTATTTATGGTCTCGAAGGATACTACATAAACGACTTTGACACAAATATGGCGGTTTTCGGCGACGTAGGCGGCTATGAAAACAGGGGCAACCTGTCCGACGAATTCGTCGTCTTTGACATCGAGACGACGGGATTATCGCCTTGTGACAACGCGATTATAGAAATCGGAGCTGTTTTATATAAGGACGGTCGCGAGTTGGACAGATTCCAGACATTCGTAGATCCAGGCACCCCGATCCCATACGAAATCACTAGGCTCACGGGGATCGCGGACGCTGATGTATCCGGCGCTCCGTCGCAGCGTGACGCGGTATCTTCGTTGCTGAGCTTTACCGGCGACAGGGCGCTTATAGCCCACAACGCGGACTTTGACGTCGGTTTTATCCATGAGGTGTGCCAGAGGCATGGCATTGCTTTCGACCCTTGTTATATTGACACGCTCGCGCTGTCTCGCGCATTTCTCCCGGGCCTAAAAAATCACAAGCTCGATACAGTCGCCGCGCATATCGGAAATACGGAATCCGAACGGCACCGGGCTGTCGCCGACGCCGAAGCAGCAGCCCACGTTTGGAGTTTCATGATAGGAGCGCTTGGAGACGCTGGCATAACCGAAATCAACCAGATCAACAGCTATTTGGAGCAGCTTCTCGACAGGAAAAAACCAAGCGGGGATCCCAAACCCAGCCGCGCCAGGCTGAGGCATATAATACTGCTTGTTAAAAATAAAACTGGGCTTAACAATCTGTATAAGCTTGTCACAAAGAGCCATTTGGAATATTTTAACAATTACCCGGTCATCCCCAAGAGCGTGTTGCAAAAACACCGGGAAGGCTTGATCATTGGTTCGGCTTGCGAGGCGGGCGAGATATACAACGCGGTCTCCGAGCGACGAGGTTCGCTCGCGTTACGTAGACTCGGGGAATTCTACGACTATTTCGAGATTCAGCCCATCTGCAACAACATGTTCATGATATACGGAAATAAGCCACGCGCAAAAAACGAGGACGAACTACGCCAATTCAACCGCGTCATATTCGAACTCGGTCAAAAACTTGGCAAACCGGTCGTCGCTACAGGCGACGTGCATTTTCTCAATCCTGAGCATGAAGTTTTCCGGCATATCCTCCTTCACGCAAAGGGCTTTGACGACGCCGACAGCGACTTACCCGTCTATTTCAAGACGACAGACGAAATGCTTGAGGAATTCAAGTATCTCGGCGAGGACGAGGCATACGAGGTCGTTGTACGCAATTCGCAGTTGATATCAGATATGTGCGAAGCTGTAAACCCGCTCCCGCCCGCGAAGACGCTTTTTTTGCCCAAGCTTGAACGGAGCGCGGAGGATCTCAAGGAACTGACATCAAGCAAGCTACGGGCGCTTTACGGTAACGACCCGCCGGAAATCATTTCTAAGCGCATCGAAGCGGAACTGAGCAATATTCTTGAGCGTGGCTATGACGTGATATACATGGCGGCGCAAAAACTCGTCGCGGATTCGATGCGACAAGGATACCTCGTCGGTTCGCGCGGCAGCGTCGGCTCCTCGATCATCGCGTTTCTGGCTGGCATTACCGAAGTCAACGCCCTGCCCGCCCATTACAGATGCCCGGATTGCCGCAATTCCGATTTCGATTCCGGCATCGGTTGGGGGTGCGGCGCGGATATGCCCGATAAGACTTGCCCCTCCTGCGGCGCGCAATACTTAAAGGACGGATTTAACATCCCGTTTGAAACTTTCCTTGGGTTCGACGGCGACAAGGTTCCGGATATTGACCTCAATTTCTCCGGCGACTATCAGGCGCAGGCGCATAAATACACGACGGAACTTTTCGGCACCGATCATGTCTTCAGAGCGGGGACGATTGGCACGGTCAAGGATAAAACAGCATATGGATTCGCGAAAAAGTATCTCGAAGACAAAGGGAAAACAGTCACGAAGGCTGAGGAGAACCGCCTCGCGCGCGGGTGCGAGGGCGTCAAGCGCACGACGGGACAGCATCCTGGCGGACTCATTATCATCCCACAGGGCGCGGAGATAACTGATTTCTGCCCGGCGCAGCACCCAGCAGACGACAGCGACAAAGGAATCATTACAACACATTTCGATTACCACCGAATGGAAGACAACCTAATTAAGCTAGATGAACTCGGCCACGACGATCCGACGATGATAAAGATGCTCGAAGACCTCACCGGCATAAGGGCAAAGGAAATAAAGCTCGACGACCCGGACACAATGGCAATTTTCACTTCTCCCTTGCCTCTAGGCCTCCCGGACAATGACGAGATCATCGGCGCGGCGGGCTCGATCGGGATCCCTGAGTTTGGTACGCCCTTGACGCGTCAAATGCTGTGCGACACAAAGCCTGAAGACTTCGACACGTTAGTCAGGCTCTCAGGCTATTCCCACGGTGAACTGGTTTGGATCGGCAACGCGCGGGAGCTGATCCAATCGGGCAAAGCCGGCGTCAGCGATACAATAAGTTGCCGCGACGATATCACACTCTTTCTTATTTCTAAGGGTATGGACGACCGTCACGCGTTTCGGATATCCGAAAGCGTACGCAAGGGCAACGGATTGCCGAAAGGCGCCGAAGAGGAGATGGCCGGTATTCATGTGCCCGGCTGGTATATTGAGTCGTGTAAGAAAATTAAGTATCTGTTCCCCAAGGCGCACGCAGTTGCATACGTCATGATGGCTTTCCGCATCGCTTGGTTCAAGGTTCACAAACCGCTCGCGTTCTACAGCGCGTATTTTTACAGACGGAGCCGGAACAACAGTTTCGACGCGGAGTACATGACTCGTGGCATCGACATAGCAATTTCGAAAATCAGGCAAATACGCACAAATTCCGATGCAAAGGCGAAGGATGAGGAGTTGCTCACTACGCTTGAGGCGTGCTACGAGTTTTATTTACGCGGTTTTAGCTTCGCGGACATAGACGTATACTTGTCAGATTCCGTGAAGTTCCTCCCGGTAGATGGTGAAAAACTGCGCCCGCCATTTGTGTCTATTAGCGGACTTGGCGAAACAGCGGCGCGCGATATCGTGGAAAACAGGGAAGGACGCGATTTCATCTCGATCGACGAGCTTTCCGCCGCTTGCCCAAAAGTGTCAAAAACACATTTAGAACAGCTAAAGGCGCTTGGCGCCCTTCGTAACTTGCCGGAATCAAGCCAAATGTCACTGTTTTAATTGACAAACACACACGCATTTGGTAAAGTAACTGCGAAATAAGACGATGACGCCGTTTTCTGTAGTTGTACTAGCAAGCCATGACTGCTGGAACGAGCCGGAACGGAAGCCGGCGTAAGTCGGGTTATGATATTATGTAATTTTAGGAGGTCAAAAAGTGCAATTCAGAGAAATTAAAAAGGTTTTGGTCGCCAATAGAGGCGAAATCGCGGTCCGCGTAATCAGGGCGTGTCACGATATGGGGCTTAGTACAATCGCGATATATTCCAAAGAAGATAAGAACTGCCTATTCCGCACGACGGCCGGCGAGTCGTATATGATCGGCAAGGACCAGAGTCCACTCGGGGCTTATCTGGACATTGAGCAAATCGTACGGCTTGCTGTGGAAAAAGGCGCGGACGCAATCCACCCAGGTTATGGTTTCCTTGCGGAAAACGCTGATCTGGCGCGCGCTTGCCGTGAAGCCGGCATCGTGTTCATTGGGCCGCCGGAGGGCGTACTCGACAAGATGGGCGACAAACTTAGCGCGAAAGAAATCGCGAAAAGCTGCGGCGTCCCAGTGATCGAAGGCGTCAGGAGGCCTTTGGAGTCTGTCGACGACGGGCTGCAACAGGCCGAGCGCATCGGATATCCTGTAATACTTAAAGCTGCAGCCGGAGGCGGCGGGCGCGGTATGCGCCTTGTCCAAAATCCGGCGGAACTTGCCGAGCAACTTCCGCTTGTGCAAAGCGAGGCTTTAAAAGCCTTCGGCAGCGACGACATTTTCATCGAAAAATTCATCGTTCAGCCAAAACATATCGAGATACAGGTACTCGCGGATCATTTTGGCAACGTCGTGCATTTGTACGAGCGCGACTGTTCGCTACAACGCCGCTACCAGAAGGTCGTTGAATACACACCCGCCTTCTCTGTCGACGAGAGCGTAAGGCAGTCGATCAGGGCTGACGCGGTGAAGGTCGCCGCCGCCGTGGGGTATGTGAATGCTGGAACTGTCGAATTTCTTGTCGACAACAGCGGGCATTATTACTTCATTGAAATGAACCCCCGCATTCAGGTGGAACACACAGTCAGCGAGATGGTCACCGGGATCGATCTTGTACAATCGCAAATCTACATCGCCATGGGCAAAAAACTGTCCGACCCGGAGATCGGCATCACGTCTCAGGACGATATCAGCTTAAAGGGGTACTCGATACAGTGCCGCATAACGACCGAGGATCCTGCTAACGGGTTCGCGCCGGATACTGGCAAAATAACCACGTTCCGCCCCGGCGGCGGTTACGGCGTCAGGCTCGACACAGGCAACGCGTTTCCCGGAGCGGAGATCAGCCCCTACTACGACAGCCTCCTTGCCAAACTTACGACTCTGGATCGCACTTTTGAGGGCGCGGCGCGGAAGATGAAGCGCGCGATCACGGAAATGCGCATACGCGGCGTCAAAACAAACGCTCCTTTCCTACTGAACATTTTGTCGGATCCCATGTTCATAAATGGGAAATGTCACACTAAATACATAGACGAGACGCCGTCTCTCTTTGAGTTTTCAGACTCGAAAGACCGAGCGACGAAGGCTCTGAAGTTCATCGGTTCGGTCACCGTAGCTAACCCCGCGTCAGCCAGCAAGCCTACGTTTCCCGACCCGCGCGTCCCTGAAGTCGGGGACGAAGCGCCGCCGACAGGACTCAAGCAATATTTGGACGCGAACGGACCCGAGGCTTTCAGCAAATGGGTTCTGGATCGCAAAGAACTCCTGATCTGCGACACGACGTACCGTGACGCGCACCAATCGCTTCTCTCTACACGCGTCAGGACGCGCGACATGCTCACAGTCGCGCGCGCGACTTCCCATGCCCTCAGCAATTGCTACTCACTGGAGATGTGGGGCGGAGCGACTTTCGACGTCGCTTACCGATTCCTGTTCGAGTCGCCTTGGGAACGTATAGACGAGTTGCGCCGCAGGATACCGAACATTCCTTTCCAGATGCTGTTTCGCGCGTCAAACGCGGTGGGATACAGCAACTACCCGGACAATGTGATTAAAGAATTTGTTAAAGAGTCCGCCGCAGCGGGCATAGATATTTTCCGCATATTCGACTCTCTCAACTGGTTGCCCGGTATGGAGCTGGCAATGGAGGAGGTGGCGAAGAGCGGCAAGGTCGTCGAGGCGGCGATGTGCTACACTGGAGATATCCTGGACCCGAAACGCGAGAAATATACGCTTAAATACTATGTCGAGCTTGCCAAAGAACTTGAAAAACGCGGGGCGCATATACTTGCTATAAAGGATATGTCCGGTCTTATTAAGCCGTACGCGGCCAAAATGCTTATTAAAGCCCTCAAGGACGAGATCGGCATACCTGTGCATCTGCATACGCATGACACAACGGCAAACCAGATCGCGGGCTATTTGCTAGCCACCGAAGCCGGCGTGGATATAGTCGATACCGCTATCGCGTCGATGAGTTCACTGACCAGCCAACCGTCTATGAATTCGCTGGTCGCCGCGCTGGAGTACAGCGACAGGAAACCAGACTTAGACGCAGCCAAGCTGCAAAAGCTGTCAGAGTATTGGAGCGACATCAGGCCGATTTACGCGCAGTATGAAGCTGACCTCAAAACGCCGGAAACGGAAATATATCGGTATGAGATACCTGGCGGCCAATACACCAACCTTAAACCGCAAGTTGAGAGCCTTGAACTTGGCGACCGTTTCCATGAAGTCAAGGAGAAGTATCGCGAAGCTAACGACATACTGGGCGATATAATCAAAGTGACGCCGTCGTCTAAAATGGTCGGCGACCTGGCTATCTTCATGACGCAAAATGACCTGACGGCGGAAAACATCGTTCAAAAGGCCGAGGCGCTCAGTTTCCCCGACTCTGTCGTGAGCTACTTCAAGGGACTTATGGGTCAGCCGGAATTCGGCTTCCCAGAAGATCTGCGAAAGGTCGTGCTAAAGGGTGAGGAACCATTGACGGATCGCCCGGGGAAGCATCTGCCCCTTGCCGACTTTGACGATGCGCGCAAAACTTTGGAGAAAGCAATCGACAACCCAACGGCGCGCGATATAGTCAGCTATTGCCTGTATCCAAAGGTGGTCAGCGATTTCTTCGCGCATGAGGCGGAGTATGGGGATCTCAGCCGTATGGCCTCAAGCGTGTTCTTCCTGGGGATGGCGCCGGGCGAGACGACTGAGCTCACTATCGAAGATGGCGTGACGCTCCTGATCCAGTATATTGGCCCAGGGGACGCGAATGCGGACGGCACAAGGGTACTCCACTTTTTACTCAACGGCGCCCCCAGAGATATTGCAGTCAAGGATAGCAGCTTAACTGTAACTGAGCGGGTTGTGCGCTACGCCGACACCGATAATTTAGGACATGTCGGCTCAAGCATACCCGGCTCTGTGTCGAAGGTTTTCGTTAAAAAAGGCGACAAGGTCGAGTTGAACCAGCCGCTTATGGTGATAGAGGCTATGAAGATGGAGACAAACGTTTCCGCGAGAGTAGCGGGAACCGTCACAGAACTTCTGGTAGAACCAGGAGCGTCCGTCAAAGCCGGCGAGCTGTGCATGGTCATCGAATAGCGGGCACAAACATTAATACACATGGACAGGGACGGTTCTCCTATGTTGTGGTTCACAACGCAGGAGAACTGTCTGCTTGGTTAATATTCAGACGGCATCCAAAAACACAGGTTGGTTACAGGCAACGCACTGGTACACTGGTGAAACTAGTAATAATGGCCAAAACTTGTGTGCGGAGCCTGTAACCATTGCGAGTTTTTGGATACCCTCTGAACAGTTACTCTGCTTGTGTTATCGCAGCTCGACCATATACTTGCCAAGCAACTCGACCGGGTGGTACGATAACTTGGATACGCGCAGCCCTTCGATCCCGTCATCCTCTTCCCTGTTTATGTATTTGACAGCCCCGGACGCGAACATCCTCGCAAACTGGTTCATGAGCATAGGGTACGAGCCTTGGTAGTCCGTGTCGGCTTTTTCGACGTGGATGAACAGAGTATCTCCCTGCGTTTCACCGAGCGATACGCCGACGATCACGCCGTCCGCATACAGCGCTCCCCCCAACTGGCCGTATAGTTCCATGTTATCCAGCACCTCAAGGGCTTTCCTGTTGGCTTCGATGAACGAAAACGACGCGTCGTTGTTTCTCAGCGCCAACTTTCCGATAAATGCCATTGCGGCGCTGATATTATCCTCGCCGATTTCCCTAAACGACCAGTTTGGATGCTCTCTCATGAAGCGATTTATGTGGTTTCGCTGGCCGGAATACCTCCTGCCCGCCAGGTTTATTATGTCCTCGCTCAAATAAAGGTAATCCGACCACGCTCTGTCTGTCCATGACCTTGAGGCAGGGTACATATCCAAGATAACGTCAAGCGTGGATTTCGAAACGCAACAAAGCTTTGTCGGTATTCCCTTGGAGCGGCAGTATTTGCGTATTTGTTCATACGCCCCGCTATCAACCCCGGCGCCTCGCGGCGGGGCAAAAGCAATTTCCGGATGCGCCGCTTTCATATATAAAACGCCGTCTGAGACCGAGTATTCAGTTTTATGGTAATCGCGCCACATAAACGTTCCACCAGGTGTATAATCGCAAATGCGGCATGGGTTATCATCCAAGAAAAACGGTTCGAGCGTTTTGACGCAATCCAGTGTTAAACGCTTAAATTCCAAATTAAAAAGTCACCTGTTTCCATAGTTTAGAATATCTCTGTTTTTGATGAAGTATTCGATACCGGAAATCAGCGTCGTAACAGTAATAAGCACAACGCACACATGAACCATCCATGTGCTGAGCGGCAGGAACATGGCCGTTAAACATATCATAGTTGCCAAGGTCTTGATCTTACCAGATAACGCGGCTGCTATCACGCGCCCGTTACCTACGGCGACCAACCTGAGCGCCGTCACCATGAATTCCCTTATTATCACCGCAAGCGCCGCCCAAGACGGCATCACGTCCCGCTCGACAAACCACAGCATTGCTGCGACGACAAGTATTTTGTCCGCCAAAGGATCTAAGAATTTCCCAAAATCTGTCACTTGGTCACGCCGCCGCGCTATATACCCATCAGCGATATCTGTGAGTCCCGCTACAACGAAAACAGCCATACCGGCATAGCTGCTGTACGGAAATCCGATATATAACACCGTCAGGAAAACCGGTATCAGAGCTATCCTGAGCATAGTAAGTTTATTAGCGGTATTTATCGCGGTCGCCCCCTTCGCTAATTAACAATTAACAATTAACAGTTAACAATTAACTACCTTCTACTTTCTACTGGCTACTAATCGCTATTTTTGAATTTCTCCGATTGGTTCCCCGTTTTCTACGCTTGTTATATGGACGTCGACAAATTCTCCGATCGCTAAACTATTGCCATTTACCCTGATCCAACCGTCCACATCTGGCGATTCGGCAAAACTTCGCCCGTAGTACTGAGAGTCTTCTCTGCCTTCTATCAAGACAGCCGTTGTGCTCCCGATTCGGTTTTCATTGAACTGATCCATTACGCACGACTGTATGTCTACTAGCTGTTGTGCCCTGCTCGCTGCCGTATCCGAGTCCGGCTTGTCCATAAGAGCTGCTGTCGTCCCTTCCTCAGGCGAATACTCGAAAACCCCAGCGCGTTCTATCTTCGCCTCGGCGAGGAATTCGCTCAGTTGCTCAAACTCCTCCTCGCCTTCTCCGGGAAGCCCCGCTATGACGCTTGTCCTTATAACCACTCCTGGAATCCGCCCACGTAGTTTCCTCAGCAGTGCCTGCACCTCTCCGCCCGTATAGCGACGGTTCATTTTTCGTAAAATTCTATCGTTGATATGTTGGATTGGAATGTCTATGTACTTTACTATTTTATCACTATTTGCGATAATATCAATAAGTTCCTCGTCGATTTCATCAGGATATAGATAGTGTAACCTTATCCACCTTAGGGCGTCGATGCCGCATAACTCTTTTAGAAGGCTTACTAGGCTTCTTTTCCCGTATAAGTCCAAGCCGTATCTCGTCACGTCTTGGGCAACGACAATGAGTTCTTTTATCCCGCGATCCGTCAGTTCTCTCGCTTCTTCAATGATTTTTTCAACCGGCCTACTACGAAAACGACCTCTAATATCGGGGATAATGCAGTACGCGCACCGGTTGTCGCATCCTTCTGCTATTTTTAAATATGCCCAAGCAGGTGAAGTTGTAATGATTCTGTCTATTTCGTTCAACGGAGCGTTTATATCTCCAAACGTTGCGGGCTTGTCGTCGCCGTGTAGCGTTGCTTGGAGCGCGTCGACGATTTTTCCAAAGCTACCGACGCCGACCAGGCAGTCTATTTCAGGCAACTGTGCCATTACCTCGTCTTTGTATCTTTCAGCCAGACATCCCGCTACGATTATCTTGCCGATCCTGCCTTCATCCTTGGCTCGGCCCAGCTCAAGAATAGTATCTATGGCTTCCATCTTTGCGCTTTCAATAAATCCGCATGTATTTACGATCACAGCGTCCGCATTAGTAATATCGCCGGAGACGTAAAACCCCGCTTCACTTAGAAGAAACATCATTTGTTCCGTGTTTACAAGGTTCTTCGCGCATCCAAGAGATATTATCCCGATTCTACTGTTCATTTTCAATTTCTTCGGTATTTTCCATGTATTTGCGCCAAACCTCCTGCGCGTCCTCATAACTGAAACCCCTCGCGCGAAGCGCGTTTATCGCTACGCGTTGTTCTGAATTTTCACGGCTGCCACTCAGCTTTTTCATGAGGAAATCAAGCGTGGCGTCAGTCGCGATTTCAAAGTCACCTATAGCCTCGTCCCATATGTCGCCAGGTATACCACGCCGGAAAAGTTCTTCCCTGATCTTGGCAAGCCCATATCCTTTCGAACGGTAGTGTTCAACTATCGACGCCGCGTATTCTTTGTCGTTTATCGCCCCTATTTCCTCAAGCCACTGAACCGTCCTCGCGGCTGTCTCCCGGGATTCTCCTTTGTTAGTCAGACGTCTTTCAATTTCTCTAGACGAATAAGTACGGCTTCCCAATATACGCAAAGCCCTGGTTTTAGAAGCGCCAAACTCCAGCTCCGCGCGCAGCCGCCTATACTCGTCATCCGGTAACTCAAGACCTTGATACAATCCATAATCAGCTAACTGCTCGACGCTCACCTTAATTACCGTCCCATCCTCAAAAAGGGCGGTAAACCATCCGGGTTTATTCTTGGTTTGCGTTATTTCCTCAATTACCATTATTCATCAAAATTTTCGGCTCGCTCATCGACCGCGCGTCCAGCCGCCACCGCTGCTATTTTTTCCTGTGGGGACATCAGTTTTTGCGAGTCGCGGCGTATTTGCGCTTCGAGTTCGTCAGCGACGTCCGGGTGTTCTTTCAAATAATCCTTCAAATTATCTCGCCCCTGGAACCGCGTTTCGCCGATTGTGTACCAAGAACCGCCTTTCTCTATCAGGCCAAGTTTGACCCCGAGATCAATAAGTTCTCCAAACTTTGATATCCCTTCGCCAAACATAATATCAAATTCAGCTTCCCTGAAAGGAGGCGCTACTTTATTCTTCACTATTTTCGCCTTAGTGCGGTTTCCAATATGCTCCGAACCCGCTTTCAGGTATTCGGAGCGGCGCACGTCGATCCTGACGCTGGCAAAGTATTTAAGCGCGCGGCCACCCGGCGTCGTCTCCGGGTTGCCGTACATGACCCCTATTTTCTCGCGCAATTGATTAATAAATATAACTATGCAATTCGTCCTCGATATCGATCCCGCCAATTTGCGCAGCGCCTGCGACATGAGCCTGGCTACTACGCCGACGCTGCTGTCGCCAATATCACCTTCCACCTCGCTTCGCGGTACCAGTGCGGCGACGGAGTCAATTACCACGACGTCGACCGCCCCTGAACGCACGAGCAGCTCCGTGATCGCGAGCGCATCGTCGCCCATATCCGGTTGCGATATGAGCAAATTGTCGATATCTACCCCGAGAGCGCGGGCATACGCGGGTTCGAGAGCGTGCTCCGCGTCAATAAACGCCGCCTCCCCCCCTGTTTTCTGTACTTCCGCTATGATATGCAGCGCAAGTGTCGTTTTTCCCGAAGATTCGGGGCCAAATATCTCAATTATCCTACCCTTGGGTACGCCGCCGATCCCAAGCGCAAAGTCGAGAGCTATCGATCCAGTCGATACGGCGTCGACGTTTACCGCTTGTCTATCACCAAGTCGCATGATCGAACCTTTTCCATGATTTTTCTCAATTTGCAAGATCGCCGTATCAAGCGCCTTCTTTTTGTCCTCGGCCGGGATGGCAGGGACATATTTTTTCTTCTCCGCCATTATCTAACCCTCCAGTTATATTATTATATACTATTTTTGCAACTGAATAGTAGCCTATTATTTCATTTCCCCCACGACGACGCGCTCTATTCCCAGCGTGTCCACAAGCGTTTTTATATTGCGCAATCCGCCATCGCGCAATATCTCCCTTACAGCATCCGATTGCCCCGCTCCGCACTCGAAGGCGAGGTGTCCTCCTTGTTTTAGCAAGACAAGCCAATTTGTCGTTACAGCTCGGAAATAATATAAGCCGTCCGGACCTCCGTCCAGCGCCGCGAGCGGCTCATACTCGGCGACCGATGGTTCGAGGTCTTTGAGTTCTCCTGTCGGGATATATGGCGGGTTGCAGACAATGGCGTCAAACATCCCAAGCAACGTAGGTGGCGGATCCAGTGCATCCGCTACGATAGCCGCTACATTTCGGCTAAGGTTATTCCTTCGCATATTCGCTCTGCATATTACTAGCGCCTGATCCGAGTTGTCGGCTAACACGACCCTGCAGCTCGGGACGTTAGCCGCTACCGCGAGACCTATACACCCGCTTCCGGCGCAAAGGTCGACCAGCCTGGTCTGCCCGGCGCGCCGCTTCATCAGCCTGATAGCTTCTCCAGCCAGCAGTTCCGTATCGACTCGCGGTATCAGGACCGATTCGTTTACAGTTATCGGGACACCGTAAAATTCCCATTCCCCGACAATATAGGCAACAGGTTCGCCTCCAAGCCTACGGCTGACCATATCGTCAACGCATTTCACCAGCGATTGGTCCGTGACATAGAGTCTACTTAATTTCAGCAGCTCCTCGCGCGTCTTCCCCGCAGCGTACGCGACCAACAACCTCGCTTCAAGGTCATGGGCTGTAATTCCCGCCGCTCGCAGTTTCCGCCGCGTTTCTAGATAGATTTCATTGTACGTTACCATGCGTTTTCTCTCCGCGCGCTGTCATTTCGCAATCACCACTCCGCGTCGCTGGCGTTTTCTGGTATGACTAAAGCCAGAGCCTCTATCGCGGTTTCTATCATCTCATCGTCCGGTTCGCGTGTTGTCAGCCTCTGCAAGGCTTTTCCCGGCGCGGATACTATTTTTGTCAGGATGTTGTCATATCTGCCGGCAAGTTTAATTATCTCATAGCTTATCCCGACGACGACCGGGATCAGCGCCAACCTGAATCCTATGCGTATCCAGATGTTGCTCCAGCCTGTGAATGAAAATACCAGTATGCTCACAAGCATGACTATGAAAAGAAAACTCGTCCCACAACGTGGGTGCAGCCTTGATTGCGTCCTGACATTCTCAACTGTAAGCGGGAGGCACTTTTCATAGCAGAATATTGCCTTATGCTCCGCGCCGTGGTATCCCCACATCCGTTTCATCTCTTCGAGCCGCGTCGCAAGCCACATATACAAGAGGAATATAGTAATACGAAGCGCTCCTTCTATCAGATTTCTAAGGATGCGATGCGACACGAAATTTGTAATCAGCCCTGTTAAAACTGTTGGGAGCAGCATAAACAACCCTACCGATATTGCAATTCCGAGGATTAGAGCGAATATGATGAGTATTTTTTCCGCCTTTTCATTTCCTATCCGCTTTTCAACCCATTGATCGAACCGTGAAGGTTCGCCTTGCTCTTCTTCTGGTATTTGCTCGGCTGAAAACATTATGGCGCGCATCCCTATCGCCATGGAACTTACGAAGTTTACAACGCCCCGTATGAAAACAAATCCGACTATCGGATGCTTTTCCTTAAGCAGTTTTAATTCTTCAGTCTTTGTGACAAATCCATCCTTCGTACGAACGACGATAGCCTGCTTTTTGGGCCCTCGCATCATTATACCTTCCAGAAGCGCTTGTCCACCGATCGAAGTGCGGAACTCTTTGCTCGTTGCGTTCTTCGTGCCTTCGCTCCCCGCGTTCTCGTCTTGTGACGCTTCGTCTTTTAGCGCTTCGTCTTTTAGCGCTTCGCCCTGTATATTTTCGTCCTGAATATTTTCGCCTTGTATATTTTCGTCCTTAGTGCCTCCATTAGCTTTTTCTTCATTCATCTTTGTTATCTGACCTTTCGTTTCATATTTAGTCGCAATATTTAGTCTTAATATCTGTCAACTGTCAACTACCATATTACTCGCCGGTAGGCGGATCGTTACAAGGAAACCACCGTCTTCGGGATTTGACAGCTCCATGCTCCCGCCATGGTACTTTACTATTTCTTCACACACAGCAAGGCCAATTCCACTTCCGCGTTCCTTTGAATTGCTACCTTTGTAGAATTTCATTTTAATATTCTCAATTTCGTCTTCCGGTACGCCGGGACCATAGTCTCGGATGCATATTTTGGCAAAAACGCCTTCCATCACAATCGATACCTCGATGCGTTTTCCGTCGCGGCCATATTTTACTGCATTGTCAAACAAGTTCAGGAATACCTGCTTTAGCCTGTTCGGGTCGCCCGGAATGAGCGGCGCTTCGTCCATTTCGGACTCGTAACTGAACTCAAGCTCATCTTGGTGCAGTAACTCTCGGAAGGTGAATATGGCATCTTCGAGCTCAGCCGCGATATCTATCATTTCTATGTTCAATGTGAATCGCCCATCTTCCATCCGTGTGAATTCGAGCAATTCCTCAACCATTTTCGTAAGACGCCGTGCTTCTTTCAGTATTATCGCTATCCCGCGTTTTGATTCTTCATCCAACTGCTCGTCGTATATCAGCGTCTCCCCCCAACCGGTTATTGCCGTCAGAGGCGTCCTGAGCTCATGCGATATCGACGATATAAATTCGGTCTGCATCTTTTCCGTCTGCGCTACTTTGAACGACATTTCATTGATCGACCCAACCATTTCGCCGATCTCGTCACGAAAACTGTTTTCAATCTGGACACCATAGCTGCCTTCCGCGATACGTTTCGTAACTTTCGTGATTTCGCTTACCGGCGTTATTACTGAACGTATAAAAACAATATTTAAGACAAAAACAAGCAAAAGCACAACAAGCCCGCCCCCAACTACAGAAAGGATGCTCAGAAATACTTTTCCGTCAACCAGTCGGAGGCTGGTAACATAACGCATCACCCCAATAACCTCGCCTGTAGCGTAAATCATTGGCGCCGACGCCGCCATGATCCGCTCACCGGTGGCGGCTCGTCTGCCTATCCAGGCTGAAATCCGCTTTGACTCTACAGCTTCGGCTACATCCGGCGTATTTGGCGCCATGCCCGACGTTATTGTAGACGTGGATATCATTATACTGCCGTCAACATCCAGAAACTGCAACTCAAGCCGGTCCCCTTCCATAAACGTCTCGGTGTACCTGTACGCGCTGTTGTAGTAATCGGTATACGATCTTGCGACATAATTGGCAAAAAAGTCCGTCATAGTCCTGGCTTTCGCTTCCAATCCAGTTCTGATTGTCGAATAGTAGTAGTTGTAAATAAAGACGGAAAACAGCGCGACAGCCAGTATCACCGTCGCAAGCGTGACGAACATTGTACCTCTGAGCCATCGCTGCCTCAAGCCTTTAGTGAAGTACGCAAGAATCCCTGCCAAATGCCAACCCTTCAATCATATCGTTATCCCGTTTTTGATATCGCGTTTATCCTTAGCCTGTACGGCGCCTCCCGCTGATTACTCGAGCGATGCGAGTTTGATCAGTTATAATCCCCACTTATAACCATATCCCCAGACAGTCGTTATATATGTCGGATTTGTCGGATCATCCTCTATCTTTATACGCAGCCGTCTGATGTTCACGTCAGCTATTTTAAGTTCGCCGAAATAGTCGCGGCCCCACACAGTATTTATGATATCCTCGCGGGAGAGCGCCTTTCCCGGATTATCCATGAACATTTTAATTATCGAGTATTCCACTTGTGTGAGTTTAATTCGAACGCCGTCTTTTTCCAGCGACCTGTTCCTTGTGTTGAGACGGAAAGGCCCCTGCGCGATTTCCCCGGTTTCTACTTGCCCAGCGGCACCTGTCCTTCTGAAAAGCGCGTCGATTCGCGCTGTCAGTTCAGCCGGCGAAAATGGTTTTGTGACATAGTCGTCCGCCCCCGTCATCAGGCCTGTCACTTTGTCCATTTCCTGCGTCCTTGCCGTAAGCATTATAATGCCAATATGCGGATCGACGGCGCGGATTTTCCTGCAAACTTCAAACCCATCCGTGTCCGGGAGCATGATGTCCAGTATCGCCACTTTAATATCGGGATGTATCCGGAGCAGTTCAAACGCTTCCGCCCCCGTTCCCGCTTCTATTGCCTCATAACCGGCGCGATTTAAGTTTATTACCACAAAACTGCGAATGCTTGTTTCATCTTCCAGCACCAGAATTTTTTTCATGGCAAACAATTCCTTTCGTATATTCTCGGGCTATCCAGGCTTCGGCTGTTATCTGCTAACCGCTAATTCGCTCTCGAAAGCCAATCTGAATACATTAACCTAAAATTATCTTTAATCAATTCCTCATCGAATGTCAAACCAAAGCTGTTTTGGGGCGCCAGCAACTCAAACGCGTATATCGCTGCCCCCTCCGACGTCAGCACAATCCGTCCCGGACGCGTCGACTGTTCTTCTGCCATGTCTCCTGTGAGCTTGTGGATTTTCAAAAAATCCCTGTACGGCCCGTCTTCACTCACGATATATGAAAAGACGACAGTCCTCTCGCCGGAAACTGTGTCCTCCCTTCGTACGGAAACCGTGCCACGCCAGTCGAGTGGAAGAATCAGGAACCATTCGTCGTTATTGTTATGAAACGTCGTTAGCGCCAGGCGGCTGTGGCCTGAACTGTTGAACGCATACCAGTCGATAGCGTGATACGGCGTCTCCGACTGCGGTTGCAACAGTCTAGGTATCGGCACTTTGATCGTGCCTTCCTTGTTGATATCAGAACTGTTATAGAGGTTTCTGACAGTATCTTCGCTGACGCCGCTTGGCCATTTGAGCGATACATTCCTCAAGCTCCCGTCTTTGATCACGCATATATCGGTCACTATTGTTCCATCGCCAAATCTACCCTCGCTATCTACGAAAATAGCTGGGACGCCATCGATGAGTATACCCGCTGATACGCGTGATATCGTATCCACGCCGTTTGACAGCCGTGTGTCTGACTTGACTATCTCACCGTCCGCCATCAAATGTATTAACTCGGCGACCGCGCCCGTTTCAGGCGACGGCAGACGGAGCGCTATTATATCGTCAATTCCGTCTTCATCAATGTCGCTTACGGACAACACGTTATATTCCGTCCCGCCCAACAATACGGCGTGATAATCCCTGATAGCGTAGACCGACATATATTTAAGCGCCGCGCTCATTTGCCAGCCGATTATTAGTTCGTTAGCCCCATCGCCGTCAATGTCCGCGTACCTTACGCTTTCAATTGCGGAACCGGTTCCGGTAATAACCTCAGCTTCAATATAGTCGTCGTCGACCATTTTGAAAATATATACCCGTAGCGCGCTGTCTATTGGAAAGGCAAAAAAAGCGACGACTTCGTTGATCCCATCCCCATTTATATCCACGAGCTGAACAGATTGTCTGTTTGGACCCCCTGTTGGCGGGGAATACTCCGCGCCTTGGCTGAGCACAGTGTTAATATGCTGTTGCAACCTGCGGTATTGCTCCGATACTTGCGGCAGGGAATACAGTTCGTCCGCTGTGATTTGCAAGCACCCCGATATGCCTATGATCGCCAGCGCCGCAAGCAGGGGTGCGATTATTATTTGCTTAAGCTGTTTCAAACCCAAAGCTCCTCCGGAGGTATGAAGCGGTCTTCATCCGCACAAGCTGAAAGCATTCCGCCTGTTGTTGTTATTGTAGCACATGGCGGCCCCTGTTCGCAACCTATTAAAAGTAACTGTAACCCCGTGTTCATTCTTCGTTAATGTTCAGTAGGCATCCAAAAACACAGGTTAGTTACAGGCAACGCACTGGTACAGCGGCGAAAACTTGTTTTATTGTCCAAAACTTGTGTGCGGAGCCTGTAACCATTGCGAGTTTTTGGATACCCTCTGAACAGTTATCATTCTTCCAGCGCTATCTGTATCGCTTCGGATATCGACCTTGCGTAGGTAAGATCGAGGCCATTTGGCGCTTTCGGTCCGCTTTTCCCACCATATGGCAAGATGCAGCGCGAAAAACCCATCCTGGCGACTTCATATTGCCGCAGGTTAACCTGCGATACCTGGCGCAGTTCCCCAGTCAGCCCCACCTCGCCAAACGCCGCCACGTCCGGGCGTACCGGTTTATCTTTATACGCAGATGCAAGCGCGAGCACAGTCGCCAGGTCGGCGCCCGGATCGTCGATGCTCAGGCCACCTATTACGTTTATATACGCGTCACACCCGCCGACGCGCAGCCCGCCGCGCTGCTGCAGCACGGCGACCAACATCATCGCGCGGTTATACTCGATACCGTTCGAGTTGCGTCTGGGCATGTTGGCGCTTCCCGGCGCTACTAGAGCCTGTATTTCCGCAAGAATCGGTCTTGTGCCTTCGATCACGCATGTAACGCATGACCCCGGAGCGTTGAGCGGCCTTCCTGCAAGCAGCATTTCAGATGGATTTGGGACCTCTGATAATCCTTTATCCGTCATCTCGAACGCGCCAATTTCATTCGTCGAGCCATATCTATTTTTAGCCGCGCGTAGTATCCTGTAATTCGACGACCGTTCGCCTTCAAAATATAACACGCAGTCTACCATGTGCTCCAATACTTTAGGCCCGGCTATCGCGCCTTCTTTGTTTACGTGACCAACAAGAAATACTGTGGTCCCACCATCCTTCGACAGTCTGAGCAGTGACATCGCGCAGTCTTTTACCTGCCCCACGCTGCCGGGCGGAGAAGTAAGCTCCGGGTTGTAAAGCGTTTGTATCGAGTCAATGATGAGCACGTCAGGCTTAAGTTCCTGAGCAGCCAAAAGTATTTCGGATATCTCCGTCTCCGCTAACGCATAAATGCCGCCGCTATCGACGCCAAGACGCCCTGCTCGCATCTTTATCTGGCGTTCCGATTCTTCCCCGGATACGTAAAGCGTTTTCATTGAAGAGTTAAACATACCGCAAATCTGCAGGAGCAGCGTCGATTTGCCTATTCCTGGAGATCCGCCGACCAATACGAGCGAACCGGTCACCGCGCCTCCTCCAAGGACACGGTCGAGTTCAAGAAAGCCTGTTTTGAATCGCTCCTCACTAGACGAGTCGATTCGCTCCAGTTTTGTCGGGGTGTTTTTTTGCGCGCTAAACCGGGGAAGCTCTCCAGGCTTTGGCTTCGTAATCGACGGCTGCTCCACGACAGTGTTCCAGCTTCCGCATGTTGTACATCTGCCCATCCATTTGGGAGTCTCACTTCCACATTCTGTGCAAAAGTAAACTGATTTAGTTTTCATTATTCATCATCCACGCGAATTCACGTATGTTACATATTATTGGTTAGTTCCACGCTCCGCAGTCTACCACACGCCGGATGATATGTAAAGGTACTATTCAAACACTTAAAATGGACACAAGAACTGTCCCCGTGCAACAGTTCAGGGGGTATCCAAAAAATCGCAATGGTTACAGGCTCCGCACACAAATTTTGGACAATATTACATGTTTTCACCACTGTACCAGTGCGTTGCCTGTAACCAACCTGTGTTTTTGGATGCCCCCCTGAACAGTTACGTCCCCGCGTTTAAATTGGGAGTGACCGGGGCTTGCGAACGTTGCCTGCTGTGTGATACAATACACTCGCGCGACATACATTTTCTCACAATGAATCTGGAGACTTACTATGAACAAAAATCTTGGGATTTGCCTACTTAACGATTCCTTCCCGCCAGTAATAGACGGTGTCGCCAACACCGTCCTCAATTACGCGCGGATAATACATAACAACCTTGGCAGCGCTGTCGTCGCGGCCCCGCGATATCCTGGCAAACAAGAGTCCTGCCCCTTTCCCGTTGTATACTACCCAAGCGTAAAAACGCCAAAAACATCCGGCTACAGAGTAGGCGTCCTCGTACCGGGCATTCTTAAGGAAATAAAACAATATCCCGTCGATATTATACACTGCCATTGCCCATTTATATCAGCGATAATTTCAAAATCGCTTCGCCAATCGACAGGCTCGCCTATCATAATGACATATCATTCAAAGTTCGACATCGATATCGCCAACAGTTTCGAATCCGAGCTTTTGCAATCAGCGGCAAAAAAGATCATTGTATCCAATGTCGAATCATGCGACGAAGTCTGGGCTGTCAGCCGGGGTGCAGGAGAAAACTTAAAGGGACTTGGGTACCAGGGAGAATTTCGAATAATGGATAATGGCGTAGATTTTCCAAAAGGCCCAGCGGACGACAACCTTATCGATACAGCCCGGATAGAACTCGCCTTGCCTCCGGATACGCCTACATTCCTCTATGTCGGGCGAATGATGTGGTATAAAGGAATAAGACTGATCCTCGACGGATTAGACAAAGCGAAAGCGTCGGGGATCCGGTTTAAAATGGTTTTCGTGGGCGGAGGCAATAATTTTGGCCAGATTACACAGTACGCGAATCAGATCGGGTTAAAAAGCGACTGTATCTTCACAGGCCCGATCCTGGACAGAGAAAAGCTCCGCGCATACTACAGCCTCGCCGATATGTTCCTTTTCCCGTCCACTTTCGACTCAGCGCCTATCGCCGTGCGCGAAGCATCGGCTTGCGGGCTTGCGTCGGTACTCATCACAGGCAGTTCTTCGGCGGAACCCGTAACGGACGGGAGAAACGCTGTGCTTATAGATGAAAACGCGGACAGTCTTGCCCAAGCCGTCATTGATCTGTCCGCTAATATAGAATACATGAAAACCCTCGGCCGCAACGCTATGGATGATTTGTACGTATCGTGGGATACGGCTGTCTCAAGGGCATACGAACGATACCAGGAAGTCCTGGAAAACAAAAAAGCGCGGTAAGCTGTTAATCGGTCGGTTTGTCGGTTTTTTGTCGGTTTGTTTGTTGTCGGTTTACCTTCGCACGATCACATTACTTACCTTCGCACGATCACAACGTGTACCGCGTTTGCGTACGCATCTGACACGCTGACCAAATCGTCGCCTTCACCCGGCATCCATCCCACAGCCAGATCGGCCATACCATACCACACTGCGTTTACGAGTTCCCATGAATCGCACTCAATGATGGAGAACTCCACGCCGAGCATATCGCAAACCGCGCGGGTGACTTCAATGTCCAAACCGGAATACTCGCCATCACTGGTTTTGTAAGAAAACGGCCGAGAATCCGGCGGTGCCGCGACAGATAGCTTCCCGGGATGGATATCGACCCCTTCAGGCGTGGCATACGAATAGCTTTTGTCAGCAAAGTATTTGCCGCACAAACCGTTGAGCGTACCGTTTTGCTTAAGCGCGTTGATAGCCGAATCGATTGCGAGCAGTAACTCCGCGTTCTCTTTTGCTACAGCGTAATGCAATTCATATTCAACTAGCGGCTCGCTTATGATCCTGACCTCGGTCGATTCAGCGGTAAGCTCGGCGGCAGCCGAGTTTTCCATTATGGCGCAATCAATGACGCCGGCTCTAAGATTGGCTATCATATCATCACCAGAGGTAAAAGCGCGCTTTTTCCCAAGCTCATCGGCAAGCCGCTCGGACGGCGTACCTATGAGCGCGCCTATGACTCGACCTGATATATCCGCTGGAGAATAAACCAAATTCGGTGGCATATCCTGACAGCCGGGCGTCAATAATAGCAGCGAAAATAAGGCGAGCGAGGCGCAGGCAAGTTTCTTCGTCTTTCTATTCAAGATCTGATACCTACCATCTATTTTCTATTCCCTGTTCCCTATCTATTCTCTCCTAACCCTTGTCCGTTTTTCCCTAACTTTCTTCCAGAACACATTAAAAAATGTATCCCCTATCTTTCTTAATCCCAAAAAACCCGGTAATATCCGGGACATCCGGGAAATCCCCGCCATTGAAAGGATCCGGTCTGCCCTCGCCGCCGCGTGCCGGGGGCATCTTGCCGCCGTGTTCGCAAAAGTATTTGAAGTCCTCTCCATCCATTGTTTCATGCTCTATCAGATAAGCGGCGGTCGCCACAACAACATCACGGTGATCGGTCAATATTTCTTCACAAAGCTCGTTTGCTTCATCGAAAATGCGCTTAACCTCATCATCTATAGCAGCGGCTGTTTTCTCGGAATAACTCTTAGTCTGCGAAAAATCGCGACCTATAAAAATGCTGCGGCTGCTGTCGTCAAACGATATAGGCCCGATCCTGTCGCTCATTCCGTATTTCATGACCATTGAACGCGCTAAGGCGCTCGCGGTCTGTATATCACTTGACGCGCCGGTGGAAATATCGTCGAGGAACAGCTTCTCCGCCACGCGCCCGCCAAGAGCCGACACTATCCGCTCGAACATCTCGCCTCTGGATGTATAATCCTTGTCCTCCTGCGGGCGAAAAATCGTCATCCCACCAGCAGATCCACGAGGAATGACCGTGACAAGATGTACCGGATCGACATTTTCCAAATGGTGCGACACAACCGCATGCCCCGCCTCGTGATACGCAGTTATCTTGCGGCTGCGTTCCGTTATCACGCGGCTTTTCTTCTCCGGTCCCGCAATGACTTTGAGCATAGCCTTTTCAATAGCGTCCATTGTTATTACCAGCTTATTGCTGCGGGCAGCCATCAATGCCGCCTCATTGAGCAGATTCTCGAGATCAGCGCCCGTGAACCCTATCGTCCCTTTGGCAATATTTGCCAGTTCGACGTCTTCCCCAAGGCTCTTGCCGCGTGAATGGACTTTGAGTATCTCTTCGCGGCCTTTAATATCCGGTAACCCAATAAAAACCTGGCGGTCAAAACGGCCCGGGCGGAGCAGCGCGTTATCGAGGATATCCGACCGGTTCGTCGCGGCAAGTATAATAACGCCCTCGTTTGTGTTAAACCCGTCCATTTCAACGAGCAACTGGTTTAATGTCTGCTCGCGCTCGTCATGGCCTCCGCCAAGCCCCGCGCCACGCTGACGGCCGACTGCGTCTATCTCGTCGATGAAAATGATGGCGGGTGCGAGCTTTTTCGCCTGGTCGAACAAATCGCGTACGCGCGAGGCGCCGACGCCAACGTAAAGCTCAACAAAATCCGAGCCTGATATTGACAGAAACTGTACCCCCGCCTCCCCGGCGACAGCCTTTGCGATAAGCGTCTTGCCGGTACCTGGGGGGCCAATAAGCAGGACGCCCTTTGGGATACGCGCGCCGATAGAGATATACTTCTGCGGCCCTTTGAGAAAATCAACAATCTCACGGAGTTCTTCTTTTTCTTCATCCGCCCCCGCAACGTCCGCAAACGTTACTTTTTTCTTTTCATCGCCCGCAACGCGAGCCCTGGCTTTTCCAAACCTCATAGCGCCCTTGTCTCCGCCCACGCCCGACCGGTTGATCATTGTGTACCAGATGAAAAGGAACGCTGCGATAAGCACGATAAACGGCACCCACGAAGCCCACCACGGTATTCTCAAACCAGGATCGTAGTTATAGTGGAATTCTGAGTCGCGTTGCATACTCTCATCGATATAGTCGCTGAAATCTTCATAAAAAATCCCAATGTCAAGCAATTCATGAGTGACATACGAAGTCCCAGAATCTTTATAATTCACCTTAAGTTCCGCTGTGAGTTTGTTATTATTGTTTATTTTAAACGACATGATCTGGTTATCCATAAACAAGCGGCGCAACTCCGAGTATTCGACTGACTTCGATGGCGGGTCAGTTGGCGTCATCCATAGATATACCGCCACGAGTATGATCACCACTATTAGGAAATAGAACCATATTTCACGCGGGCTTCTTTTTTTCGCTTTCAACAGCCTGTCCTTCCTTTACGAGTAAATCTCTGGTTTCAGCGACGCTATGAATGGTAAATTTCGATAGCGTTCCGCATAGTCTAACCCATATCCGACAACAAATTCATCCGGGCATTGAAAACCCAAATAATCAGCTTCGATCGGAACTTGCCGGCGCGTCGGCTTATCAAGCAGCGCGCATATCTTCAGCGAAGCGGGGCGGCACTCTGTGATGAAATCGCGTAGCGCCGTAAGCGTAACGCCACTGTCAAGGATATCTTCAATTATTATTACATCCCGCCCTTTGATTTCATAATCTAAATCGCTTTCGATCTTGACTTTTCCTGAAGTTACGGAAGAAAAACCATATGATGAGGCGGTTAGGAACCTTATTTCACAGTCTAATTTTATGGACCTTGAGATATCCGCAAGGAACACAAAGCAACCTTTCAACACTCCAAGTAATAAAGGGGATATTCCCGTATAATCACTCGTGATTTTGTCTCCAAGCTCCCTTACTCTTTTCCTGATACTCTCTTCAGAAAATATAATATCTTTCACATCATTTTCCATATTTACGCTCATATCAACTCAATATCCTCGAATGTTATTTGAAAAACAAGGTCTCCGGGGCTAGGAACCGCTCTATTTCCCCTCCCGACACCATAAATCGCAAGAACTCCTTTGTCGTCCGCTATGACCGGAACAAGCTGTCTTTTGTGGGCTGGTATACGGCGCTCGATAAAAAGCTTCTTGATAGATTTAGAGCTTTTATGGCCTAAAATCTTCATTTTATCCTTCTCGCGGCGCGGCCTGACGGTTATTCTACCATAAACTTCGGCATGTTTAAATAGGAAAGAAGTAAAAGTTTTATTAAAAGAAGGAATTTGCCCATTGATTGTATCATCAACTATAATACATTTGCAAGACATTTTAAGCCCGGAATTATGAATGATGATGGAACTCCCGTCAAATGGGTAAATAATTTCAAAAGAAGTTCCCTTTTGGCACCCTTCCCGGCGCTCCTGTTCGTCTGGGCAAACATCCTGTCGGCTAGAGAACACAATATTGTTATATTCCCTATAAACATCCATGCCCGGCAGCGATAGGCTTGCTGACGGGCTCTTCTTGCCACACAGTTCCAGCACCGCCTTTACATGTTTGTAGGAAAGGCTTCCGCCGCATATCTTCCTGATCGAGCGGCCTGAAATCGCGAGCGGCAATTCCAGCAATTGGCGGGCGTCGAGCCTAAACGAGCGCCTGTCGGAATGATTTCCGTCGCCAATCCAGCCATAATCCCCGTTGTCATTCCAGCGGTGGTCCCCGCTGTCACTCCAATCATGACCCCCGCCGCCAATCCAGCCGTTATCCCCGTTGTTTAAAAATCTATCGGCAATCCCTGATAAATACTCTTCATCAGCGCGCAACAGCTCAGAGACCGCTGCGGCTGTTTCATTGAAGCGCGGGTTTATCTCCCTAATGACAGGCATAACTGTCCGGCGTATCTTGTTGCGCGTATAAATATCAAGACTGTTCGTGGAATCTACTACAAACGGGAGCCCTTGCCGACTCATAAAACTCAGGATTTCATCCCTTGAAACCCGCAACATGGGGCGAATTACCGTTGCTCCGTCTTTTTCCCTCATTGGCGGGATGCCGGACAAGCCTTTAGCCCCTGCCCCACGCGCCAGGTTCATGATAATAGTCTCCGCGTTATCGTCCGCCGTGTGTGCCGTCGCTATCTTCTTCGCGCCCATTTCCGCCGCCATGCCGAAAAAAAAGCTGTACCGCATTTCACGGGCGGCTTCCTCAAGCCCGGTCCCTGTCCTCTTCGCGTAGGCCATTACATCGCCTCTACCAGGGTAATAGGGCACGCCGAGCTTCATGCAGGATTCGCGCGTGAACGCTTCGTCTCGGTCGGACTCTTCGCCGCGCAGAGCATGGTTGTAGTGCAGGACGCCAATGTCAAACTCCCGCTCCCGCGATATTTGAAGCAGCACCTCAAGCAGACACATAGAATCAGCGCCTCCGGATACGCAGGCAAGTACAAGCCCCGATCCTGAGAGCATATTGAACTGGTCGGCAAAGGCAAGGATTTTTTTAATCAGCCCCGACATCATGTTTTTCTACTCCTCGGCGTGGCGCCGCTCAAGCGACGAAAACGTCGTGTATTCCGGTATCCATTGCAGTTCGATAACGCCGGTTTCGCCACGCCGGTTTTTCAGCACGATGCATTCGGCTATATTTGGGGTTTCCGACTCCCTGTTGTAATAATCGTCCCTATATAGCCCGATCACAATGTCGGCGTCCTGCTCAATAGCGCCGGATTCGCGCAAGTCGGAGAGCAGCGGACGTTTGTTCTGCCGTCCTTCGCTGGCGCGCGACAGTTGCGACAGGCACATGACGGGCACGTTGAGCTCCTTTGCCATGATCTTCATCATCCTGCTGATCTCCGACACGATCTGCACCCTGTTTTCCCCAAGGTACCCGCGCGCGCCGGACGCCGACTGCATAAGTTGTATATAATCCACGACTACTAGCCCCAGGTTTGACAAACGCCGACATTGCGCGTTCATATCCGCGACCGTCAGCGCGGCGTCGTCGTTTATCAGCAGGTCGGCGGCGCTTATGGAAGCTGCGGCGTCTGCCAGACGGCGCCATTCTTCCTGTTTTATCCGCCCTGTTTGGAGTTTTTTACCATCTATAAACCCTTCTGACGATAAAAGCCGCATAGCCAGTTGCTCCCGGGACATTTCAAGCGAGAAAACGGCGACTGTTTTCCCAGAAGTTTTCGCCGTATGCAGCGCGATATTCAGCGCGATACTAGTTTTGCCCATACCTGGCCTAGACGCGACAAGAATCAGATCTGATTTATTGAGGCCCATGATGGAGCGGTCAAGGTCGTGCAGCCCTGTCGCTATTCCGGGAATTCCGCTGCCAAGTTTAGCCGCGTTCGATATTTGCTCATAGACCCCGACAAGGATTTTCGCTATCGGCTCCAGCCCTTCCCTGCTTCTGCCCTGGCGCAACGCGTACACGCGTTTTTCCGCCGCTTCGAGGATGTTTTGCGCGCCGCCTTCCCCTGATACAGCCATGCTGCTTATGTCCCCGCCAGCATCAACAAGAGCCCGCAGCAAAGCCTTGTCCCTCACTATCTCCGCGTATTCCATGACGTTTGCCGCTGTGGGCGTAATAAGCATGAGGTCTCGTATGTATCCCTGCGATTCTTCGGTCCAGATGCCGTCCTCGCGCATTTTGTTCAGCACTGTCACTGGATCTATCGGCAGCGCGTAGCTGAACATCGAGAACATGGTTTCGAACACGCCTCTATTGACAGTAGAGTAGAAATCCTCCGCCTTCAACGCCCCTATTACATTTCCGACGCAGCGCGCATCTATAAGTATAGACCCCAAGACTGCCTGCTCGGCTTCCAAGCTGTGTGGTATTTGCCTTAAAAGAAGATCATCCATTGCGGCTCCTTACGCTTCGATTACCAGCAGGTGGATCGTTCCGGTTATCTCAAAGCCGAGTTTGCATTTAATCTCGTACGCGCCAAACGACTTGATGTGCTCTTCTTGCGTCATTTTGTTTTTTCCTATCTCTATGCCATGTTGATCGAGTAGCGCGTCAGATATTTCCTTTGTCGTCACAGCGCCAAATAGCTTTCCTCCCGTTCCTCCGGAACGCGCTTTTACTGTAACTTGTACGCCTTCGAGTTCCGTAGCGATTTTTTTCGCCGCTGCTTTGTCCGCTTCCAGCTTCCGAAGCCGTGCTTTCTCCTGTTGCTTCATGACGCTGACGTTTTCCATGTTCGCCGTGACGGCGAGCTTCCTTGGCAGGAGATAGTTGCGCGCGTACCCGTCTGAGACATCGACAAGCTGGCCCTGTTTCCCCTGACCCTTGATATCTTGCTGCAGTATTACTTTCATGTTGCTCCTCCTATTCTTTGTTCTTGACTGTTCAGTGGGTATTCAAAAACTCGCAATGGTTACAGGCTCCGCACACAAGTTTGGCCAATTGTACAAGTTTTCACCGCAGTACCAGTGCGTTGCCTGTAATCAACCTGTGTTTTTGGATGCCTACTGAACAGTAACCTTTGTTCAACTCTAACTATTGAAGTATTTATCGATCGCTTTTTCCAAATCCCGCGCAACTTGCGCAACGCTCGCGCCCCTTATCTGCACACCTGCCGTTGACGAACTGCCCCCGCCGCCGAGCTGCTCCAGTATTAGTTGTACGTTGACGCCGCCGATGCTCCGCCCTGACACAAAAACGTCTTCTCCATTAGCGGCGACGGTAAACGATGTATGGACCCCACTGATGTTGAGCAGCTCGTCCGCCGCCTGCGCTATACTTATCCTGCTGTACGCGTCGTCGCTAGTCGCCAGCGCGATTCCTTCTTTATATATTGAAGCGCTGCGCATGAGCGCGTACCTGGCTGTGGCTGTTTCGATATCTGATTGCAGGAGCCGCTTGACATCCGCCGTATCCGCGCCCATCCGTATGAGAAAAGCCGCCGCGTCAAAGGTCGTACTGCCTGTGTTTATCGCGAAACCTTTTGTATCCAGCACGATACCTGCAAGGAGCGCCTCGGCTTCCACTGATAGTATGCCGTCCTTGTCGACAAGGTATTGGATCATCTCGGCAACTAATTCTGCTGAAGATGACGCGGACGGTTCGTGAAAATTCAATACGGCGTTATTTATGTACGTAGCGGCGCGGCGATGGTGATCGACGACCGCGACCCTAGTACACGACAACAACAGCGATTCCGACTGGACTTTGTCCGGCCTGTTCGTATCGACCACGACTAGCAACGCCTTACTGTCAGCTTCCAGGATCGCTTTCTGTTCTGAAATAAAAACCCCTCGGTATTCCTGCAATTGGGAGACTATGTCGATGATATTGTGCGCAAGGTTTCGTTCTTTGTCAATAACTATATGCGCCTTTTTGTGTTTCGCCCGCGCGATGCAGCATATGCCTATCGCGGCGCCAACCGAATCATAATCCGCGAATTTATGGCTCATTACGAACACGGACGACGCATCCCCAAGTAATTCCCAAAACGCGCTTGCCATTATCCTCGCCTTGACTTTTGTCCGCTTGACCAGTTTTGGCGAATGACCTCCAAAAAATTCAAAGCCGTGCCTGTTTTTGACGACAGCCTGATCGCCGCCCCGGCTGAGCGCCATTTCAATGCCAAGGCTAGCGTAGCGATAGTTTTCCTGCGGCGTACTGCCGTCCTTCCCTATCCCGATGCTAAGCGTAGCGTGTACGCCTTCAGCTCCTTTGTTTAAGCGTACTGAGTCAAGGATCGAGAATTTCTCGTTTATGTACCCCTCCAGATGACGTTCCTCAAACAGGAAAAAATACCGATCCCTGTAGTATTTGCATAGATATCCCCCTTTTTCGCCCGCCCACTCGCTGATTTTTTCGTCAATATCGGATAGCAGGGCGGATTTGTCCTTCTCGCTCATCCCTTTGAGCAATTCCTCGTAGTTATCGAGCGCCAATACCGCAAAAACCAGCCGCGAATTTAGGTATTCGTTGGTTATCCGCTCATATTCCGTCACATCGGCCCAGTAGGCGACCGCGACATATTCACGCTCAGAACGCGCCATGCTCCCATATACCCTGTACTGCCTATCTCCCAGCGAAATTGTTTCGCTACATTCGCTTTTACCGTCAAGTAGCCAGTCCCAGGTAAAATCCGGCACGATGCCTGTGATATTCATTTCGAAAAACGGCTCTTTCATGCCACTTATCTCAATGAACCTGTCGTTTGACCATATGATTTCGCCTGACTCAGGGTTATATATCACTGCCGGAAGCGGCGTGTCCCTCACTGTCAGGTCCATCGTGTCTGACATGGATTCCAAATAGTCAAGTAGCTTCGCGGTACGTTTCCGCGTCGCGAACCGAAAGTAGACCGCAAGCAAAATGAGAACCACGACCTGCGCGCCTGCCAGCTCGCGATTGTAGTCGCCGATAAAAAACGTTGATATTGCGAACGCTATAAGTAGCATGAAATAAAGCCTGACGTTAGGCTGGAACAACCTTGGCAGTTTCTTGTTCATGAGCGTCTCCTCTTACGTATGCGTTTAATCGTAGGGACATTATACCAAACCTATAATTTCATTACAACTAACCGCTACAACTGTTTAAGAAATTATAAATAATGCTTGCAATTGTGAAAAAAGCGTGGTAAAATGCCGACGTTGGCAACGAAACACTATCCGAGTGGGAAACTCCCCACTTTTTTTCTGCTAATTAGCGTGGAGCATTTTTATGAATAAAATCATAGAAACCGTAACAGCCGTAGCCGCTCCGATAACCGAAAAGCACGGATGCGAGTTGTGGAATGTAGAGTACGCCAAAGAAGCGGGCAACTGGTTTCTACGCGTCTATATAGACCACCCCGGCGGCGTTTCAATTAATCTGTGCGAGTCGATCAGCCGTGAGCTTGACGCAATTCTGGACGAGCGAGAGGACCTTATCCCGGGAAGCTACACGTTCGAGGTGTCGAGCGCCGGCGTGGAAAGGCATTTACGCGGGCCGTCCGATTATGATCGCTTTACCGGGAAGCTCGCCGAAGTCAAGCTGTATAAATCGAAAAACGGGCAGAAAATATTTTTAGGGGAATTGGCGGGTTCGCGGGGCGATGGCGTCGAGCTTGACATATCAGGACAGCGCTACAGTTTTGAGAAAGCGGAAATCGCGTACGTCCGCCTTCGGATAGGATCAATATAGTACAGTAATGGAGGAATCGCGGCTATGAACGCTGAATTTTTCTCAGCAATTTCGGATATTGAAAAGGAAAAGGGCATACCCCAAACCTATATGCTTGAAAAGATTGAACAAGCCTTGTTGGCGGCTTTAAAGAAAGACTATCCGACATGCGCCGAATGCGCGCGCGTCGTTTTAGACCCTGTGGAAAAGACCGTGGATATGTTCATGCAGAAAACAGTGGTAGAAACAGTTGAAAACCCAAATACCCAATACTCTGTCGAACAAGCCAGGAAAATACTGCTGGGCGCTCTCCCAGGCAATCTAATTAACGAGCCGGTTGACACAACCAGGTTCGGCCGAATTGCCGCCCAAGCCGCTAAACAAGTTATTATACAGGGCATCCGCGAGGCTGAGCGGAATATAGTATACGATGAGTTTACGTCCAAGGAGCATGAGATCCTGACCGGCATCGTATCACGGATCGATCCGCGCTCCGGCAGTGTTTCTATACAGATCGGGGCAAGCTCCGAGCACACCGAAGCAATGCTATCGTCCAGTGAACGCATCCCAAACGAAATTCTTAAAGACGGAGACAGAATCAAGGTTTACGTCATCGAAGTCAGAAAATCCACCCGAGGGCCACAGATCCTCATTTCGCGCACCCACCCCGGCCTTGTTAAGCGGCTATTTGAGTTGGAAGTCCCAGAAATTTTCGATGGCATCGTCGAAATTCGCAGCATTGCGCGCGAAGCCGGTAACCGGACAAAAATAGCGGTTGTGTCCAATGATCCGGATGTCGAGCCAATCGGCGCGTGCGTCGGTCCAAAGGGCGCTCGCGTAAACACCATTGTAAGCGAACTAGGCGGTGAAAAAATAGATATCGTCAAATACAGCGACGACCCGGTCGAATACATAGCTTCTGCGCTATCGCCTTCCGAGGTTGTTTCAGTAACGATGTTCGAAGGCGGCAAATCCTGTCGCGTAATCGTGCCGGACAACCAGTTGTCGCTCGCTATCGGCAAAGAAGGCCAAAATGTCCGACTCGCCGCCCGCCTTACCGGATTCAAGATCGACATCAAGCCGGAAAGCCAAGCATAGTCTCCAGGGGGATGCCGAATGCAAAAGAAAATCCCCTTGCGGCAGTGCCTTGGCTGCCGCGAGATGAAACCAAAACGTGAGCTGATCAGGACGGTTAGATCCCCTACCGGCGAAATAACACTGGATTTCACAGGCAAAAAGCCAGGCCGCGGCGCTTATGTCTGCCAACGTTCCGAATGCCTCAAGCGGGCAATAAAATCAAAAGCCTTGTCAAGGGCGTTCGGCGTCGAGATACCCGTAAGCGTCATTGAAGCGCTAAATGAACAGATGGAGACACTTTATGAATTCTAACCTGCAATTGCTTGGTTTAATGAAAAAAGCCGGACTGCTCGCCGTAGGCGGCGACGCCGCGGCGGCAGCGGCGCGGGCAGGAAAAGCACGGCTTGTAGTTATAGCAAGTGACGCCTCTACGAATGCGAGAAGTCGCGCGGCTTACATCTCGAAGATCAGCCGCACCGCATGTGTGATTGTCCCCTTCACAAAATTTGAGATTGGAAGTGTGACAGGTCGCGGATCTCCGGGTACGGTGGCTGTCTTAGACGCGGGATTCTCCGCCAGGTTCGCGAGAGGTCTTGCAATGACCGATCCGGATCTGTACGGAGAGACAGCGGAGTCGCTTGAGGGACGCTCCCGCGCGGCGGCAAGCAAAAATAACCCCAACCAAAGGAGGACCGCAAAATGAGTACAATGTTTAAATATAGGGTCCATGAAGTCGCTAAGGATTTCAAACTCCCGACTAAAAAAATAACAGAAATACTCTCCAAATACGCGACTGCGCCAAAAAACCACATGCAGGTCCTTACGATCGCGGAGCTTGACGTCATCTTTGAATACCTAACCCATAACAACCAGATCGATAGCATTGAGGAAATATACGCCGTCGAATCTCCGGCAGCGACACCCCCCCGAAAGGCAAAAGAAAAAGAAAAGGAGAAAGATAAGGAGAAGGATAAAAGAGCGGAAAATGTCCCCGCAGCGTCATCAGAAAAAGATGGCGACGCAAAACCCGCTCCAGCGGCGCAACCCTCCGCGACGCGCAAGCCAACGTTACGAAAGCCTGACAAACCGTACACTCCTCGCCAGGCACCGCAAAGGCGGGTTGTCGACACCTCGGGCGTTACAATCAATATTGCAAAATACGACGAAAGGCTCGATAGCCTTGTTCCTGAGCGCGCCGAGAACATGAAGCGCGGCAAGGAAAAAATAGTAAGGAAAGGCCAAAAACAGCCCCAGACTATGGCGCACGGCGCCAAGAGGCGGCAGGAAGAACGCGACAGACTACACCGGCTCCAGCTGGAAATCGCCAAAAAAGCCCCTTTGAAAGTCTTGATACCCGATGAAATCAGTGTTGGGGAGCTTGCGGTCCGTATGAAAAAAACCGGGGCGGAAGTCGTGCGCCAACTCATAAAATTGGGCGTTATGGCGTCGGTTTCAGACATTATAGACCACGATACAGCCGCTCTCGTAGCGATTGAACTTGGCTGTAAAGTAGAAAAAGAAATCGTCGTCACGATCGAGGAGCGGCTTATAGACGATAGCGTCGACGACGAGGGCGACCTGGTCGCGCGCGCGCCTGTCGTCGTAGTCATGGGCCACGTAGACCACGGCAAGACGTCGCTACTCGACAGGATCCGCCAAGAGAGCGTCGCGGCTGGCGAAGCCGGCGGCATTACGCAACATATTGGGGCGTATCAGACATCAATCCGAGGCAACC
>JGI24702J35022_10000048_pt1 | contig 51098 bp, 47 predicted proteins | sample TergutTh196P4_FD_35022 | JGI IMG/M metagenome (IMG submission 35022) | reverse complement strand
CCTCTGTGTAACGCTTGGCTTTCATTTAAGCCCTCCACTTATATATTTTAGCGGAGAACTCTAAATCCTGTTGGCTTTAATTTTGGGGGTAACGTCCTTTTGGAACCAATAAGTGGTATCAAATTCTGTGCTCTTTGAAACATCTCCTTATCACAAGAATTCACCTGTTATTTTACCTAGAGTGTCAAATATTGAAATACTATCTGCTAATCTGTCTCTGATAAACTATCTGACTTAAATATTGGAATTTCTATGGCTACGGAAAACTAGTGCTTAATTCTCTGCCCCAAAAAGTATTGACGTTGACAACCCCAGCATATACAGAACCCTATTAATTATCTGAATCAACTCTCTTCTTTTTCTTGATAACCTCTACTTCAGGCGTTGGCACAATCATCCCACCGACTGAAGGCCTTTTGCACCCCTTTTTAGGTTTCTTAGTTTCTTTATGACCCATATCACGATTTCCCATAATTTCCTCCTTAATCTCCGCAAAAGAGTAGCAAATCTTAAATCACTTTGCAAAAAATATGTACTACTATCCAAAGCAAGACAAGGCTGTATTCCTTAGTTCTAAAAGCAAGAGGTTAATGGAGTGAGAATCTACCAAATACCTTCTATAACTCCAAGTCAGCTTTAGCTTCATCTATTGACTTAAGGTAATCTACCTTTATTCCCAAGGATTGTGAAACTTCCAAATCCACCATATACGGCTCGCCAACGAATACTTTACCTACCGGTTCTCTTTGTCCGTCATTATTACCAGAAGTTGCACTAAACTTCTCTCTGCCTTCTACTACTCCTAAATCAAAGGGCATGGTATAAAATAAATCCGTTAACACTTTATCAATCCCTAAGGCATACAATTCTTCCCATCCACCATTGTTCCCACTACCATATCTGTTAGATGGAATTAAACCTAGCAAATTGGAAATACTGAGCCGTCCTATCCCATTAATCACTTTCAGCGGAGTTACACTAATAAGGTAATCACTGGAAAGAATCACGTTTGGCAGCATGAAAGTTGGCATAACAAGCGGTTTTGACAAAGGATTTTCCACTTCCACCAGAGTTGTGTCACGCACGTCAAGTGTTAATACTCTGGGAAAATCATAGCGTAACTCTTTATAGACTGAGGCCATAGGCTCTCCGCTGGGTGTCCCTTCAAGGATAAGAATATCGGCATCGCTGATTTGTCGAATGCCCATAATAATTGAAACCATCATCTCGCGACTTGTCGTGAGCGGGTACGGCGCACTTACACCAGCAGCAGGCTTAATTAAAACTCGCCGTGCTCTAGCAATACTAGGCGGCGCCTTGAATACAAAACAATCCGAATCAAATACCAATCCTAGTTCCTCCCAAAATCCTCCTGGCCTTTTCAATATCGGCCGGCCTATTAATATTCATAAAACCACAATTCTCAGGGTCAAATCTTATTATTTCCTTCTTGTCAACAAACCGCGTCCGCATCCTTGGAAACAATGCCTCAACCTTTAAAACATCTTGGGACAGCATATCCTCAATCACGCATATACATTCCTTTGAATAAACTGCCGCCAAAGGTTCATAACACCTGTTTATACGCGGGACAACAATATCATAACCTGCACTCATTTTGACCATATAACTTAATAATTCACTGCTCACCAAAGGCATATCGCAAGCTAAAACGACATTGGTCAAAAATGAGGAGTGTACTAAACCGGCATGAATTCCCGCCAAAGGACCTTTACCACTTACATGGTCATTCACCACTTTTGTGGAGCCCTCACTGGCAAATGGAGTGTGACTTCCCAGTGATTTCACAATCACGATTTCATTGACGAAACATTCCAGCTTTGCAATTGCTCTCTCAAGTAGGCTACGCCCACCAATATCAACACAGGCCTTCTCTTGGCCGAGCCTTTGACCTTTTCCGCCGGCGAGAATAATACCCCCAATCTCTGAAACACAACCCACCCCCAATTCAAATCCCCCCTCATATTATTTTAACACTTAAGTCAAATAAATGATATATCCGTTCATGATATTTCCAAAAAAATTCTTAATAACTCCAATCCTGTACCTGTTTTTGATTGGAGTTAAACTTTACGCATGCTATAATCCAAAATAATGAAAGTAAAAGAAATCGGCGAATTCGCTCTGATCAAGCGGCTATCCTCCCTTATAGCCAAAAAACAAGGTGGAAAGCCGTTATTCCAGAACTTGATTCTCGGCATAGGCGATGATACTGCCGCATGGCATAATACATCGCACACCACGCTGGCCACCACCGATTGTCTGGTACAAAACATCCATTTCCGTCTTGAAGAAACTTCTTGGTATTCTTTAGGTTGGAAAGCACTCAGTGTAAATCTAAGTGACATCGCCGCTATGGGAGGAAAAGCCGAATATGCCCTAGTAACACTGGGGCTTCCTCCCGACTGCCTTGTGGCAAATGTGGAAGAAATATATTATGGGATATTGGACCTGGCACAACAATCCGATACCATCATAGTTGGAGGAGACATTTCCTCTTCCGCCACTATATTTATAAACGTTGCTTTGACTGGAAGCACACACGGCAGAATTTTGAAACGTGATGGCGCTCAACCGGGTGACCAAATTGCTGTTACAGGATATCTTGGTTTAGCGGCCGGTGGGCTGAACTTGATAAGTGAGAGAGGAAGCGCACCCGCCAGCGGAGATTTACTAAAGCAGTCTTTTTGGCAACCAATTCCGCGGCTTGCTGAAGGCACTCTGTTGCAAGAAAAAGGCGCCAGTGCTTGTATTGATATTAGTGACGGGCTTGTCTCAGATTTAAAACACATCTGCCACTTAAGTGAAGTAAGTGCCCACTTATATCTCTCAGCAATTCCACTCCACCCTACTCTCCAAGAGCATTTCAACCAAGAAGCGCTTAATCTGGCATTAAACGGAGGCGAAGACTACGAATTACTATTCACCGCAGCACCACACATTATGTCATCTATTGCAGGTGCCATGACCACTCCTTGTCATGTAATCGGTACTATTGAAAACGGAGAAAATGGGGAAGTGCATTTATTCAACAGCAATGGCGGCAAATATCATCTTGAAAAAACGGGTTGGGACCATTTTGCCTAACTATTTTACAGTCTCCAGCTGCTCCGCCGAACAGACACAACAAATTGGGCAGGAAATCGGCAAGTTAGCCTGCCCGGGTGATATTATACTGCTCAGTGGCCCTCTGGGAGTTGGCAAGACCTGCCTCACACAAGGAATTGCCACCGCATTAGGTATAACGGCAGGGACTGCCAGTCCTTCATACATAATTGTGCGCGAGCTTTACGGGCTCATTCCGCTTTATCATATGGATCTATACCGAGTGGAACTGGACGAAATTGACGAACTTGGCATAGAAGATTATTTATACGGAAAGGGCTTATGTGTTATTGAATGGGCTGAACGAAACTCAAATCTCATTAAAGAATGTCATTTGCTAGTGGAGTTAAGCTATAATCAAGACACTTCTCGAGAAATTAAATTCACTCTTTGCGGAGAGCGCTATCAAACACTTTTGTCTCAGATACCACCGCAAATACCTCGACAGGAAGACAAAGGATAAAACAAAATGTATTTGGCTATTGACACCTCCTCAGAAACGGCCGGATTAGCTTTATTCCACAACCAGAAAGTTATCGCTGAGAACTCATGGAGATGCAATCGTAACCACTCTGTCGAGTTACTACCACACATCGATGCCCTACTTAAGCAAACTCTCATCACTATCAATGATATTGAAGGCATAATTGTTGCGCGTGGACCGGGAAGTTTTAACGGAATACGGGTCGGTATCGGGAGCGCCAAAGGGTTGTCATTTAGCCTCAATGTGCCTATAGTCGGCATTAGTACTCTTGAAGCTGCTGCCTACCAACATTCAGACAGCACTCTACCAATCTGTGTCATCATGCCGGCAGGTCACCAAGAAATCGCCTCGGCCATATACCAAAAACAAAACGAGTGGACATGCTTAGAGAAAGAGTGCATAACAACATTAGACACATTATTCTCGCGCATAACTCAACCCACTATCTTTGGCGGAGAAATAAACAGCGAGATGGTATCCGCAATACAGCAAAAACTACTGCCATTCGCTCAATTTGATAACACGTCTTGCAGTCGAATTACAGCACTAGTAAATCTAGGTGAACAGCGTATTCTAAACAGCATGATAGACGATGTAAGCTTAATACAGCCTTTATATCTACGCAAACCACGTATCAGTCAACCAAAGTCAAGAACAGTTCTATTTTCCAATGAACCAGATGGAACAACCTGCTCCTAAGATTGAAAATTTGCTATTGAATTGAGATACTATATATCGGAATAGAAAGGAGTGACAACATGGAAAAAACTTTAGTATTGGTTAAGCCTGACGCTGTTGCGCGCAGACTAAGCGGTGAAATAATTGGCAGGTTAGAGAAGACTGGCATGACATTAGTAGCTTTAAGAATGCTACAAATGGATAGAGGGTTAGCCGAACGTCATTACTCTCCGCATAGAGAACGCCCTTTCTTTGATGGATTAATCAATTACATCACTTCCGGCCCAATTGTAGCAGCTGTTTTTGAAGGGAATGACGCTGTAAACACTATTCGCTCCGCCATGGGCTCAACTGATCCTGCCAAGGCCAGTGAAGGCACCATCCGTAAGGACTATGGCATAGACATCGAGCGTAACGCCGTTCACGGTTCAGACTCCGCACAAACGGCGGAACAGGAAATCAAACTCTACTTTAGCGACGCTGAGTTATTACCCTGTACATAAATATCGCAACCATTCACAGGTAGCAAATACTGCATAAATGTACAGTCAGGAGAAGATATGAGTAATACATCTAAACGGTTAATAGGGGTACTTCTCACGGCATTTCTGGGGGTGGGGTTGTTGTCGTTTATTGCTCCAGCCTCTGTGCCGGCAGTTGCTGCTGAAACACCTTTAGCACCTCAGTACGGCTCCAATGGTAAGTTCATCGCACCAATTGAAGCACCTGTAACAGGTTCAAAACCTATATCAAGCAGGGCTGAACTTGAAAAGATAGGTGATGATGCCAGCTATCCGCTGAACGGCGTATATCACCTATCTCAGAACATAGACCTGTCCGGTGGAGAGTGGGTGCCGATTGGCGATAATTCCACCGACTCAAACGCAAGTCGCTTTACGGGAACTTTTGATGGACAGGGCTTCGTAATCAGCGACATGACAATCACTGGCAGCGATTATCAGTATGTTGGTTTATTTGGTTTTGTTGACAATGCAACGATAAAGAATGTCGGTATGGAAAACACTAATATTACTGCTGTCATTAATAAGAATAATCCTCACGGCGCATGTGCCGGCGGCATTGCTGGCTTTGCTATTGGTTCCACTATCGCCAACTGCTATAACACTGGAGATGTGACTGCTAATACTAGTGGTGGTGCATGGGCAAGTGCTGGCGGCATTGTTGGCACTGCCTATACGAATAGTATCACTATCACCAACTGCTACAACACTGGGGATGTGACTGCTAATGCTCCTGTCGATTCAAATGCATATGCTGGCGGTATTGTTGGCTACGCCTTCATTTTTTGATTTGTATGGCACTTCCACTATCACCATCTGCTACAACATGGGAAATGTAACTGCATATGCTAATGGAACCAGTGGAAGACTCGCAAGTGCTGGCGGCATTGTTGGTTACGCCATGCTTATGAGTGGTGATATCACCAGTTGCAATAACATGGGCATTGTAACTGCTACTACTGACGCTCCTGGCAACGCATCTGACGCTTCTAACACTTCAAGTGCAAATACTGGCGGCATTGTTGGTTACACCGTATTTCTTAGTGGTGATATCAACAAATGCTATAACACTGGAGATGTGACTGCTAATGCTACTGTCAATTCAAATGCATATGCTGGCGGCATTGCTAGCCGCGGTGATATCACTGCCACCAACTGCTATAACACTGGAGATGTGGCTGCTAATGCTGATGCCTATGCATATGTTGGTGGTATTGCCGGCAATGTTACTAGTACTATCACCAACTGTTATAACACTGGAGATGCGACTGCTAATGCTACTGTCATTTCAAATGCATATGTTGGAGGTGTTGCTGGCTATACTAGTAGTAGCATCACCAACTGCTACTATAACATTGATAGTGCCCAAATTGTTAACGGTGCCCCCCGTGACGAACTAACGCAAAAAGGTGTTGATAGTGGGATAGTAGATACCACAACTCCTCTTTCTGACTCGGAAATGAAGGTTCTGTCAAGTTTCGTGGGCTTTGATTTCATTTCGGTTTGGGGTATATCCCCATCATTAAACAATGGGTATCCTGTCTTAAAATGCTTTGTTATGATTGTTACTGTAACTGTTCCCCCAATTACCACTACCGTAACAACTACAGCAACATTTCCTGCTGTAACAAATACGGTACCTACAACAGTTACCAGAACCAATACGACAGTTGTTACCAATACAGTGCCCACAACCGTCACCAGCGCTGTTACCAGCGCTATCCCTACAACGATTATTTCAACAACAGCTGTTACCAATACCGCTACGACAACAGTGACTTCTTCTTCCACTGTTACCACAACTGTTTCGACTGGCGTTCAGAGAATGGTTACAGTAACCGACACTGTGACAGGGCAAGATACATCGGATTTCCCGTGGTGGCTCGTAATTCTGGCGGCAATCCTTGGCATTGCGCTGGTTGTGATGATTGTAATGCGCGCAAGAGAGTCTTAACAATCTTTAACTTAGTGATTTTGTCCAACTAAGCGTTGAAGACCCATAAATATGTCATCGTAATGGAATACAACAAGCAAAGTTAGCCGTCAAATTAGGCTAAGCGCATTACTGAGTGGGCAGCACTCCACATTTCATCCAGTTTGTAATACGCTCGTTCGGCGGGAGCGAATATGTGTACGATGACATCAATGAAATCAAGCAGTATCCAACCTGAGACAGCCGTTCCCTCGCGATGCGAGAGCTTTACTTCGCTCCGTTTCATGCCCCGTACAATTTCTTCCGCAATGGCTTCCAATTGCCGATTGGACTCGCCATTTACAATTACCAGATAATCGGACAGACTACTGAGAGTACGAACATCAAGTAACACAATATCACTAGCGAACTTTTCGCTAGCAACTTCAACAACGGCATGCGCAACATCCAATGCGTTCAAGCTTGTAACCTTGGTTCTCATATCCCAATTATATCATAGCGACTCAATCCAAATATTTTGGGATATTAGTATCCAACGCTTTTTTCCTGCTATACTCTGCAAACCATGGCACAATTACTATTCGGCACCGCTGGAATTCCACTAAGTACCTGGCCGCAGGAGACTGGCGAAGGGATCAGGCGGGTTGCCATGCTGGGACTAGACTGCCTAGAAATCGAGTTTGTGAAGGGTGTTTATTTAAACGAGGCTCAAGCTAAGGCTATAGCTGGTATTGCCAAAAACAACAGTGTCAGAATATCTGTTCACGCACCTTATTATCTAAATTTCAACGCTCACGAGCCAGCCAAGCTTCACGCCAGTCAAGGAATACTCCTCAAAGCTGCTCGCATTGCTGCTCTGTGTAGCGCCAAAAATGTCGTATTTCATCCCGGGTTTTACCTTGGTGACAGCCCGGAAAAAGCCGGTGCCATGGTATTGGAAACGCTGGCTGTCGTCTCACAGAAGTTACAAGAAGAATCAATTGATATTACGCTTCGACCAGAAAGCTCAGGGAAACCCAGTCAATTCGGCGACTTGGATGAGTTATTTGCTCTTTCTCTTTCGCTGACAAATGTTGCCCCTTGTATTGATTTTGCCCACTTGCACGCACGTAGCGGTAAGAATAATTCATATGACGAATTTCGCGGGTTGCTAAACTCACTCCGAAAAAACCTGGGAGAAGACGCACTAAGTAATATGCATATCCATGTCTCAGGAATTGAATATAGCAAGAGTGGAGAGAGAAAGCATCTCCCACTTCGTTCATCGGATTTTAAATACGAGGACTTGTTACGCGCTTTGAAAGACTATAACATCAGTGGGAGTGTAATCTGTGAAAGTCCTAACAGAGAAGAAGACGCTCTCTTGCTTAAAGAAAGCTATCAAAAAATCTGACAGCATGCTTTCAACACACTCCGACAGATTGCCTCACATCCCAATCCCAGCCACTGCCAGCCGCAACCCTGCTAAAACCAGTCCTAACACTAAAAGTCTGACGAGTATAATGCTGTTAATTCTTTTCGACAACCTGGCTCCAATTTGTGCCCCAGGAATGGCCCCCAGCGCAATCCATAACAGAATTTGCCAGCTTTGCATGTAGGTTCCGGCAGTAGCATGAGTAATCGTTCCGGCAAGCCCGGTAAAAACCAGCATGAACTGCGAAGTAGCTGTGGCTATATGGAGCGGGAAGGAAAGTACATATAACATCATCGGCATATGCATTATGCCGCCACCAATCCCTAATATTCCAGCTATAAAACTGATAATAAAACTCAATGCAACCCCCAGCGGACGATTGCAATTGTAATTAAGGCCTTTATTATCGTTTTCCAGCTTATTACCATCAGGAGTGTTCGTAATTGTTTGTATTTGCTTTGGCAAAGGACGAAACCAAATGATAACGGCAAAGATAAGTAACACTAAACCAAATATTACCGAGAACGCTTTGGGAGATATGAATTGCAAAGTCCAAACCCCGATGATTGTTCCAGGGATGGTAGCCAAAGCAAAATATATGCCATTGCGATAATCAATGCGCTTTTGGGAAATGTATGACACCGTCCCCGAAAGCGCGTTTAAGAACACCACTCCCATGGTAACACTTGTTAACACAATCGGGTCAGCCTGTGGAAAAAGCAGTAGCAGCACCGGGGTCAGTATCACTGCCCCACCCAAACCTACCAGTGTCCCATAACTTCCGGCAATAAACCCAATGCCTATCAACAAAAAAACCAGCGCCCCGCCTTGAATAAGACCTTCTCCCATTAATTCACCTTTTCACACAAAGAAATCCTTGTTTGTTAAATAGTAAAACATGCTGATAGTGTATGCAATCAAACATCTCACAAGAAAAACAAGCGCCGGGGCTTCAAGTGACGCGATAAAAGCTTTAATGCTATACTTATCAGAAGCAATTAACAGGAGCATTCTCCATGAAAATAAATCTAAGACGTAGTTGGATTGTTTATCTCGTAATCATTATATCGGCAGTGGCTCTTTTTACTGTGGTCTCCCAGAATAGCGATAACCCAAATAAACTGTCATTGTCTGAAATGGTCAGCATGTCTCAGGCTCACGAAATCAAGTCCATTGAAGTCAGCATTAACAAAATCAATATCACCGGGAAAGACGGGAAAAAATATGTCACCAATAAAGAAAATAACGCCAGTATCTACGATATTAAGGACCTTGATTTAACAGATGTTGAGTTAAAAATAACCCCCCCCTCGGGAATTGACTGGGGAAGTGTTTTGGGGGTAATTCTGCCGATTGCCGTGCTTTGTGTATTCTTCCTTTTTATGTTCAGCCAAATACGTGGCGCCAATAATCAGGCCATGAGTTTCGGGCGTTCGCGTGCCCGTCTTTTCAGTCAAGATAAGCCAACCGTGAAGTTTGACGATATCGCCGGGGTCGATGAAGCCAAGCAAGACCTAAGCGAAATTGTTGAGTTCCTCAAGTCGCGCGAAAAATTTCAGCAACTGGGAGCTCGTATCCCCAAAGGAGTGCTTTTGATTGGGCCTCCCGGTACAGGTAAAACACTGATGGCACGCGCTGTTTCGGGAGAAGCCGGTGTTCCTTTTTTTTCCATAAGCGGTTCTGAATTTGTTGAGATGTTCGTAGGCATTGGGGCATCCCGCGTGCGTGATTTATTTGAACAAGCCAAACGTAATGCCCCCTGTATTATTTTCATTGATGAAATTGATGCAGTAGGGCGGCAGCGCGGTGCCGGACTGGGTGGCGGACATGATGAGCGCGAGCAAACACTCAACCAAATCCTCGTCGAGATGGATGGGTTTGATACTAATGTCAGTGTGATAATTGTTGCCGCCACCAATCGCCCGGATGTCCTTGACCCAGCGCTTTTACGTCCGGGGCGTTTTGATCGTCGCGTGGTACTTGATCGTCCTGATGTTACTGGTCGCAACGCCATCTTAAAAGTGCATACTCGTGATAAACCTGTCGCGTCTGACGTTAATCTTGAAGTAATTGCCAAACTGACGGCAGGTTTTTCTGGCGCCGATTTAGCCAACTTAGTAAATGAGGCCGCCATATTGGCGGCGCGGCATGACAAGAACGTTATTAGTATGGCTGAACTCGAAGAAAGCATTGACAGAGTAGTCATGGGCCCTGAGCGAAAAAGCCGCCGCATGGCCCCTAAAGAGAAAGAGCTTACGGCTTTCCATGAAGCTGGGCATGCTCTAGTGGGACATTTGCTTCCTAATCTTGAACCCATACGCAAAGTAACCATCATTCCACGAGGTCTTGCCGGCGGTTATACCAAACCGCTGACAGAAGATAGGTTGTATCATACTCGTTCTTATATTGAGGATTCTTTGGCGATGTACCTCGCCGGAAGAGCTGCCGAAGAACTGCAATTCAAAGAAATGTCCACCGGCGCCTCTCAAGACATCAAGGAAGCAACTGATTTGGCCCGCCGCATGGTTACCAATTATGGCATGAGTGATTTGCTTGGACCACGTACGTTCGGCCAAAAAGAAGAAATGATATTCCTGGGGCGAGAAATTACCGAACAACGAGACTATGGCGACAAAGTTGCAGACCAAATTGACAACGAAGTCAACCGCATCATTCGAAAAGCTCATGAAACAGCTATCAGTCTACTGACAGAATACCGCAACAAGTTGGATTTTCTGGCCACAACACTGTTGGAAAGAGAGACTCTTGAAGGGGACGAGCTTGATAAAATACTAGGTGAGAGCAAAAAACAGTAAGCAGTCCGCTTTATCACTACCTCATTTATTGCGGCTCACCACATACTCAGCCAAAGACATCAATGCCTGTGAAGCGGGTTTTGTCGGCAATTTATTCAAATCACGCAGAGCAAGTTTACTGTAGTCGTTTGCCAGTTGATAGCACTCGTCAATAATGTTTGAGTTACGTATCATTTCAATAACTTTACGAATGCTGTCCTCCACATCTTCCTGGCGGGCTATTTTGATTAAAGGATTATCTTTAGGATAACGCTGCAATAGTTTCATAGCTGGCAACGTCACTGTTCCCTGGACCAAATCGGCTCCAACCGGTTTGCCAACATCACTGGCATTACCCACAAAATCAAGGATATCATCCACAATCTGGAAAGCAATTCCCAGATTGTAACCGTAATCATACAGTATTTGCACCTTATCCTCAGGTGCTAAGCTTAGAATCCCGCCGCTCACTGTGGAAAGGGTAAACAAAGCTGCCGTTTTGGCCGCCACCCGCTCAATATATTGCTCTATGCTTTGGTCCAGTCTGAAAGAAGCCAAGGCTTGTTTAACTTCACCGCGAGCAATAACTCCCAATGTTTGCGAAAACAACTCTACCACACGAATATTGCCTGCCCGTGCCGCCATTTCACCAGCACGAGCAAATAAGAAATCACCGACAAGAATGGCTAAATCCACTCCCCAAAGCGCATTAATGGTAGAATTGCCACGTCTAAGATCGGCTGAATCGATGGCATCATCATGTACTAATGTGGCGATATGCATAAGTTCCGTGGCCGTAGCCATGGGCTGTAACTGTTCGAGATTATAGTTATAAAAAGAACCGGATAAAAGTGTTAAAGTCGGACGCACTACCTTGCCACCAAGTAAGACTTGGCGTAACATTTTCTGCATTTCCGGAAAATTGTTCTGGCTATCAATTAAGCTGGCAAAATCAGCGTTGACCCCCGATAGCCCTGTTTGTACTAATGAATGTATACTACTAAGCACCACCTGTTATCACCTTTTCTAGTTTGCGATGAGCCCCATCCGCTGCATTTCCTCTTCAACCACAGCCTCTTCTAATTTTGTAAAAAGCACCTGTGGTTGCTTTAGTTTGCTTCCCGGTTGCGGTAAGGCTAGTTGCCAACCAGAGTCCTCAATATTGCCTTGTAATCCTAAATAGTCATGTACTTTCTGCGAACTGAACGGGATAAACGGATACAGAACTGTCTTTAGTGCCGTTATAACCGCAATAGCCACATATAATGACAACGCCGAGTTCTGGCGGTCAGTTTTAATGGCTTTCCACGGAGCTTTTTCATCCAAATATCGGTTCGCTTCTTGCGCTAATGACATGGCGGCACGTAAAGCCTCTTTAAAATGACAGCTGGCTAACAAATTGCCCACCACCTCAAAAATCGCAGTTGCTTTCCCCAACATCACTTGACTTGCTTCGTCAATCTCACCGGGGAAAGGCACTTCAGCCTCAAAACGTCCGTAGGTAAATGTCAGCACGCGCTGGACCAAATTGCCATAGGTAGAGACAAGTTCATCATTGTTGCGTCTGACAAATTCACGCCAGGAAAAATCAGTGTCTGCTGTTTCCGGCATATTCGCTGAAAGCAAATACCGCAACGGATCAGCTTGGTAGCGCTCAAAGTAATCCGTCACCCATATGGCTAAATTGCGACTCTTTGAGAATTTTTGTGATTCGATTGTTAAAAACTCGTTTGCCGGCACATTATATGGCAGCGCCAACCCTTCATATCCCATCAACATTGCCGGCCAGACAATAGTGTGAAAAGGAATGTTGTCTTTGCCGATAAAATAATAGCTTCGTGCATCACCTTCCCAAAAAGTGCGCCATTCTTCAGGCTTGCCTAATTTTTCCGACCATTCTTTACTGGCCGATAAATAACCTATAACCGCTTCAAACCAAACATAAAGGCGCTTCTCATCATAGCCGTCCAACGGCAGAGGCACACCCCAATCTATATCACGCGTAATGGCACGATCATGAAGTCCCTCCTCAAGATAGCGCTTAGTAAAGTTTTGCACATTGGCACGCCAATGTGATTGTGTACTGACCCAATCCAAAAGCGGCTTTTCGAATGCTGAAAGCTTAAAGAATAAATGCTCCGACTCCTTGTATTCCGGCGCATTGCCACAAGTTCGACAACGGGCGTCAAGAAGTTCGGAAGCGTTCATTGGTTTACCGCACTGTTCGCACTGATCTCCACGCGCATTGGTTGATTTACAGATTGGACAAGTCCCTTCAACATAACGATCGGGCAAAAAACGTCTGCACTTATCACACCAAGGTTGGCAAACACTCCGCTGATAAATATAACCTTTTTGATGTAGTTTGAGGAATACTTCCTGTGCTGTTTTCTTATGGTTATCCGTACTGGTTGAAGTAAACAAATCCCAAGAAATACCCAGTTTGGCAAAATCTTCCAAGAATAATTGATGGTATCTGTCAGCTATCTCAGCTGGAGTTTTACCTTCAGCTTCGGCACGGATTGTCACGGGGGTACCATGTTGATCAGAGCCCGAAACCATTATGACGCGGTTACCTTTAATACGATGGTAACGAGCAAAGATGTCCGCCGGAAGGTATGCCCCAGCCACATGTCCCAAATGCAATCGACTGTTCGCATATGGCCAAGCAACAGCAATTAGAATATTTTCAGTCATTTTTCAGCTTTGAAAAGTGGAAATTTAGCATTCTTTGAGACAATAGACCACTGATAGAGAAAAGAACAGACTCAATTGTTAAACATTTGTCTCAGTTTTAATAACCGTCCCATTTAATCATTTTCTGCGACGGGATCGCTTATCACGTCTCCACCATCACGCAGAAAAGTAAGTGTCATTTCGCCTTTGATTTCTTTGTAGTGAGCATAGCCTTTTTTCTGAGCGCATTCTATACAATAACGGACACTCTTACCGCCCAATCTCACTTCATCTCCTTTACCATCCTCGTCAACCATGACGTAACGCTCTGGATAAGGAATGTGACGGTTACAGATATCACAATTAACCGTACCGACAGATAAGCAACCTCTTCTCATTTTATTCTCCCCGGTAATACTATTTCAATTTCAACCATTCGCGATATAAGTCCCGTCGCGAAATTCCGTTTCCCTTGGCAATAAGCTCCAATGCTTCCTTCGCTGTCACCCCGTTCTTTTTAAGCTCCAGCAATTGAGCCGTAACCTCAGTCACACTATTTGACGAGGCAGGGCTCGTAAATCCATCAATAATAAGAGTAAATTCGCCCCTTGGCAACCCAAAATGCGCGATGGCCTCGCCCACTGTCCCACAAAATACTTCCTCATGCAATTTTGTCAGTTCGCGACATACGGCTACCCGACGATTTCCCAGGATGTCCATTATATCACGTAACGCCACGATTAAGCGATGTGGCGCTTCATATGCCGCAAGCGTTACCATTTCATGGGCCACTGTTTCCAATAAACGGCGTCTGTCACTCGTCTTTCGCGGCAAAAAACCAAGATAGTGACAGGCATCTGTTGGCAACCCTGAAACAGCCAGTGCCGAAATAAAAGCCGATGGACCTGGGATTGGGACCACATTAAAACCTTCTCGTTTGGCTGCTACCACCAACTCATAGCCAGGATCAGAAATCGCCGGCATCCCGGCCTCAGAAACCAACGCTATATCTCCACCAGCCAGTTTCCCCAACAGATATTCAAGCTTACTCTGTTTGTTATGCTCAAAATAACTGGTTAAGGGGGTGGTAATCTTATGACGCTTGAGAAGGCGAAAAGTCGTACGCGTATCCTCCGACGCAATCAGTGAAACCTCTCGCAGAATACGCAAAGCTCGCAGGGTTATGTCTTCTAAATTTCCGATGGGAGTCGCCACAATGTAGAGTGTTGCCATCGTGAAATTATAACATATCGCTTAGTGTAAGAGTAAACCGTTAACGGCTTTGATGATTATGAATTGATTGGAAACATTTTTTGCCAATGTCTTTAAAAAAAGAATATCTAGGCACAATCCCATCCAAAAATCTCTTGACTAGCATACCTGCTTTTGATATCCTCTTTTTTTAACAAACCTAGGAGGAGATACAAAATGTCAAATCCACATTTCCGCGAATTACGCCACACTTACGGATTCGATGAAGTCGCGATTGTCCCGGGGGACATGACTTTGAATCCTGACCAAACCGATATCAGTTATTCAATTGGCAATCTCAAGTTTGCAATTCCCATTATTGCTTCTGCCATGGACGGCGTTACCGATACTTCTTTTGCCATTCGTATGAGCAAATTAGGTGGGTTAGCAGTCTTAAACCTTGAGGGAGTGCAAACCCGCTACGATAACCCTGCCGAAATTCTGTCTCAGATTGCCAATGCCGCAGAGACTGAAGTTACCGCTCTTATGCAGAAAGTGTACTCCACCCCAATTCGACAAGAATTAATTGCCGAGCGCATTAAGCAAATAAAGGACGGCGGTGGAATTTGCGCTGTCTCCGTTGCTCCCGCGAACACCAAAAAATACCTTGATACAATCGTATCCGCCGGAGCAGATATTTTGGTAGTAGCCTCAACAGTAACTAGCGCTCACCACATTTCCAAGAGTGCCCATGGACTAGTATTCGAGGAATTAGTCAATCAAATTCCCATTCCGGTGGTTGTCGGGAACTGTGTGAGTTACAGTGCATGCATCGCTCTTATGCGCACCGGCGTTGCCGCCGTATTGGTTGGGGTCGGCCCCGGAGCGGCCTGCACCTCACGTGAGGTTTTAGGCATTGGTGTTCCCCAAATCACCGCCACCATGGACTGTGCGCTCGCTCGCGATGACTATTTTAAAGAGAGTGGTCGCTATGTCCCGGTTATCACTGATGGCGGATTCCGTAAAGGCGGTGATGTTTGTAAAGCTATCGCCGGTGGAGCTGATGCTGTGATGTTGGGCTCGATTTTTGCTCAGGCAGAGGGAGCGCCCGGTTATGGTTGCCACTGGGGTATGGCTAACCCTCACGCTTCACTCCCGCGTGGAACCCGCATCAAAGTCGGCATCACTGGTTCACTTGAGCAGATTTTATTTGGACCGACTTCACTGACTCATGGAAGTCAAAATTTTGTTGGGGCCTTGCGCAACTGTATGGGTATTTGCGGCGCGGCCAATATTGCCGAATTCCACAAAGCCGAAATTGTCATCGCGCCATCCATAGTAAGCGAGGGCAAATTTTACCAGATCACTCGCCCGACGATATAACAAGGCAACTATTCTTCGTCTTCTTCCTCATCATCATCGTGAGTTACTGAGGCTCCCTCTTGTTTTAGGGAAGGGACAAGCGCATGTGGTCTCTGCCATTTATTCTTGGCGGGCAATGAAATTGTCCCCAAGAGTGTCGCCAGCTTTTTTGTCTCCGCCAAGGTTTCCTCTGACAGAGATACTACTAAAGCATCTACTCCCGCATTCCATAAAGCTCTGATTTCTCCTTCAGAAACAGATACCGGGACCTGAGCCAATAGCGGTTTGTTAACGATATTCCCGACCCTTGAAAAGCATAATAAATCTAAAAATGTAAGAGTTGAGATTGTATCAGAATCAATAAGCACTGCGTCAAGCGAAGTTTCGTTCAACGTCCTTAACATGCTATCAGACCAATCCGTCTTAATCACTAACACCTTGCCCACAGTTTCTGCCACTTGAGTTGCAAGCGACATGCTTTCAGCCGTGAAGACGAGGAAATCCACTTCGGAAATAACCTTACCCGAAAGCTTATTCGGCCCCCATAAGCCAAGAGGACTCTTTCCCAATGCTTTGACCAGCGTGTTCAAGGTTTTGGCTGGTACACTTTTTGTACAACTAAGAAGCAATACGTCAATCGCTGGCATATTGGTTATCATAGTTTCACCAGGGATCTCAGCAACCTGCGCCAACAAAAGCATACGCGGCTTATTGGCAGAAGCGGTTTTGCGGAAAAATCCCATGGCAGGCGCAGTTACCTGCAACGACGCTTTTAATTTTTCGGACAAACAGCTCATCATTTCCCCCCTTTCGCACAAAGTACTTTTTTAACGATTATAATACAGAGCCAGCGCGGAGATTCGAACTCCAGAACTGCTGTTTACGAAACAAGATAGGTAAAAGTGTCCTATTCAAACTTTCCTCCTATAGAATAACAAAATCCCCAGCCTCGAAAACACCCGTATAATGGGCTATCTAATACTTGGGGGCACTTAAGATGCAACTTAGTTTGTTGCGCAAAAATTTTAATAATTCTATATAACATTTGTCAATATCCGTTCCAGTCTATCTTACATCGCTAACATGTGTGCTGTTTTAGGTATTTGTATCATTTTGCCGACGTCGGCAAAATGATCTTTTGCTCTCCAAAACTCAACCCCGTTATCAACGTGCTTTATTTGTATTTTGGTTTTGTTTACGTCAACAAAACCATGACGTATCTGTATGTCAGTTGACTACCATACTTTAGGTTGCAATCAAAGTTTGTTTGAATAAGCGTAAAGTTAATCATCATAGTGCCCTTTGCAGGATAGTATGACCAAGTTTCGTGCTGCATCGCTGGTGTATACCAGCCTATTTACATCATCAATACGACGGCTAAACTCATTTCGTCCTCTTAACATTTCTGGTTTTCCAATTCCAACCATAAAACCTTCTCGTTGAATACTCTGAATAAGAGCATTGATGCGTCTAAGAGTTTTTCTATCTTCGATTTGCCACTCAATGTATTCAGCTAAGGCTTCTTCATCAAAGGTAACTCTCACCTAGCCATTTCCTCAAGTTCTTCCATAGTTTTGACAATAACACGACCTTCAGCCACACGCTCAACAGCCCTGTCAATCTTCGCAAGATATTCTGCATTACGACGCGCTTTATCTAAGGCGTTGTATTCTTTTTCGCTCAACACAACCATATTTTCATTGCGTGGGCGAGCAATCAATACTTTTTCGCCAGACTTTACAAGATTGCTAACACGTTTGAAATCATTTCTGATGTCTACTGTTCTAATTGCTATCATTTTTGCACCTCAATAAGCCCTTAATTATGTACTTATAATAATATCTAATTATATCATTCCCATCCGTAGTATTCAAATGACTGTTGCAATAATTCTTCCGTAAAACTTGTTCAGTGTCAGCGACATCCGTAAGGTATTTTTTACCGTCAGCCACTACCAATTTCAGTTGGTTAGTGGCACTAACCAATGTCAATATACGTTGCTATAAATCTATTTCTTTAACGACTTTAACAACTCTTCCAATAACTTCAACAGGAGTAAAGAAATGACACAAGCACAGTTAGAACGTAATTCAAAGGCAGGTAAAGCCTGCCATGCCAAATACGGAAGGGAACACATGAGGGAACTTTCGCGCATTAGTGGAAGCCGCCCAAAAGTAACCGTCTATCAAGAGCCAGAAAAAATAAACAAAAAGGAGTGAGACCGCTAAGCCACTTTTTGTACCTACAGAGCCAGCGTGGAGATTCGAACTCCAGACCTGCTGTTTACGAAACAGCTGCTCTACCGGCTGAGCTACGCTGGCAACACTTTAAGTATAGCAAAAGCTCGAAATCGCGAAAAGAACTATTTTGGTCAACACGACAATTCTTTCCTCAAATGCCTCTAAATTATGAAGTGCCTATATGAACGGATACTTCTCCTCTAATGGCAGTTGATCCGACACAAAAACCAATATTTCCACTATAATAGCAGTAAGTATGAAAAAAATAATCCCAATCGCCACTAATAAACCAAGGCTCATCTCGTATTTGTTTAAATATCCCAAACAATTCGTTCTGCATGCTATCGGCGGAATTGTTTACAACACAACAGTGATATTTGGAGCAGTATTCCTCGGCAAGACCATTGACGCAGCCAATCTTGTTAATAATGACGAAGCTCCCCTTTCACTTTTTTATCTATATCTTTTTGCTTTCATAGCTTCCACCATTTTTTTTCAACTTGCTCGCTATGTTAAGCGCTTAAATTCACGCGCTATCACAAACCTCATGAACCGTGACATTCGAACCGAATTGATGGCATCAATACTAAATATGCCCATGTCCGATTTACGCCAAGAAAAAATCGGTGACTTGATGAGTCGAATCATCGGTGACGTAGAACAAGTAAGCTCATCGGTATTGACTACTGTGCGCGAAATTTGGGATACAATCCTATTAATTCTATCCTATTTTGTTGCATGCATGCTCTTCAGCCCTAAAATCACTCTGCTTGCGTCAATCCCGATACCCATAGTGGTAGTTTTAGCACAACTACTGCGGACACCACTTTATAAACTGTCACAAAGAACACGTAAAGTAGCATCCGGGATAAACATCCACTTGCAGCATAACGTTTCAGGCATCTCGCTGTTACGCTTGTTTGGCTTGGAAAGATCCGACCGACGCAAATTAAACACACTGTTAGAAGAACAACTTCGATGGAGCGTGGCGCTCTCTGCGTTACAGGGAGGAGCGACCCCTTTGTTCATGCTGATTGCCGCAAGCGGCATCATTGTTGTAGTTGGTATGGGGGGAGAAAATGTGGTTAACGGAGTATGGACCGTCGGTGTATTCACCGCTTATTTGGGCATGTTCACTGCCATGACTAGCAGAACACCTTCCGTTGCTCGCGTAATGAACACTTGGCACGGAGCCAAAGCATCTTGGGATAGAATTTGTGCCAAGCTTCAAGGGAACAACGATGATAACTTATGCAAATCAGAAGTCTCATTACGCGCATCAGAACCATTGTTACAGGTAAATTCTCTTTCTTTCCGCTACCCGTTCAGTGACGATAGCGGAGTGCACGCCATTTCTTTTACTGCTCAAAGCGGTGAGGTGATTGGTATAACTGGTCCCATCGGATCAGGAAAATCCGCTCTGGCAGCGGCATTGTCAGGATTGTTTCCCTACGAAGGAGATGTCTTTGTCAAAGGAGTTCCTTTGCGGGAATTAAAAGAGCAACGTAGCGGGATAATCTCTTATATGGATTACGAGCAATTCGTCTTTTCGGCTGATGTGGTTTTCAATGTCGCACTTGACCGTGATTACGGTGATATTTCCCCGGCGCTTGAACTGGCATCCATGACAGATGACATCACAACTTTCGAAAATGGTCTTGAGACAAAGCTGATGGAACGTGGGCTACGAGTTTCTGGCGGGCAACGCCAAAGAATTACACTGGCCAGAGCATGGTACGGACAAGCAGAAATTCTGCTTCTGGATGATCCTTTTTCTGCTATTGATGTCTCAATGGAGCAACGCATTATGCAGAATATACGTTCTAGCCTAAAGAATCGTACCGTACTTCTCTTTTCACACAGATTATCCACCTTTGAAATGACGGATAAAGTCATAGTCATTGATAAGGGGTACATAAGCCAGATTGGAGCTCACCACGAACTTGTTCAACATGACGGCCTTTATCGAGACATCTATCATGCTCAGCGATTTATGGATACTGGTAACTAACTCATGAAAAAAGAACGCTTTATCAACGATGCCGCCGTGTATGTGCTGAAAAGCAACTGGTGGCTTGCGGCACTGCTTCTGCTGACGATTATCGCTTCCATGGCCATCCAACTGATTCCGGCTTTTATCATTCGCCAAATCATTGATGAGCACTTCGCCAAAGGCATAGTCCAAGGCATCTGGCTGCTTGCAATATGGTATTTAGCCGTACAAGCGGGAGTAAATGTGGTGGCGTTTGTTAAAACGGTTGTCACAACGGTTCTTGGTCAAAAAATACTTAATCGTATACGTATGTTAATGGCCCAAAGATTATCCAAGCTTCCGATTCAATACTTCACAAATACTCCCGTTGGCGAAATCATGTCCAGACTGACCACTGATGTGGACGCAATAAATACCCTTTTCTCAAGTGGTATAATCGGAATGGCAACCGATTTGTTTAAAATCGTGGGGTTGCTGGTTTCATTATTCATTATTGCCCCCCAGTTAATATGGCTGGAAATCACTATCGTCCCGCTAATATTCTTAATTTCTAATTACTACCGCAAGAATATTTTTAGGTTTCAAAAGCTGGTACGCTCCAAAGTAGCAGATATTTATTCCTTTATACAAGAGTGGCTACGCGGAATTCATACTGTAAAAGCTTACTCCCTGGAAGAAAATGGCAAACAAAGGTTTCGTGAGCCTTTGGAAAGCCATTTTGCTGCCATCGGTAAAATATCTCTTTATGACAGTTTATTCCCTTGCCTCATGCAAACAATCCGTGCGGTAGTCATTGCTTTAGCGTTGTGGTTCGGAGCTAAAAACGGAACCTTTCTATCACTGGCGTTAAGTACAGGAACATTAGCAGCGATTGCTGACCTTGTCGGACGAATTTTCGCTCCTATTGAAGCCTTGGCACAAGAGTTCCAGACAATTCAGCAAGCAATGGCCGGTATTTCAAGAGTAAATGAATTCGCCAGCGAGCCCATCGAAGACCGTGTGTATATTGATCAGCCTATTGATAAAAGCCAAGGACTTGTGATTGATGGAGTAACTTTTTCCTATGGTTCAGTGCCGGTACTCCATGCACTTCACGCCCGGTTAATGCCTGGTGAAAAAGCGGTATTCATCGGTCGTAGCGGGGCCGGCAAGACAACCTTGATGAATATTGTGGCAGGCTTGTATCGGCCAAAAGAAGGCTTTGTTCGTATTTGTGGAGTGGATCCATATACGATTCCCCCACGTAAACGCCGCCGTCTGCTTGGTATTGTACCTCAAATGCCACAAATCTTTGACGGTACCGTAACGGAAAACATCACCCTTGGCGATGAAACCATTTCTCAAGAGGAAGTGGAAGCAGCGGTTAAGGCAGTGGGGCTGGGCGAAACAATCAATGCCTTACCACAAGGATTTGCCACTGTCATCGGGGAGGGAGCTGCCGGACTATCAAGCGGAGAAACCCAGTTACTGTCACTTGCAAGAGCCATTGTCGCCAACCCGCAGATACTGTTACTTGACGAACCGACTTCAGGTATGGATTCCAAAACTGAACAACGCGTGTTTTCAGCCATTAGAACAGCCGGAACAGGCCGAACAATTTTCTCAATCAGTCATCGCTTAAGTGGAATTATTGATGCTGATCGTGTGTTCGTGATGGCGGGCGGCAATATTGTAAAATCGGGTTCATCGGAAGAATTGTATGAGAACGATGACTGGTATGCCATGTATCAGAAAACCATTAACGCTGGATGGGATTTGTCCTAGCCGCAGCAAAGGGTTACCCAGCAACAAAGGTTACTTGTGTTCCTTTCATTTCACATTCTTTCTCAAATATGCTACGATACTGCCGCAAATAGATACTGTTTCCTCCTTCCACCCACTAAAAGGATTGGTAATTAGACTTGATTTACAACATTGAGGTCGGCCTCAAAGACAGCCAACCTGACCCGCGCGGTACGGGCATCGCTAATAGTATTGTTGATTTAGGTATCCAGTCCGGGGGCATTGCTGTTTCTGTAAATGACTGCTACTGGCTGGAGGGAACACTGACTTCGGAAGAACTCGTACGCATCGCCAGTGAGTTACTGGTGGACCCGATTACTCAGTTTTATAGTTTTTCCACTTTACAAACCACAGACACGCCCGATATGCATAACGTCATTGTTACTTACAACCCCGGCGTAGCTGATCCGGTGGAGGAAACACTTCTGCAAGCCATATCTGGAATGGGCATCACAACCGTCTCCGCAGCCAAGACCGCTCAACACTACGTAATCAAAGGTCTTTTATGCCAGGAAAAACTGGATATTATTACCTCAAGGCTTCTCGTTAATCCAATTATTCAACGTGTCGTTAAAGAGTTACCAAAAGTCTTTCCACAAAACCCGCGCTATCAATTCCAATTAAAGCTGGTGGATATTCTCAGCGCCGATGAAGAGAACCTGTTACAAATTGGACGCGACTATACCTTGAACAAAGACGAGATACTCGCTATAAGATCTCACTTTGTCAGCCTTGGGCGTAACCCTACCGACGCTGAGATGGAAACATTGGGGCAGACTTGGAGCGAACACTGCGTGCATAAAACCTTTAAAGCGCATTTCGAATTTGAAGGACAAGAAATTGGCAACTTGCTGAAAAACACCATTATGCAAGCCACCAAAGAACTTTCACCTGATTGGTGCTTATCAGTATTTCGTGATAATGCCGGGGTAATTGCCTTTGACCAAAACTGGGCTGTCTGTTTCAAAGTGGAGACTCACAACCATCCTTCCGCGATTGAACCTTATGGTGGGGCGGCAACCGGAGTTGGCGGGGTGGTGCGTGACGTAATGGGCACAGGGATGGGCGCAAAACCGATTGCCAATACCGATGTCTTCTGTTTTGGTCCACCAGATTACGATTTTGAACGTTTGCCGCCCGGAGTGCTGCACCCTCGCCGGATTTTTAAAGGAGTGCGGGCTGGCGTGGCTGATTATGGCAATCGGTTAGGTATTCCCACTCTTAACGGAGCCATCCTGTTTGATGAACGTTATACTACCAACCCGCTCATTTTCTGCGGTACAATAGGTCTGATGCCCCGCGATATGTCCCAGATGGGACAACAATCTCCCGGAGATAAAGTGGTCCTGGTGGGAGGGCGTACGGGACGCGATGGTATTCATGGTGTCACTTTTGCCTCAGAGCAATTGACACGCGATTCCACCGACCTTTCTTTCACTTCTGTGCAAATCGGCAACGCCATCATGGAAAAAAAGGTGTTGGATGGGCAACTAAAAGCCCGGGATAAAAAGTTATACTCACGTATAACCGATTGCGGTGGAGGAGGCTTATCCTCAGCAGTAGGTGAAATGGCGCAGGAAACAGGGGTCAAAATCTACTTGGATAAAGTGCCACTTAAATATGCCGGACTATCTTATTCCGAAATCTGGATTTCAGAGTCTCAAGAACGTATGTTGCTGGCGGTTCCGCCGGCGAATGTGGATGAACTCATTTGTACCTTTGCCGAGGAAGGAGCCGAAGCTACTGTGATCGGCGAATTCACTGATGACCGCAAGCTAACACTTTGTTACAACGAGAACGTCGTATGTGACTTAGATATGCAGTTTTTGCACGGCGGAATCCCGCAGATGAATCTTGTGGCAAGTTGGCAAAAAGCAATTCATCCCGAACCACAAATAACGCCGCTGAATGACTACAACGAAATGCTACTACAAATACTGAGCGCATGGAATGTGTGTAGTAAAGAATGGGTCATCCGTCAATATGATCATGAGGTACAAGGCTCAAGTGTGCTCAAACCACTGGTAGGGGCACAAGAAGATGGACCGGGGGATGCCGCCATTATTCGTCCGCTGGCGGATTCTGCCTGCGGATTAATCATTTCCAACGGGATTAACACTCGATACGGAGACATTGACCCCTATTGGATGGCAGCATCTGCCATTGATGAGGCACTAAGACAAATAATTGCAGTCGGTGGTTCATTGGAAAAAGTGGCACTGCTTGATAACTTCTGCTGGGGAAGCGTTAAAGAATCACAAAGTTTGGGAGCCCTGATACTTGCCACGCAAGCCTGCCATGATCTGTCGTTAGCATATAAAGCCCCTTTTATCTCCGGGAAAGATTCTTTGAATAATGAGTATGAACATAACGGAAAACGGATATCAATTCCACACACACTGCTTATCTCAGCCATTTCTGTAATGCCAGAGGCCACCAAAGCTATCAGCATGGATTTTAAAGAGGCGGGAAATCTAATATATGTGCTGGGAAACACTTTCGCTGAATTAGGCGGTTCAGAGTATTATGCCCAGCTGGGCTATATCGGCAATCGCTCACCGATTGTTAATGCCGAATCATCACATAAATTAATGTGCGATTTGAGTAAAGCCACCGCACAGGGGTTAGTTTGCGCCTGTCATGACCTTTCGGATGGCGGTTTAGCGGTAGCCTTATCTGAAATGGCTTTTGCCGGTGGATTAGGAGCCAAAGTCACCTTAAGAACTTTACCTCTTGGAGAAGACATACAGCAAGACGATATTTTGCTGTTCTCCGAATCTAACAGCCGTTTTCTGGTTGAAGTTGACCCACGGAAATTGGAAGAGTTTGAGAATGTTTTATACGATAATGCTTTCGCTGTTATTGGTGAGGTCACCGCAACTGATATGTTGGAGATTGAGGGACTTCAGGGAAATCTTGTAGTCTCAATCCCTATTCAAAAATTGAAGGAATCTTGGCAGAAACCATTACGCTGGTAACTATATGAGTATTGTAAAAGTATTATTGCTTCGAGCTCCCGGTATTAATCGGGAAGAAGAAACTGCGATAGCCTTTGAACAAGCAGGTGCCGTAACGCAATTCGCTACCATTAATCAAGTGGCCAGAGCTGATTTTCGTTTCCGCGACTACCAAGTGCTGGTCTTTCCGGGTGGGTTTGCCTATGGTGATAATCTTGGAGCTGGACGGGTTCTCTCCAACGAACTGAATCTAAAACTCAAGGATGAAATCGCTCCTTTTATTAGCAACGGAGGATTGGTGCTTGGAATATGCAATGGTTTTCAAACACTGGTTAAGGCAGGCATTCTCCCTGGTCCCACGTCCAACGGACAAAGTGTTACTCTCACCAACAACGATTCTGGACGCTTTGAGTGTAGATGGGTTTACTTAACAGCTAATCCCAACAGCAAATGCGTTTTTACCCGCAACATAGAAACCATCTACGTACCAGTGGCTCACGGAGAAGGAAAATTAGTGGCACCGCCTGAAGTGGTTGAGAAGTTGGATGTGGCGCTTTATTACACTGATATGAAAGGACGGCGCCAAGCCGGCTACCCTTTTAACCCAAATGGCTCTGTTAACGACATTGCAGGTATTACTGATGAAAGCGGGCGTGTTTTTGGCTTGATGCCTCATCCTGAGGACCATATATATAACACTCATCACCCACGTTGGACACGCGGCGAGGCGCAAATAAGCGGTTTGGGTTCAGCAATTTATCACAACGCCGTTAATTGGGTTAGATCTCTTTAAAGAATGTCGTCATATTTCTGACATAAATAACTGCCACAAGACACCATACTCCGCTTGCTGGTTATACAGCGGTGTGTTATACTGCTTTGTTAAAAGAGTTTCAAACAAGTACATAAGGGAGGATTTCTTGGCTGATACTGCAACGATAAAAGAATTATTGGAAGCCGGGGCTCACTTTGGTCACCAGACCAGCAGGTGGCATCCGCGCATGAAAAAATATATTTTTACCAAACGCAACGGCATTCACATCATTGATTTGGAGCAAACTGCCTCCATGTTAATTAGTGCCTGTGATTATGTTAAAGATGTTGTTGCCGAAGGCGGTAAGGTTTTGTTTGTAGGCACCAAGAAACAGGCTCAGACTATCGTCCAAGAAGAAGCCCTACGGGCAGGCATGTTTTATGTCAATCAGCGCTGGGTAGGTGGCACCCTTACTAATTTCGCAGCCATTCAAAACCGCATTGATTATTTAGTAAGAATTGAAGACCAGCAATCCAAAGGAGAACTAGCTCGTCTTCCGAAAAAAGAAGCCCAGAAATTAACCGAGGAGATTGAGCAGATGAATGCCCAATTCGGAGGCATTAAAGAAATGACTATGCTCCCGGATATCCTATTCATCGTAGACCCGTCCAAAGAACGTATCGCTATCGCCGAAGCTCGCCGGATGAGAATACCCGTTGTAGCCATGGTTGATACTAACTGCAACCCCGATGAGATTGACACTCCTATTCCTTCCAATGACGACGCCATTCGTGCTATCAAACTGGTTGCCAGCAAAATTACCAATAGCATTCTTGAGGCCAAAGGAGAATTGGTTGTTGAAGTTGAAAAAGGCGATGTTCCTTTAACCGAGGAACCTGTTGAAGCAACCCCAGAAACCCTGTAATCCAAGGAGATTTAAGTGGAAATAACGACTGAAAGCATCAAGCTTCTGAGAGAAAAATGCGGAGCGGGGATAATGGACTGCCGTGCCACGCTTATTGAAACCGATGGGAATATTGATAAGGCTGTGGAACTACTGAGAGAGCGGGGTTGCGCCAAAGCCGCCAAGAAGGCTGACCGTGTAACTGCACAGGGGCTTGTGGAGACATATATCCATACCGGGGGAAAATTAGCGGCTATGGTAGAACTTAATTGCGAAACTGATTTCGTTGCTCGCACCGCAGAGTTCAAGCAACTCGCACATGACATAGCTATGCAAGTTGCAGCTATGAATCCCTCCTATGTGTCATGCGAACAAATCCCTGCCGACTTAGAGGTTACGCCAGGTGAGACTATTTCATTGATGGAACAAGCTTTTATTAAAGAGCCTTCCAGAACCATAAAAGACTTGATTATGGAAGTCATCGCTCGCACCGGTGAGAATATTCGTATTAACCGCTTTATGCGTTTTGAAATCGGCATTTACCCGGAGTAAATTGCCAAAGGACTGAGCTTAATATGGCCCAGGCCAGATATAAAAGAATTTTACTAAAACTCAGTGGCGAAGCTTTCAAGGGAGGCAAGGCCGATACTGATATTGACGCAGTTGTTGTCTCCGATGTAGCTCATCGTATAAAACAAGCCCTTGATATGCATGTGCAGATAGCAATAGTTGTTGGGGCTGGCAATATATGGCGTGGCGCAACTGCAGAAAAAGCTGGCTTTGATCGAGTAACGGCTGATTATGCCGGGATGCTTGCCACTGTTATTAACGCATTGGCCTTGCAAGACACCCTTGAGAAAATTGGGGTTGAAACACGTGTGCAATCCGCCTTAAATATTCAGCAGGTATCCGAGCCATTCATTCGTCGCCGAGCCATTCGCCATATGGAAAAGGGACGCGTAGTAATCCTCGCCAGTGGCACTGGCAACCCTTATATGACCACCGACACAGCAGCCGCTCTGCGTGCGATTGAGCTGGGTGCAGAAGTATTGTTGATGACAAAAAATTGTGTTGACGGCGTTTATGATTCCGACCCACGTAAAAACCCTCTTGCCAAAAAATTTGACCATCTAACCTATATGCAAGCACTGAATATGCGCCTAAACGTAATGGATACTACCGCGCTTTCTCTTTGTATGGACAACAAGCTCCCCATTATCGTATTCAATCTTCAAGCGGAACATAGTATGGAAAGCGCCATCGGCGGCAAATATATCGGTACACTGATTAATAATGAGGAGGATTTATGATTGAGACAATCATCGCTAAAGCTGAAGAAAAAATGAAAACCTCATTTGATATTCTTAAACGGGACTTGGGAGGAATACGCACGGGACGTGCTAATCCAGCCTTGGTTGAACATGTTCGAGTTGATTATAACGGTGTTTCCACCCCTCTCAACCATATTGGAAACGTGTCCGTTTCCGGTACTAACTTACTTGTTATTCAACCGTGGGATCCTAACATCCTCTCTTTGATTGAAAAAGCGATTATGAAAGCCAACATTGGTATCAACCCCACTTCTGACGGAAGCGTAATTCGCCTGGTTATCCCCCCTCTCTCGGAAGAGCGCCGAACCGAACTCACCAAAATGATGCGTCGTATGACCGAAGAGAATAAGGTTGCAATCAGAAATGTTCGCCGAGACGCGATGGAAGAGCTCAAAAAACTGGAAAAGAACAAGGACATCTCTCAAGACGATTTGAAACGCGGGGAAGCCAGATTACAAAAACTAACTGATTCGTTTATCAGTACGATTGATGATTTGGAAAACACCAAAGCTAGTGAACTAAAACAAGTTTAGCTTGTTTCTGCGCCAAAAACTCGGCATTCTTCATCTGTTATGAAACCGGCGGAGAAACGTCCGTGCCATGTGGGTTATATGTTTTCCATAATTGAATCCGGGTCTCCCGCAATCGGACATGGAGACATTAATCCACAGCCGTAACGATAGCTACCACCGAGTTCGACACGAAAAATCCCCAAGAATAGCCACTCAGTCACCCATGTGTTAAAATGGAGCAACATGGCAAAAGAACCATACGAATTCCCGAAGCATATAGCCATCATTATGGACGGTAACGGGCGATGGGCTACCAAGCGCGGTCTCCCGCGGCTGGAAGGGCATCGTGCCGGTTTTAGAACTGTGCGCGATATTGTGCGTTATTTGGGCGAAACCGGCCATATTAAATACGCCACTTTCTACGCTTTCTCAACCGAAAACTGGCAGCGTCCACAAGCCGAAGTGAATGGCATTTTCCAACTCTTAAACAACTCCATTAAAAACGAAGCGATGGAACTAAATAAAAACAACGTGCGCATCCGCTGGCTTGGACAAACCTCTAGCCTTTCCAATAAACTGATTAGAGACATTCGCGACGCTGTTGAATTAACAGCGAATAATACCGGAATAACAATTTCTCTGGCCCTCAATTATGGAGGCAGACAGGAAATAACCGATGCTGTGCGCCAAATAGTCGCTGAAAATATCACCCCTGAAGATGTAAATGAAGAAACCATCAACGACCATCTTTATACCGCAGGTATGCCCGATGTAGATTTGTTAATCCGCACAGCTGACGAACTTCGTATTTCCAATTTTTTACTCTGGCAAGTAGCTTACGCTGAGTTTTATTTCACACCGGTATTGTGGCCTGATTTTAATCGAGATGAGTTGGATAAGGCCCTGCAAGCCTTTAGCATGCGCCAGCGCCGCTTCGGGAGACTGTAGTTTATGTTACTTAAACGCATTCTTACGGCTCTGGTACTGTTTGGAGCCTTGTTAATCATGTTGTGGGCCGACCAATATATCCCCACATTCACCATCACAATTGCGATCTGCGCCCTGCTTGGTGCTTGGGAGTTCTATCGCATTATTGGTGCCAGTGGCAAGGGACATCCCGCATTATTTCTCGGTCTGGGTCTTATTCTGGTTTTCACTTTTTCTCCATTGTTCAATTGGCATGATGAAAACGGTTTGCTGTTCAGTATCGCTTTTATCCTACCCATGATTTGGGTATTGCTGCGCCGTAATAATGACGACGCTTTTGCCGGTTGGGCTTTCACTGTGGCCGGTATTCTGTATATCGGCTGGCCTGCCAGCCGATATGCTACTCTTGTGAGACTTGAGCATGGTCATGAATGGGTTATTCTGGCCTTATTTTGCGCTTTTGCCACCGACACCATGGCCTATTTTGTGGGAAGCTTACTGGGACAGCACAAAATGGCACGCAGCATCAGTCCCTCAAAGACATGGGAGGGAGCCCTTGGAGGATTACTCGGCGCCATTGTGGTCGGTATTTTAACCGCATGGGCTCTTCATTTGCCCATTTCCTTTTGGGGAGCTGCCTTTCTAAGTGCTATAACCAGTATCTTTGCCCAAACTGGCGACTTAGCAGAATCCCTATTCAAACGCAATATGGGAGTCAAGGATTCCGGGCATGCGCTTCCTGGCCACGGCGGTCTTTTAGACCGCATTGACGGCATTATTTTGGCGGGAATTGTCGTCTATTATTACGTTGTGTGGACAACATGACTCCCATTAAGCTTGTCATACTTGGGTGTACCGGCTCTATCGGACAGCAAACATTGGAAGTGGTCCGTGCTCATCCTGACAAATTACAGGTGCTTGGGCTGGCAGGAGGAAACAACCTTAAACTGCTGGCTTCTCAAATAGCTGAATTCCATCCTCGCTATGTATACTGTTTAAGCAAAAACGCTGACTCTCTTCCCGGTGATTATATCTTTATGGAGAGAGAGGAAATGGTCTCCCTTGACGAAGCTACTATTATCGTTGCCGCTTCGTCCGGAGCATCCGGCCTTAAACCTGTTCTTTCGGCCATCCAAGCTGGTAAAATCATAGCTCTAGCCAATAAAGAAACTTTGGTGTCCGCCGGAAGTGTCATCATGCCGCTGGCACAAAAGCATAATGCCCAAATCAGAACCATTGACAGTGAGCATTCAGCGATTTGGCAGTGCCTTACGGGAGAAAAAAGCCTTCCCTCTCGCCTTATACTTACCGCATCCGGGGGGCCTTTCCGCAGTTATTCTCCCATCGAACTCTTAAGTGTAAAAGCCGAACAGGCACTTAAGCATCCTTCATGGAAAATGGGAGCCAAAATCACTGTTGATTGCGCTACTCTCACAAATAAAGGCCTGGAGGTAATTGAAGCGCATTGGTTATTCGGTATGCCTTTCGAACAAATCGACGTATTAGTGCATCCGCAAAGCATAATACATTCCATGGTAGAATTCTGTGATGGAACTATCAAAGCCCAACTTGGCACTGCCGATATGCGTATTCCAATTCAATATGCGCTCAGCCACCCACACAGATGGGACAATCCTTCTCTGCCACGCTTAGATCTTATGAAAAACAATCTCCTCTCTTTTGAAGAGCCCGACTATACTCGTTTCCCCTGTCTAAAACTGGCAATTGATGCCGGGAAAAAAGGCGGAACTTTTCCGGCTGTCCTGTGTGCGGCAGATGAAACGGCGGTTGACCTATTTCTGTCCGGACGCATTGAGTTCAATTATATACCAAGTTTAATTGAAAAGGCCTTGGCTAGGCATAAGAACATCTGTTGCCCTTCAATTGATGATATTATCAGCGTCGACAAAGAGACTAGAGCTATTATTCAAAACAACGTTTGATTGGAGAAATCGTAATGCAATTCCTAATTAGTGCTATAGCTTTTATACTGATTTTTACCGGAATAATTTTAGCGCACGAACTTGGCCATTTTTTTGCCGCCAAGCTTTCCGGTGTCAGAGTTGAAGAATTCGGCTTAGGTTACCCTCCCCGCCTATTCGGTTACAAGCGCGGAGAGACAGTGTACTCCATAAACTGGATTCCTTTCGGTGGGTTTACAAAAATGACCGGTGAGGAAGATCCCACTGATTCCCGTAGTTTAGCATCAAAAAGTTGCGCCAAGCGGGCTTTGGTGTTGGCTGGCGGAATCATAGTCAATGCCCTTCTCCCCTTATTGCTCTTTTCGGTATCTTACATGGTACCGCACGATATCGTCAGTCAACAGATTACCATTGAGGAAGTTGCTCTTGATTCGCCGGCGGAAAAGGCTGGAATGAGCGTCGGCGATACCATACTATCCATCAACGGCAAAAGTATTGAAAATTACGGAGACTTATCCCGCACGACCACCATGAATCTCGGCAAAAAAATGACGATTGTCGTTCTAACGACTGAAAATACTGAGGAGAGTTTTCAAGTTGAAGCTCGCTGGAAACCGCCAAAAGGGCAAGGCGCAATCGGAATCAGAATTAATTCCACGATACTTGAAGATAGCACGGTGGTTTCCCATCGTTCCGAGCCCTTTTTTAGGGCAATTTCTCTAGGATTTAGGGAGACATTTCAGACAATTGTCCTCTACAAAAACTCTTTGTTAAGTATGATAGTCAGTGCCGATTCATCTTCATTGGTCGGACCGGTTGGCATAGCTCAATTAACCGGAGAATTAGCCCAGTACGGCGTCAGCCCTCTATTGGAATTTGCCGGCGTACTAAGTCTAAGCCTGGCGATAATGAACCTATTGCCACTGCCCGCACTTGACGGAGGACGACTAACTTTTGTGCTTATTGAATGGATCCGTAGAGGGAAACGTGTTGCTCCACAAACCGAGGGAAAAATACACTTCATCGGTTTTGTGATGCTGTTGTTATTAATGGTAATAATTACTTTCCAAGACATCGGTCGCATTATCAGCGGAGGATAAATTGCCGGCAAGACGTATCTCCAAAGCTATTCACATTGGGACCGTACAGGTCGGAGGCGGAGCGCCTATTAGCGTTCAATCAATGACTAAAACCGATACTCGCGATGTGAAAGCAACCATTAGGCAAATTAAAGAGCTTGCCGATTGTGGTTGTGAAATCGTGCGCTTGGCAGTTCCTGACAGCGAAGCCGCTGATGCTCTCTCTGTCATCAAACAAAATGCCCCCATTCCTCTCGTCGCGGATATCCATTTTGACCATCGATTAGCCCTAAAAGCCTTGGCGGCCGGAGTGGACGGGTTGCGTCTCAACCCTGGCAATATTTCTGAACGCGAAAAGATTTCGGAGGTAGTTGTCGCCGCTAAAGAACGTCAAGTGCCCATTCGCATCGGGGTAAACGCGGGAAGCTTGCCACAAGCGACTTCTTCTAAGCAGACAATCCCCGAACTTATGGTTGCAGTCGCGATGCGACATATAAAGTTGCTGGAAGATCATGATTTTGATTTAATCAAGGTGTCACTCAAAGCATTCGATGTTCTCACCACTATTGCGGCATACGAAACTATCGCCACTAAAATCCCTTATCCTCTGCATCTTGGTATAACTGAAGCTGGTACACCACGTAGCGGAATAATCCGTAGTGCGGCAGGAATCGGCACGTTATTGTATATTGGGCTGGGAGATACACTGCGCGTTTCTCTCACCGCCAGTCCCCATGAAGAAGTCTCAGTCGGCTATGAAATCCTAAAGAGTATGGAATTACGCCAACGCGGACCTGTTTTAGTAAGTTGCCCGACTTGCGGCCGTTGTGAAGTGGATATTATCCCTCTGGCTGAAAAAGTATCACAAGCCTTACAGACAATATCCAAACCAATACGTGTGGCAGTTATGGGATGCGTCGTAAATGGTCCCGGAGAAGCCAAGGATGCTGACATCGGTATCGCTTGCGGAAAAGGCAAAGCAATCCTCTTCAAAAAAGGAGAGCAGGTCGCGATTGTGCCGGAAGAAGACATCCTTGAAAATTTGCTTCAAGGAATTGAAACCCTATAATACTTCAATGAATACATTCAAAGCCAAAAAGTTTGTCCCCTCAATATTGGCCATTTTGGCAGCCATATGCATTACCATCTTTATAATATGGGCTTTCAGTTTACATGGCACTGGCGGACTGTTCCACGTAAACGGTTTATTTCGCTTACTGTTTCAAATTTTAGGCTGTTTTGGAATTGCCTTGGCGATTATGGGAACGGGTTATCTGCTATTTTATTCTAGGTTAAAAAGATCTGCTATCAACATTCTGGCCGCTCTTCTTATTACTTGTTCCGTGCCGGGTTTGCTGGTTCCCACTTTTGCCTATTTATACACCAGCGGTTCTTTTTCCGGAGGAATAGGTGATACCTCTCCCCAACTATTGATTAGCGATAAATGCGGCTGTTACGGAATACCTGATTTGGCACTTACCTTTAACAGTGCCCAAGCATCGTATAATACCCTTGTTTGGGGTACAGCCGAAAACCTTGTTACCATCCGTGAAGATAAAGCTTTACGGCAGCATATTTTCATAATGAGTGACCTCGAGCCACTAACCAATTACTCATACCGCGTTAATGATGGTATTGTGTACAACTTTACTACCCCCTCTGATACTTCTCTGCGTATTGCCATCGGCTCAGATGCTCATTTCGGAGCCGGTGATAACCGCATGGATTTGACTACCGCCATGCTTCAAATAATCGCTGAGCCCAATAACAAGTTTGACTATATGTTCATGCTGGGTGACCTGATTGAATATGGATTCAATGCCAATCAATGGGCTGAAGCGTTTAACACTGTCTCACTCACTTCTTCCAGTATTCCGATACGCTATGCTTTAGGAAACCACGATTCAATATTTGCCGGATTGAATAATTATAAAAACTTTGCCAGTCCGAAAGAAATAAACACTGTTTCCGGCTCTCAGCTTTGGTATCGTATCGACATTGGCAGCATCCATTTTCTGTTCTTGGATATTGAATGGAGTGCCGAAAGCTACACTGCCGCCCAAGCAGCTTGGCTGGAATCTCAACTCCAAGAAATTCCCCGCAACGACTGGAAAATCGTTCTCGGGCATGGCTACTACTTTTCCTCCGGAGCAACACAAACCTGCAGAGATTGGTTCGATAATCTTGAAACCATTACTCCTTTGACTCCGCTGTTTGAAAAGTATGGGGTTGATTTGGTGTTCTCGGGCCATAACCATCACATGGAATTGCTGCAAAACAACGGAGTAACTTATGTCATATGCGGTGCTTTTGGAGGGGCGCACGACCACATACGAACATACACCTCACCTACCAGTTTATGGTATCAACAGGCACAATACGGCTTTGTCGACGTAAATATAGACAGTCACCAATGTTCTCTCTTTTTCCGCGACAGTGATAACCTAATCTTAAACACAATTACCATTTGGAAATAGCAACTTTATGTGTGAAATATTTATCATTTTGACGGAGTTAAACTAAATGGCAAGTTTGCTTAAAAGTACCCAAAACACCAGAGCACTAATCAACGGCTCACTCAGATACATTCGAAGTGACGCGCTGACTAATCTTGACAGTCTTGATATAGCATGGCTTGTGCACAACAACGTTTTAACCGTTATTGATCTTCGGACCGAGAAGGAAACCATGGAAAAACCCTGCTGTTTACAAGATTACCCGCCCTTCACATACCTAAATATGCCGGTCAGTTTCGGTAACGAAGTACCTCAAACAGCGAAGGAAGTACCGCCGTATTATCTCAAAATGGTTGACCATCAAATGCACCTGATTCTCTCCACCATCGAGAATTCTCAAACTAATGTCATTTATTTTTGCCGTGCCGGCAAAGATAGAACAGGAGTTGTATCCGCGCTCTTATTGCTAAAACATGGTTTTTCACATGAAGCGATTATTAACGATTATATGCTGTCGGCCGACAACCTAAAAGAAATGATCGAACAATACTGTTCTGACCACCCCCTTGTTTCCAAAGAAGCAATGACTCCCAATAAGGAATATATGGTCCAGTTTTTGAAGAATTTACACTAATTAAAGGACAACATTATGCGTATTTCACAACTTTTCGGCAAGAGACTACGAGAGATTCCGTCAGAAGCAGATACGGAAAGTCACCGCCTTTTATTGCGTACCGGCATGATAAGCCAACTTGCGGCTGGCGTATATTCTTATATGCCACTTGCGCTTAAAACCCTACGTAAAATCGAAAACATTGTTCGCGATGAGATGAACCACACCAGAGCCCAAGAAATATTGATGCCCACTCTTCAACCGGTGGAACTCTGGCAAAAATCCGGTCGCTTTATTCCCATGGGAGAAACTCTTTTTTGCCTAAAAGATCGCAAGGAACGTAATCTTGTACTTGGTCCAACCCACGAAGAAGTGGTAACAGACTTGGCAAAGCGCAACGTACAAAGCTACCGTGACCTTCCTTTTACTTTGTATCAAATTCAAACCAAAATGCGTGATGAACCTCGTCCGCGTGGTGGCCTTATCCGCGTACGTGAGTTCACCATGAAAGATGCCTACAGCTTTCATGCCAACGAGACCGAACTTGACGCTACTTACCTGCAAATGGTCCAAGCCTACAAAAATGTTTATCGTCGTTGCGGATTGCCGGTTATTATGATAGAGGCCGACAGCGGTGCCATCGGTGGTAAGGATTCGCAAGAATTCATGGCAGTGACCGAAATCGGTGAAGACGAAATTATTGTTTGTGACGGCTGTAACAACGGAGCGAATGTGGAGAAAGCGGTCAGCATCAAACCCAAGCCCGACTGCCAACCTCTCTTAGAGCTTGAAGAAATTCAGACTTATGAACACGAATCCATTGAACAGCTCACGTCTTTTCTGCGCATTTCAGCAAACCAGACATTGAAAGCGGTTTTGTATCATATCGACGGAGAGGTTATTTTTGTTGTTGTCAGAGGCGACCTGGATGTAAACGAAATCAAACTCAAGAAAGTACTTAATTCCTCTAATTTACGGCTTGCCAGCGATGATGAAGTAAAAAACGCCGGCATAATAGCCGGTTCAGCTTCTCCAATAGGACTGAGAGACATCAGAATCGTTGCTGACGAGTCAATAGCCTCCGGAACCAACTATGTGGTGGGTGCCAATAAAAAAGGTTATCATTTCAAAAATGCCAACTATCCCCGTGATTTTCAAGCGGAGGTTATTGCCGATATAGCTAAAGCCAAAGCAGGTGACACTTGCCACATTTGCGGTGGGACGCTGCGCACCATACGAGGTATGGAAGTAGGGCATGTATTTAAACTGGGAATATCTATTTCCGAAAAAATCGAGGCCTCCTATGCTGACGAAAATGGTGAACTGCACCCAATTATTATGGGTTGTTACGGGATTGGCATTGGACGTCTCATGGCAGCCATAATTGAGTTAAACCATGACGATAAAGGCATCATTTGGCCACTCAACGTCGCCCCTTTCCAAATCTATCTCTGCCCCCTATTCATGGATAACCCTGTTATCAAGGAAAAAGCAGAGTGTTTGTACAACGAACTGATTGACTCGGGTTATGAAGTTCTTTTTGATGACCGCACAGAATCGCCTGGTGTGAAATTTAATGATGCCGACCTTCTGGGTATTCCGTTACGCATAACCATTAGCCCGCGTTCATTGGAAAAAGGTAGTGCGGAAATAAAACTGCGTCAACAAGCAAAATCAGAACTTGTCGCATTGGAAGATATTCTTACACGAATAAAGGCTTTACTGGGAGACACCTTTTTAGCGTAGTGTAACACCCAGTGAATTTTGTAATTTGCGCATAATGGCCTCTACTACTTTATCCACCTCAGCGTCAGTAAGTGTGTGGTCATGAGAACGGAAAGATAGCCGATAAGCCAAGGATTTCTTACCTTCGGCAATTTGTTTACCGGCGTATACATCGAATAATACAACGGACGTTACCAGTGAAGAGCTCTGGATGATGTCCAGCACTTGTTGATGGTGAACGCTTGTATCTAATACTAACGCCAAATCCCTTATCACGGCAGGGAAACGCGGCAAGCGCTCGTAAGATGCCTTGCCCCGCGCATAAGGCAATAATTCCTCCAGGCTAATTTCGAAAAGATAAGTGTTCAGAGGCAGATCAAACTCTTGGGTTATATCGCTGTGTAATGTGCCGAAAACACCGATAGCTTTATTGTCAAGCATAATAGATGCTTGTTGCCCTTGGCGTAACCCACCATCATTACCAACCTCGTACTCAGCACGGACTCCCAGTTCTTTGAACAAGCTTTCAACCACACCTTTAGTATCAAAAAAATCAACGGGCTCACGGCGTCCGAGCCAAATCTTTTCCGCCCCATTCGAGGTTAATACGCCACACAACATTTCCGGTTCGTCCGGCAAATCATTTTGTTTGGGCAAGTATACTCGTCCTACCTCAAACAGACAGATTAAGCCTTCCTCGCGATGAACATTGGCGCTTAATGCCGAGAGAACATTCCCTCGCAAACTGGTACGCAAGCATTCTTCGTCGCTACTCATGGGATGTACCACTCGCAGCGGTTCAATGGCCAGAGATGAATTCAACCCTTTTTCCAGCACCCTGCCACTGGTTAAAGCATAAGTAATCAGTTCCTGAAAACCCAGCCCAGCCAGCGTTTGACGGACCTTCAAGCGTAATTCCAAACGCGAATCCGGATTCTGCTGCGGCATTTCGCCTGAAAGAAGCCTGTATGGAATAGCCTCATAGCCCATAATGCGTACGATTTCCTCAATTAAGTCGGCATCAATACGCAAATCGCTACGCCAATACGGTGGGACCACATCGAAATCCTCCGGCGTTAACCGATTCACGTGGCATCCTATGGCAAGAAGCGTCTTTTCTATTTGTTCTGCCGCAATATCCAGTCCAAGAATGCGCTTAGCTTCCACGCAAGAAATATTCACCGCCACAACTTCTTTTCGCCCCGGATATTCGTCAATTAATCCTTCCGCAGCCACACCGCCACATATCTCCAGCATAAGCTGCACCGCACGACGCAGTGCCAAAATTGTCAGATCAGCCCGAATACCACGTTCGAAGCGCGCCGAAGCCTCGCTGGGTAACTTAAGACTCACTTGGGTAGTGTGTACACTGGAAGCTTTGAAACTTGCGGACTCAATTAGAACCGCTGTGGTCGCCTCGGTAACTTCAGAAAACATCCCGCCCATAACACCGGCCACAGCTACAGTACGAGCGGCATCGGCAATCACCAACATACTTGAATTTAATTTGCGCTCAACGCCGTCTAAGGTCGTAAATTCTTCCCCTTCTTGAGCACGGCAAACAACGATTTTCCCTTCTGTCAAACGCTCGTAATCAAAGGCATGTAGTGGCTGTCCATACTCCAGCATCACAAAATTAGTAATGTCAACCACATTATTGATGGAACGCATACCGGCGGCATTCAAGGCTTCCTTCAGCCAACGGGGAGACTGAGCGATTTTGACGCCGGTAACAAGCCCCGCACAATAACGAGGACACAAATCGCTATCTTTTATTTCCACGGCCACACTGTTCCTGACCGGCGAACCTTCACTCACATAATCTAAACTCGGCTCACGCACAACTGTACCGGTGAGAGCCGCTACCTCGTGAGCAATACCCAATACAGAAAGCATATCGGGACGATTGGGAGTAACTTCCAAGTCAAAGATTACGTCACCCATATAATCAGAAAGAGCCCCGCCTAACGGCGCGTCGGGCGGTAATACCAGAATACCGTCGTGATTCTGTGAAAGCCCCAATTCCATTTCTGAGCAAATCATACCCTCAGACAAAACACCGCGAATCTTATTGGCTTTAAGCACCGTTTTTTCACCGCTATGCCCATCAATTAAATGCGCACCGACACGGGCAAAAGCTATTTTGTCGCCCACAGTAAGATTAGGTGCACCGCAGACAACCGTCATAGTCTCACGACCAAGCGTCACGGTAGCCAGACGCAAGCGGTCAGCATTGGGATGGGGATTGATATCAATTATTTGCCCGACATCAACGTTGTCCCAACCCCCGATAACATCCACCCGTGACACCTCTGTACCGGCTAGCGTGATAAGTCTGGCCAGCTCATGCGGTTCAGTATTTATGTCAACATACTTACCAAGCCATTTCAGCGAACACTTCATCTAAACTGCCTCAGAAAACGCAGGTCGTTTCCATAAAAAAGCCTGATGTCTTCAATCCCGTATTTCAATAATGGTATGCGCTCAATACCCATCCCAAAAGCAAATCCTGAATATTTTTTAGGATCTATCCCGACTCCTTCCAATACCCGCGGATGCACCATCCCTGAACCTAACACCTCAATCCAACCAGCGCCGCCACATAGGCGACAACCGCCTCCGTGACAAACCGCACACTCAACCGCCATTTCTGCGCCAGGTTCCACATATGGAAAGAAATCACAGCGAAAACGGACTCTTCTGTCAGGACCGAAAAATCGACGAGCAAATTCATGTAACGTACCTTTAAGATCAGCCATGCAGATACCTTCATCCACCGCCAGCCCCTCAATCTGACTGAACATTGAGAGATGGGTAGCGTCGGTAGCCTCATAGCGGTGTACGATGCCTGGCACGACAATCCGAATGGGAGGTTTGCTCTTTTCCATAGTGCGCACCTGCATCGGAGAAGTATGTGTCCTGAGAAGCATTTGCCATCCTTTTTCGTTTGGTGGCGCATCAAGCCAAAAAGTATCCGTGGCTGCTCGTGCCGGATGCTCCTTGGGCATATTCAACATATCAAAGTTATAATAATCCCATTCAACTTCAGGTCCTTCAAGAACCTGAAAACCCATGGCCGTGAAAATTGCAACTATTTCGTTAAGAGCTTGGGCAACAGGGTGTAAATGCCCCCGTGCAAAAGGACGCCCCGGAAGAGAAATATCTATCGTTTCTTTGCTACTTGATGAACCAAGTGTATCTATTCGTCTTAACTTTTCTTTTTGCCGATAGGCTTCTTCAATTTCTTGTTTGAAGCTGTTACTCACCGCCCCAGCTTCTTTGCGTTCTTCAATAGAAAGAGTTGCTAACCCACGTAAAATCTCAGTCAGACGACTTTTCTTTCCCAGGTAACGCACACGCCATTCTTCCAATTCGGCCAGTGTATCTGCCCGAGAAAGCTCCTCCAGCGCTTGCGTTCTTAATTCAATTATTTGTTGTTTAATATCCATCTTATTCACAAATTTTAAGTACGGATTATATGGGATGGACCCATTATGGTCAAATGAGCGCTTTAATTCAACTCTTGCTGTCCCTTGCTAACTTAAGAATTCAACCGCCCACTGAATCCAATCCGTGCCTTTTTCCAATACATAGTCAGGTGTTATACCATTTCCTTCAATTATATTTCCATTGGGAGTCAACCACCGTGAGACTGTTAAATAAATGGCTGAACCATCAGGCAATTCATAAAGTTGATTAATACTTCCCTTGCCATACGTTGTGGAACCGGCTATGACCGCACGTCCATAATCTTGTAACGCGCCACAAAAGACCTCGCTGGCGCTGGCACTGCCTGAATTGACCAATACCACCACTGGCAGGTCAGTGGTTTCTTTTTGAATACTTGCTTTGATTGAAACTTCAGTGCCGTCGTTTTTTTGCTCCGTAAGCACCACCCCTGACTTAATAAAACGACTTATTGCGTTCACCGCTACATCTAAGAAGCCTCCCGGATTTCCTCGCAAGTCAATTACAATGCCTTTAGCCCCCTCTTTGTCAATCTCAATCAATGCCTCTCCCAACTCGTTATTGGTATTAACACTAAAGTGAGAGATTTCAAGATATGCGATATCGCCGTACATCTTTAATTCAACGGTTGGGACAACAATATTCTCACGTGTAATTGTGATTAAAGTTGTAGTAGAATCGCCTTGATGGCGCACCAAAAGATTGACTTGTGTGCCGGCTTCTCCTTTCACCAAATCAATCAAATCGGATAACGACATACCGCTTGTCGATATTCCATCTACTTCCAGCAATATATCACCAACCTTAAGCCCGGCTTTTTCAGCGGGTCTGTCTTGGTACACCTTATTCACAATATGATTTCCGTTACTCGATGCGATTATTGCCCCAATCCCACCATAACTATTGCCCATCAAACTATTGATAAACTCTTCGTATTCACTTTGTGACATATACTCCGAATGGGCATCGTTTAACACCTCCATCATTGCCTGAATCGCTGCCTGGCTAAGAGCATTGGAATCAACGCTACCTAGCCCCACATACTGTTCGTGTATCAACTTCCATGCTTCTTCAATACTCGCAAAGTTTTTGTCAGAGGAAGTTGCTCCAACCCCCAGATCATAGCCAAACAGCAGGACTGCAAGGAGGAAAGCCGCTGAAGCAACCACCAATCCGATACGCCGCACAAATATAGCCATCGTAAACTCCTTCATTGAATACCAGCAGAATTCGCGTTATTAATATCTGGGAATAGCATAGCAACATGACTTGAGAACGGCAAAACGCTCCCTCTCCATAATAAACCCTTACCAAGGAATAACCAAGCAATTCGATAAGCCGAGTTCTGTTCCCGCTAAAAGCGGGCGATGATCATCTATCTAGACACTGCGTTACCGCCATGTTCATGCGACCAACCCGAGGACAGGACAGGCATCCTATATCCTCCTATTCGGTCTTGCTCCTGATGGGGTTTGCCCGACCGACCGGTCACCCGGTGCGTCGGTGAGCTCTTACCTCGCCATTTCACCCTTACCTCGGAAAACCAAGGCGGTTTGTTTCTGTGGCACTGTGCCGTAGGGTCACCCCTCCTGGATGTTATCCAGCATCATGCCTGGTGGAGCTCGGACTTTCCTCTCGTTTAAAAAACCAGCGATCATCTGAATTGCTTGGTCTCTTATACTCTATCGAAGGGAATAAATAATGTCAAAGTCTTATTATGCCAAGGAAATAGGCTAACAATGGTTTCACAACAGCCCCCCAAATGATAAAGAAGCCATGAAATGGTGTCTCAAAGCAGCTGAACAAGGAGAGGCCTATACTAAAGAAGTCCTCGAAAGAATAGGAGGTTGAATCATGATATGTACAACTAGCAAAATTGAGGTCATAACTAACGAATCCATGCCTAACGCTGGATTCAACTGGAAACTATAACAAAAACCGACCCCACGATGCCCATAGAGCCGTCTTATACCAAAAGGCATGGCAAAGTATTAGCAATAATTAGGCATAAAATAGCACAAAGATATCTTGAAAATATGGTTGGCGACAACTCCCATAACGCAGCCTTAGCATTGGCATTAGAAACTGATTATTTCTAAATGACTAAGTAGTATCTTTAGTCCTATCAACACCAAAATAACCCCGCCAACAAGTTCTGCTTTTGATTTAAACCTTCCACCAAATATACTTCCAATTTTTACACCCATTATTGAAATAACAAAGGTTATACTACCAATAAGCAAAACAGCTGAAACAACGTTAACATGTAGGAAAGCAAACGATATCCCAATTGCCAAAGCATCAATACTTGTAGCAACAGCAAGCGGTAGCATACGTGATGGTACTAAAGTAAACTGTTTAAAAGGCTCTCTCTCTTTTTTGAAGCTACTAACAATCATTTTAGCCCCGAGAAAGCAAAGCAATCCGAAAGCAATCCAATGGTCAACCATAATAATCATGTCGGCAAATAATATTGCAATCATATAGCCAATTAATGGCATAATGGCTTGAAAAGTAGCGAAGTATAAGCCGACAATTACTGCTGTTTTCACATGGACACGGGCATATGACAATCCGATACATATTGCTACTGCGAAAGCATCCATGGACAACCCTATGGCCAACAGCAAAAACTCTAATAAACCCATCTTTATCCCAATTCATTGGTCGTGGCACAAATGTTTGCAAATGTTAACAATTAAGCTCCGCCAGTTTGTGCGAAAAGACTTACCTTTTGCTTCCCGTTCCAAGCCTCTGTCAGTCTTGCTGGCGATGCGCTCAAGATTCCTAGTAGCGGTCTTTTCTTTGGCCGCGGCATGGATATCGCCAAGAGAGCCTCTTCACGGAAGGTAAGGAGTACCACGAAAAAGAATAACTACATCTGAGTTATTCTACTACAAATTGGTTTTCCGAACATGCACAATGATTTCACCGCACCCACAATAATGCTTTGACACGAACAGTCATCTAGAATAAAATTGTGATGAGTTCATATACTTATCATGGCTAACGAAGGTTTTTCTGGTCAAGTTACAAAACTAAAAAGTATTCAAGGAGCACGGGGATGGAGATCTCTCTTAAAACAAAGTTCAATGATGATTTAAAACAAGCTTTGCGTAGTGGAGACACTTTGCGTTGCTCGGTGATTCGAATGCTTCTCTCGTCCATCAATTATTCAGAAATAGCTAAACGAGCTACTCTAACCGATAGCGAAATACATGGTGTTATCTCCAAAGAAATAAAACAACGGCGTGAAAGTATTGCAGCATTTAGTTCGGCAAATCGTCCTGAGTTAGCCGCCAAGGAAGAAGCTGAAATGAACATCTTGAAAAGTTACCTCCCTACGCAAATGAGCCGAGATGAAATCACTTCTCTTGTAAAACAACTGATTGCCGAAACTGGTTGCCAAGGTCCGCATGAAAAAAACAAGCTTATGCCAAAGCTGATGCCCATGGTTAGAGGCAAGGCCGATGGACAAGAAGTGAACCTCATTGTCAACGAACTACTTGGAAATTAAGATAAGCAGTTTATACTCCCTAAAGCCTTATCATTCCCCAAGGTAGCTTCTCTTGCTGTTGCCAGGTCTGTAATGCGAAATGCGCTAGATTAACCCCCATTTTCTTACCTGCGCTTCGCCAATTTGCTAAAGAAACTTTATCAAGCACGGCTAAGGCGCCAGCCAAAGAAGAGTCGCCTCGTGAGAGAGTTGCTTGAACATGACTCCACTGAGGGCTCTCAGCATTAACCTCCAACCCTTCTCCGCTAAGGTGATCACGTATATAGTTTATACGTTCGCTTAAAACTGACTCTTCCATCATTCCCATCCGCTGAAAAGGAGTCCCAGCTTTAGGGACAAATGGCGCTATGTTTAGTCTTATCCGACAGCCTTGTTTTTTACTGTCAAGGCGTTTCTGACACTTCAGGGCCAAATCCACAATGGATGCCACGTCTTCTGTGGTTTCTGAAGGAAGCCCGACCATAAAATATAATTTCAAACGTTTAAAAGGGTGTTTTGCCACCATATCAATTGCGCTCATTATTTCCTTCTCGTCAAACCCTTTACGAATTACGTAACGAAGACGATCCGAACCTGCCTCAGGAGCAAGAGCGATAGAATTAACCCCTCCACACACCATTTTGCCTAACAACGACTCTGTTAAGCTCTTTATACGCATGGAACTGACAGAAAAACCAGCTCCAAGTTTCAGTATTGCGTCAAGTAAATCCTCAATCTGTGGATGATCGGTTACCACTGGACCCACCAATCCGATCCGCGTACGATATTTGAGCCCCTCGCACACTTGCCGTATCAAAGAATCATAGGAATGAAACCGCAACGGGCAGAATATTCTACTGACCAAACAAAAATTGCAGTAAGCACTACATCCGCGCTCTACCTCAATTAGATATAAGTCTCCCAATTCAGTGTCACGAGTAAGAACAACAGAATGCGTCGGATATTCATTAATTGATTTTAACCATCGACGTTGAATAGTTCGTCTATTGGCTAGGGATGGTACACATAATCCCGGCACGGAGTTCAACCTAGTTAACAACTCGATTCGTCCCAAGCCCTCAGATAAAATTGGTAATACGTCGGGTAGGATTGCTTCCGCCTCGCCAATACACAATACATCAAAAAAAGGAGCTACCGGAGACGGATTGGCAGTAATACAAGGGCCTCCGGCAATAAGCAGTGGGTGATTGTCTCCTCGATCTTTGGCCCAAAGCGGTATTCCTGCATCGCGTAGGATAGCAGCCAGGTTAAGGTAATCCAATTCGTACGAGAAAGAGAAAGCCAGACAGGCAAAATCCATCAAGGGACGTGATGACTCAATACTTAAGAGCGGTTTGCCATCATTCTCCCAGAACACTCTTTCCCCAATTATTCCCGAACAAGCATTTAGGTACCCATATAGCGCCTGTATACCTAGATTCGACATGCCAATAAAATATTTGTTTGGATAGATTATGGCAATGGGATAACGCCCTCCCCAGTCACGAATGACTACCCCCTCCTCCTCACGCAAACGCCCCCCGCTGAAAAAATCGGCACGGCCAGATAGTCGGCTGTTACTTTTACTTCCCTGTCTGCTACTCATGTTATCCCGCTTATGTTTTCAATATGCGACAAAGAAAACAGTTCTGCTCAGGTTATCGCAACGCGCTTTGGAGTTCATGTAAGACGCTACTCTATGGGCGTTGAATCAGGAATCATTTGATTTGAGTTATGGGGAGTGTCAAGGTCCATTGTACGGATTATGCCAAGAATTCAGAGGTAAAATCTCTTGCCCATTTTCATTCACGTCGTCATGGATTTCATTCGCCGGTTTTAAATGCTCGGCATAATACGGTTCGGAGTGTTGTCCACTCCGGTTAGAATGAAATTTGGTGTTGTTATTAGTACTAACCGGTTTTAATCGAGGTTTGGAATTACCCTGGCTTGATTGCGGCCCCTTCCAACAACCCCGCATTATACGCCCATCAAGCGTGATAATCCTATCGGCAGCGTCCCTAAGTTGGCGTGATGTACGCTCCTGTCCGAATAGAGCTACTTCAACATGTTTTCCGTTGTCTTTGACGGCCTGTATCGCACCAACAAAATCATTATCGCCTGCCACTAGAATGGCTACATCAAAGTTATTTTTAAAAGCATGTGTAATCATATCGGTAGCAAGTTGAACGTCCACCCCCTTTTCAAATGGCGGACTGCCAGGCCACTGGTTGGTATACACCAACCGTCCCAAGCGCAGTTCGGTATAAGGAATCGTAGACACGCTCTTAAAAAATTTTTCTTGATCTTTGAAACGCTCCGGCTCTTCCTGTTTTCCTACTACCGCATTGTAATAATACATACGCACCAAATGTCGTTTTTCTATCAGCTTACGACTGAATAAGGCTAAATCAAGATCGGTGCGTTTAAAAAAGGCTTTTAATGAGTGATACATATTTGAGCCATCAATAAATACCATTACCCGTTCGTCTCTGTTGATAATATGCGCTCCTTTCAGTTGATTTCGTTTGCCGATATTAGCATTTAGTATAACCGCAACTCGGACATACCAAACACCCTTCCTGGTATGAAAGCAAACTGGTGCATTCCGGGCATTGCCCAGCCACATTTTTCACTAATCCCAAATCCTGGGTTATGGGAGTATTTATGCCCTCATCTTCTCCTTGAGCAAGAACAGCTTGACGTTCTAATACTCCGGCAATCGCGTCGGCACAGGACAGGATTGACTTGCCGTTCTCCCAGGCAATAGAAGGACACCGAATGCCTTTAAGCTGTTTGACCAATGAATTTACGTCAATTCCCGAACGCAGTCCAAGCGAGATCAACCGACAGGCTGATTCCAATTGTGCCGCCGCACATCCTCCAGTCTTACCAAGATGAGAAAAAACCTCACAGATTCCGTATTCATCCGAGTTAACGGTAACATAAATATAGCCACACCCTGTTGTTACACGTTCGGTAAAACCTCTCGTGACCTTAGAACGTTTACGCGGCGATAACTGCGCGTTCTCCCCCCTAACGACTGTTTTTTCCTCTTTAACTCCACCATTTCCGGTTGTTAATACTTGTCCGTCACGACTTCCGTCACGATAAATTGTAACGCCCTTCAATTTTTCTTCATAGGCCATCATATATACTTTATACACATCTTCAATAGTGGCCTCTTTGGGAAAGTTTACCGTTTTGGAAACCGCATTATCGGTATGATGCTGGAATGCTGACTGCATACGCACGTGCCACTCAACACTAATATCATGTGCCGTCACAAAAACTCGTTTAATACTATCGGGCACTTCCTCCATATCTTTCAAGTGTTCCCCTTCAGCCAGCCTCTGCATAAGTTCCTCAGAATAAAACCCTCCCTTACGTGCGGCATCCTCAAAATAAGGATTCACCTCAATAAATTTCGCACCATCAAGAATGTTTCTCGTGAAAGACAAGGCAAAAACCGGCTCAATACCGCCCGAACAACCAGCAATAATTGAAAGTGTTCCGGTTGGAGCGATCGTAGTACAAGAAGCATTGCGCACTTTGGCAGCATTAGGCTTGTCATAAACGCTGCCCTCAAAAGCGGGGAATTCCCCACGCTCCTCGCCCAATTCAATAGAAGTTTTATGCGCTATATCGTTTATTGTGCCCATAACTGCCTCAGCCACATCAAGAGCTTCCTCAGAGTTATACGGAATGCCTAGCTGTATAAGCATATCAGCAAAGCCCATCACACCTAAACCGATTTTTCTCGTGCGCTGCGTCATTTCACCAATTGCCGGAAGCGGGAACCGATTGACGTCAATAACGTTGTCCAAGAAACGCAACGCCAGTTTTACTGTATTCTCCAGCTTGGCAAAATCTATTTCTGCCTTTCCATTAATTTTAATCATACGCGACAGATTAATGGAGCCTAAATTACAACTCTCATATGGGAGTAGCGGCTGTTCTCCGCAGGGGTTAGTGCTCTCAATATTTCCCAGATTAGGAGTAGGGTTATCTTGGTTTATACGATCAATAAATATCACGCCCGGGTCACCGGTCTTCCAAGCCAGCTCCACCATTTTATCAAACACTTCTCTGGCATTTTGCTTCCCCGCCGGCTCTTTGGTGCGCGGATTGATTAACTCATAATCCGTTCCGTCTTTTACTGCTTGCATAAAACCAGTGGTAACAGCAACTGAGATGTTAAAATTGGTAAGAGAGAGCATATCCTCTTTAGAAGTAATGAACCGATAAATATCGGGGTGCGTAACATTTAAGATAGCCATATTGGCACCACGTCGCGTGCCGCCTTGTTTTATAACATCGGTAGCCACATCAAAAGCTCGCATAAAAGACACCGGACCACTGGCCACACCGCCGGTTGTCCCCACCCTGTCTGTTTCCGGTCGCAGATGCGAGAAAGAAAAACCCGTGCCTCCTCCGCTTTTATGAATCAAAGCCGTATTCTTCACCGCTTCAAAAATCGACTCCATAGAGTCTTCAATGGGAAGTACGAAACAAGCCGATAGTTGTCCTAGTTCACGTCCGGCATTCATAAGGGTGGGAGAATTGGGGAGAAACTCCAAGGCTGACATTGTGGCAAAGAATTTATCCTCCCAACTCTTGACATCGGCATTTGGGTTATGCTTCTTTTCAGCAGCCGCAATCGTATGCGCGACACGTTTAAATAAATCTTCGGGACTTTCAATAATCCTACCGGTTTTATCCTTCATTAAATAGCGTTTTTCCAGTACGCGAAGAGCATTGTCATTAATTGTTGCAGGGGTTTTTAATTCAGGCATGGCTGGCATAACGGGCGTCTCCTTATTTGAATTCCTTTTTGTTTCAAGTGTTGTAGAATGGGCTGCAAAGCACTCTGCTGGCAACTCATCAATTTTCTTATCTCCGCAACTGATTGGCGAAATGCCGCTTTCATTGGGCGGCTTCTCTGTGGCAAGAAACTCTTTAACCAACTCCAAAATATCAGACTCATATGCCGGAGTAAGTAATTGGTTATGACCTTGAGGGATGTATTCTTCTAAACCAGGTAGTATCACCGGGCGTTCTAAGCGGGAAATAACCTGCCTGGTAATATGATCAATGCGGTCCCTATCTGAAATACCCATCGCCGACGCGGCATTGAAAATAGCGCGGGCAATATGTGTGCTGTCAATCAGTTCAGCTCCTTTGTTGGACATACCATTTTTACTCATATCAAACCTCAACACTGAGTCCACACCACCACTAGTTTATAGGCAGGATAATTTGGTTATCCGGCGGGGAATAGTGGTTAATCAGTGTATCCACCTCCTGTTTTAAATCAATGATGTCTGTAAAATCCCGGTACACACTGGCGAAACGGATATAGGCAATATTATCCAGTTTTTTAAGATGCGCCATTACCAAATCACCAATAAGGGAATAGCTAACCTCAGCCTTGCCTATTTGCAGTAGTTCAGTCTCAATATCATCCCCCAAGGTTTCTATCGCCTCTTGAGACAAGGGACGTTTCTGGCAGGCTTTACGAATACCCGAAAGCAGCTTTTCTTTATTGAACTCCTCGCGACGCTGATCTTTTTTTACAACATACAGACAAACCGGCTGTATTTTTTCATACGTTGTAAAACGTGCTTGACATACCACACATTCACGTCTTCTCCGTACGCTTTCCAGCGTGTCTCGAGAATCAACCACACGGGAATCGTCTTGACCGCAATAAGGACATTTCATGACATAACTACTACATATTGTGTTGCGCCCAATAAATTACCACAATAGATAGTGGAAGTCAACGAGAATTAACGGGTCTGAAGGCATAACAAATGGATTAAAATAAGTTGTATCGAAAAAAATCTCAAAAAAAAGGAGACGCCAAAAAATTTCAGCGTCTCCTTATCGGGTCAATACCATTATCTAATTCATAAATTAATAAGAACGTGTCTGTTGGCGAGATATCTGCTCCTGAGGAATAGTTCGCCGATTCTGGGAACCAATTTTATTCCAGCGACGTAGAAATGAAGGCATATCCAATTCTTCTTCTGTTTTGATGTTTCTGAGCTTTTTGGTAAATTCATCATCATCCTTTGAAGAAGCCTCAGTCTTGTTCACAAATCCGGTAGCTACAAGCGTAATGCGAACATCATTTCCCATCGAGGCATCCGAAGCTACGCCAAAAATTATATTGGCATCCGGGTCTACTGCTTCCCTAATCACCTGCGCGGCTTCATTAACCTCAAAGAGCGTCAGGTCAACGCCTCCGACAATATTAAACAAAACCCCCTTGGAACCTTCGATAGTCACATCCAACAGTGGGCTGGCCAAAGCGGAATGAGCGGCATCGATAGCGCGATTCTTTCCTGTTCCTCGCCCGATCGACATCCAAGCGGGACCGGCATCTTTCATGACAGCTTTCACATCAGCAAAGTCTAAGTTAATCATACCAGGAACCGTAATGACCTCGGAGATTGCTTGAACACCATGACGCAAGACATCATCTGCCATCTTGAACGCGGCATCAACTCCGGTCTTGGGATCGCATAAATCTAGTAAACGATCATTGGGAATGATGATAAGTGTATCCACCTTGCCCAATAAACGGCTAACACCCTCCTGAGCAACTTGCATACGATGGGCACCTTCAAAAGAGAACGGCTTTGTAACGACAGCAATTGTGAGTGCCCCGGATTCTTTGGCGATTTGAGCAACTACCGGCGCGGAACCGGTGCCGGTTCCGCCACCCATCCCTGCGGTTACAAATACCATATCAGC
>JGI24702J35022_10000047_pt1 | contig 51139 bp, 35 predicted proteins | sample TergutTh196P4_FD_35022 | JGI IMG/M metagenome (IMG submission 35022) | reverse complement strand
CTCCAGCAATTTCAAATCAGCACTGTTCGTTTTCAATTTGTCCCAATCTGAAGCACGAAAATAAGGATAAGTACCCGGCCTGTTATTCCAATGATCAATATCAATCCATAACGGGATAGATATATTGGCGTTAAGATGATGTGTTTCGGCGCCGACATACATATAGTCAGGAGGATTCAGGGGATCGACCGTCAAATCTCCATTTCGCCTGTCGGAGATTACAACCGGAAGGTTTGCCCCGCCAATCCGACCAACGGAACGCACCGCACGGGCAAAATCAACCAACCTTGAACCTTGAACCCTCTCCCCCTCTCTTTCGGAGAGGGGGCTGGGGGGTGAGGTGATATATTCAACCAATTTTCTTGCAACAGCCAATTCGGCTTCCGGGTCTTCGCTTAGCGATACACGTATCGTATCTCCGATTCCATCGACCAACAGCGCGCCAATCCCTACGGCGCTTTTGATACGTCCGTCTTCATCACTGCCCGCTTCGGTCACACCCAGATGCAACGGATACATCATCCCTTCTTTTTGCATTGTATCGACAAGCAGACGTACAGTCCGTACCATCAAACCTGTATTCGATGATTTGATCGAAACCACAACATTCTCAAATCCTGTTTCCTTGCATATCCGCAGCAATTCCATACACGATTCGACCATCCCTTCAGGTGTGTCGCCATAACGGTTCATGATACGCTCCGAAAGCGAACCGTGATTTACGCCAATACGGATGGCTGTCCTATGGCTACGGCACAATTCGAGGAAAGGAATAAATCGTTCGCGAATTTGCTGAATGGAAGTTTCCCAATCATCATCGGTACATGCTGTTTGTTTTGTATAATTGCCCGGATTAATGCGTACTTTGTCGACATAAGCGGCTGCAACTTCCGCCGCTTTAGGATTGAAATGGATATCGGCAATCAAAGGGGTGAAATACCCCCTGTCGTTAAGTTGTTGCCGTATGTTGCACAGGTTATGTGCTTCGCGTTCGCCTTGTGCTGCGAAGCGGATATAATCGGCTCCGGCTTCGATCATCCGAATGGCCTGTTCAACGGCAGCATCCGTGTCCATGGTCGAAACGTTCGCCATGGATTGAATACGAATCGGATACGAGCCTCCCAATGGTGTATTCCCGATATGTACGACAGCAGAAGAAACCCTAACAGGGTTTGAAACCCTGTTAGGATTAGGACATTGTTTCATCAATTGGTCTTGTACTTGAATGTGATGCCTGCCAATTCTTCGTTGGCTTTCACGATCTTTTTCTTCAGATCTTCCTTGTAGTCGTTCAGGCGGACATGAAGCGATTCGTCGCTTAACGCTAATATCTGCACTGACAGGATGGCGGCATTTAGCGCCCCATTGATACCTACGGTAGCAACGGGAATACCCGGAGGCATCTGTACGATAGACAGCAGGGCGTCCATGCCATCGAGTGTTGAATTAATCGGAACGCCGATAACGGGGAGTGTTGTCATCGAAGCAATCACACCGCACAGGTGGGCTGCCATACCGGCAGCCGCGATAATCACCTGCACACCCCGTTGACGCGCTCCTTTGGCAAAACGCTCAACGTCTTCGGGTGTACGATGCGCCGACAACGCATTCATCTCAAAAGGGATTTCCATCTCGTCTAACAACTGCGCGGCCTTTTCCATCACAGGAAGGTCGGAGGTGCTGCCCATAATAATACTTACTAACGGTTTCATCATTCTCTATCAATAATTTGTTTTACTTAGAAACTGTTTAAAATAACTCATAACATCTATCATCAATAAAATTTAAACAGTTTCTTATATCTGTTTTAAACTGTCGGAGCAAAGATAACACTATTTTTTTTAAAAATCACAGTCATTTTTTTCTCTTCCAAAAGAAAACGCTATCTTTGCGTTTTCTTTTTTGAAATAATCAGATATGTGCGAGGGTAATGTCAAATTGTCAACGAATATTTACAGTACATTAATATATTATTAACCATTATTTCAACCGGTCTTGTAGTTCAATGGACAGAACGGAAGTTTCCTAAACTTTAGATTCGGGTTCGATTCCCGGCGAGACTACCCCTTGTTTCCCCATCCTGCCAATAATTCTGACGCCATAAAAAAAGGCGATCAGGCAAATACCGGCTGTGATTGACAACCATCCGATATCTCCAGGTGCGATCTCTTCAGCAAAAATGGCATTATCTTTCAACGAATTGTTCGACATACCGATAAAAGCGACGGCGTTGTGAAAGAAATGGGCGAAAACGGGAACCCAAATATTGTTGGTCAGGTAAATCAAATATCCCAAGTAAGCCCCCAGCAACAAACGCGGCACAAAGCCATAAAACTGAAAATGGATGGCGCTAAACAAAATTGCTACGATCCAGATAGCGACATGGTGATTGTGGATTTGCTTTCGGACGATACGCAACAAAGCGCCCCGGAACAGCAATTCCTCCGTCACGCCGGCCACCACGGCAACAACAAACAGATTTACGATAAAAGCCCATACGCCTTGTGTTGCGACCATTTGTCGAATCAACGTGTTGGCCAACTCTTCAGTAGCTTTCATCCATTCTTCAATCGCAGCCATAGATTCAGGCAGATGCATTTGCGAATTGAAATAACCTGTTAATGAAACAGTTGGAGAAAGCAGTAATGTCGTCAGACATACTATGCCTAATAAACGAGATTCAGGAAAAATGCCGACATATAAAAAAACGCCGGGGCGCTCGCTGCAAAGCCATGCCGTTATGACGGCCGGCAATAAAAAAGTGCAACACGAAGCGATGAATTGAGTGCTTTGCAATACCATAAAGGATTGATCCATAGGGTTAACAGTCAGGTTACCTGTTGCAAGGCAAATAAACGCAGCTATCAATGACCCGATGAAAAATCCGGTTAACAGCATCGCAAACAACAATACCATTTGAAAAAACGCGGATCGATTCGCAAAAAGTCCTTTAATCATCGTATAGTCTATTAAATCGGGGCAAAAAAATAACTTCCGCCAAAGATAAGCAGAAGTTATTAAATTGTCAAAGGTTAAACAAAATATTACCTTTTGGGTAATGCTTCTTTGACGACCAATTGGCGGCCTTGTAACTCGACTTCATTCAATCCTGCGATTGCATTTTGAGCCTCATCATCTTCCGGCATTTCCGCAAAAGCGTAGCCCTTAGAACGACCGGAGTCCCGGTCTTTAATTACCCTAACGGAATCAACTGTTCCGTACTCTTCCAACGCACGTCTTAAATCTTCTTCTCTAACACGATAGTTTAAATTCCCAATGTAAATGTTCATAAAAATAAAATAAATAAAAAAATTGTTACTGATTGAAAGCAGGAAAAATCTGAAAGTTCGTAACAATGAAATGTAAAATTCTGATGTCAAAGCAGAAGAAATAGAAGACAATGTTATGTACGTTCAAGGTATATTACTTCTTTCGGGATGCAAAGAAATGCATAAAATCCAAATAAACAATATTTTTTTCAAAAAAAAATTACTTTTTGCCGCATAATCGTTGGATTTTTATTTGCGGGATTCAAATTATAACGCTATTTTTGCCAACTACAATTCTGTAAAAAGTACGAATAATAATTATAATTCACTCAAAATGAACGTTTCACTCTTGAACAACGATACGGTGAGCGGTATCGTAAAATTGGAAATTGAAAAAAAAGATTATGAAGAGTTGGTAGAAAAAAAATTACGCCAATATCGCCAGCAAGCCAATATGCCAGGATTCAGAAAAGGAATGGTCCCGCTTGGTTTAATGAAAAAGATGTATGGGAAATCCGTCTTAGCCGAAGAATTGAATAAGCTCGTTTCGGATAATTTAATTAAGTATCTCACGGAAAGCAATATTCGGGTGTTGGGCGAACCTTTGCCGAATGAAACCGAACAGCAACCGATAGATTTTGAGACACAGGAAGATTTTGAATTTTATTTTGACGTGGCATTATCTCCCGTACTAATTTTAAAATTCAATAAACGTGATAAACTGACGTGGTACGAGATCGTGGTGGAAGACGAAATGGTCAATGCACGCATTGAATCATACCGCCAGCAGTTTGGTATCTACAATCAGGAAACTGAAGTAATGGAGGAAGATTTGGTGAAAGGGATTGTCACGGAATTAGCAGATAAAAAGCCGAAAGAAGGAGGTATTAAGGTGGAAGATGCCATCGTGATGCCCAAATATATCAAAGGCAAAAGAGAACAATCCAAATTTCTCAGCGCCCGATTGAATGACACGGTCGTTTTCAATCCTAAAAAAGCCTATAAGGGCGTTGCAGCCGAGATAGCTTCTTTCTTACAAATCGATAAAGAGGCCGCTATGGATATTACGTCCGATTTCCAGTTTGAAATCAAAGAAATCACACGCTATTCCTTGCCTGAAATGAATGTGGAGTTTTTTGAAAAAGTCTTCGGAAAAGATAACGTGGCTACGGCAGAAGAGTTCAGGGAAAGAGTGACGACTATCCTGAAAGAAACGCATCGCAATCAGACTGAATACCTTTTCTCCATTGATGTGCGTATGTTGGTTATCAAGAAAACTGGTGATGTGCAATTGGCCGATTCGATTCTCAAGCGCTGGCTTCTGTTGACAGAAAAGGATACCACTCCTGAAAAAGTGGAGGAGAATTATGAGAAAGTAGTGAATGATCTGATTTGGCATTTGACAAAAGAACAGATAATCAGCGAAAATGATCTGAAAGCTGAAGATACGGATATAACAGAATATGCCAAAAAGATAACCAAAGCGCAATTTGCACAATACGGGATGACAACCGTCCAAGATGAAATGTTGGAGAATTATGTGCAAGAATTGTTAAAGAACAAAGAAACACTGCAAAATATTATCAGCCACGTGATGGAAGATAAAGTGATTCAATGGATCAAGGAAAAAGTGAAAATTGAAACAAAAGAAGTCACCCGGGAAGAGTTTGACAAATTGTTTGCCTAAACAGTTCAAAGTTCAAGGTTCAAAGTTCAACAATCCCGTTAGGGATTTACGCTCGGTAGAAACAACAATCCCGTTAGGGATTTACGCTCGGTAGAAACAATAATCCCGACAGGGATTTACGCTCGGTAGAATTCTCTGTTTTCAGCAAAATTCAATTATTCATAATTGAAATATTCAGGATTCAAAATGTTAAAAAGAAAGATTTTCTCTCAAAAAAATAAAACAGCATATAAATAATTTGTTTCTTTCGGAAATTTATTTATAACTTTGTTTTCCCGATAGAAAGCAACGTGATTTTCTGTTTTTAATAATGAACTAAAAAAGTATAAAAAGATGAATGATTTTCAACAATATGCGACAAAGCATTTAGGATTGAATAGTTTGAGCTTGGAGAACTATATGAATTTTACAAGTAACTATATTTCACCGACTATCATCGAAGAACGTCAGTTGAATGTAGCGCAGATGGATGTGTTCTCACGCCTGATGATGGACCGTATCATTTTCTTGGGTACCCAGATTGATGATTATACGGCCAATGTGATCCAGGCTCAACTGTTATATTTGGACACCAGCGATCCGGGCAAAGATATAGCGATCTATATCAACTCTCCGGGAGGAACGGTTTATGCCGGTCTTGGAATTTATGACACTATGCAATTTATTGGTTGCAAGGTGTCTACGATATGTACAGGGATTGCTGCCTCGATGGCCTCCGTATTGCTGACGGCAGGCGCCAAAGGAAAACGGTACGGTCTGAAACACTCACGTGTCATGATGCATCAGCCGTTAGGCGGAATGCAGGGTCAGGCTTCCGATATGGAGATTACAGTCCGCGAGATTATCAAAATAAAAGAAGAGCTTTACCGGATTATTGCCGAAAATACAGGAAAACCGTATGAACAAATCGAAAAAGACAGCGATCGTGATTATTGGATGACTGCCCCCGAAGCAGTTGAGTATGGTATGATTGATGAAGTAATGACTAAAAAATAAACGGGATATTTGTAGAGACGCGGCATGCCCCGTCTCTACCCGAAACATTGAACATTGAATTCTACCGAGCGTAAATCCCTAACGGGATTGTTGAACATTGAACATTAAACATTGAACATTAAATAAATTAGGTATGGCAAAAGCAACCGGTGATACATGTACGTTTTGTGGGAAAACCCACAGGGAGGCAAATTTGTTGATTAAAGGCATAGCAGGTTCGATTTGTGATGAATGTGCCTTACAGGCATACGATATTGTGCAGGAGAGTAAACCTCCAAAAAATGCGTCCATCTTTCCGAACGCCAAAGAACTGCCTAAACCTAAAGAGATCAAGGCTTTTTTAGACCAGTACGTGATCGGACAGGAAGAAGCAAAGCGATTTCTTTCCGTTTCCGTATACAATCACTATAAACGGCTGACACAAAAACTAACAGCTAATGATGTGGAGATAGAAAAGTCAAACATTATCATGGTTGGCGCTACCGGAACTGGGAAGACCTTGATGGCGAAGACAATTGCCAAAAAACTATATGTGCCTTTCAGTATTGTCGATGCAACCGTTCTGACTGAAGCCGGATATGTTGGCGAAGATATCGAAAGCATCCTGACCCGACTGCTGCAAGCAGCTGACTACAATGTACAGGCAGCTCAACGAGGGATTGTCTTTATTGATGAAATAGATAAAATCGCACGCAAAGGTGATAATCCATCCATCACCCGCGATGTGAGTGGGGAAGGCGTACAACAGGGATTACTCAAACTGCTGGAAGGGTCGGTCGTCAATGTACCCCCGCAGGGAGGGCGTAAACACCCCGAGCAACGCATGATTGCAGTCGACACAAGCAACATACTCTTTATCTGCGGCGGGGCTTTCGATGGAATCGAGAAAAAAATAGCCCAACGCCTCAATACCCGTGTCGTTGGCTATACAGCCAGCAAAGATACGGCGATTATAGACAGGGAAAATTTGCTGAAATATATTACGCCGACAGATTTAAAATCGTACGGTCTGATACCGGAAATTATCGGGCGTCTGCCTATCCTGACCTATTTGGAACCATTAGATCGCCCAGCCCTGCGCCGGATATTGACAGAGCCTAAAAATTCGATTATCAGACAATATGTGAAATTGTTTGAAATGGATCGGATCGCACTTACATATGATGAAGCCGTTTATGAATATGTGGTCGATAAGGCCATAGAGTTTAAGTTGGGCGCACGTGGATTACGTTCGATTGTGGAAGCTGTGATGATGGATGCCATGTATCAGATGCCATCAGAAGACCAGCGCAGTCTTAACGTTACATTGGATTACGCCATCGAACACTTTGAGAGAACTGATATTAACCGTTTACAAATCGCTTAGCTGAAAAACATGTCCTATGGCAACCAACAATCAACAAGACATCACCGAAGCACTGAAATTTCATTTTGGATTCGATAAATTCAAAGGAAATCAGAAAGCAATCATTGAAAATGTCCTGGCCGGAAAAGACACTTTTGTGTTGATGCCCACCGGAGGAGGAAAATCGCTCTGCTACCAATTGCCTTCACTTCTGATGGAAGGTACGGCTTTGGTGATCTCGCCACTGATTGCATTGATGAAGAACCAGGTGGATTCGATGCGTAACTTCAGCGAAGAAGATGGCGTTGCACACTTTATTAACTCTTCGCTGAACAGATCGGCTATTGATCTCGTGAAAAAGGACATCATGACAGGACGTACCAAATTACTGTATGTTGCGCCCGAATCACTGACGAAAGGTGAAAACATCGATTTTCTGCGGAATGTGAATATCTCTTTTTATGCCGTCGATGAGGCACATTGTATTTCGGAATGGGGACATGATTTCAGACCGGAATATCGACGTATACGGCCTATGATCAACGAAATAGGAGTCCATCCCCTCATTGCATTGACTGCAACGGCAACACCCAAGGTACAACATGATATCCAGAAAAACTTAGCGATGACGGAAGCAACGGTTTTCAAATCATCTTTCAACCGCCCCAATCTGTATTATGAAGTGCGCCAAAAAGGGAATGATATTGACCGTGAAATCATCAAATATATCAAAAATAATGAGGGTAAATCAGGAATCATTTATTGTCTGAGCCGGAAAAGGGTTGAGGAATTTGCTGATATCCTGTGTGCTAACGGGATAAATGCACTTGCTTACCATGCCGGAATGGATTCACAGGTACGTTCGTCCAATCAGGATGCTTTCCTGATGGAGGAAGCGGAGGTCATTGTGGCAACCATTGCCTTCGGCATGGGAATCGATAAACCCGATGTTCGCTATGTGATTCACTATGATATCCCCAAAAGTTTGGAGGGTTATTACCAGGAAACAGGCAGAGCCGGGCGTGATGGAGGAGAAGGGCAATGTATCGCTTTCTATGCGAATAAAGACTTGCAGAAATTGGAGAAGTTTTTGCAGGGAAAACCTGTTGTCGAACAGGAAATCGGGAAGCAGCTGTTACTCGAAACAGCTGCGTATGCTGAGACAGCCGTGTGTCGCCGCAAGGTATTATTACATTATTTTGGAGAAGAATTTATGGAGGAAGATTGTGCGTGTTGCGACAATTGCCTGAAACCCAAGATAATGGAGGAATCGAAAGAATTGTTACTCGCCGTTTTAGAAGTCATAGACACATTAAAAGAAAGGTATAAAGCCGAATACATTGTAAATATGTTGATAGGAACGGAAACAGCCGAAAACCTCTCGTACAAACATAATGAATTGGAGATATTCGGTTCGGGACAGGATGAAAATGAAAAGGTGTGGAATGCGATCATCCGGCAGGCATTGATTGCAGGTTATATCATCAAAGAAATCGAAAACTACGGATTGCTGAAGATAACCGCCAAAGGAAGGGAATTCATGCATAATCCCGTTTCATTCAAAATTGTGAAAGACAATGAATTTGATGATGATGACAGCAGCGATGGATCGGTACGTACCGGCGGCTCTTCAGCAGTCGACCCTACCCTGTTTTCCATCATGAAGGACCTTCGGAAGAAATTATCGAAACAGTTGAATGTGCCTCCATTTGTCATCTTTCAAGACCCTTCATTGGAGGCAATGGCAACAACGTATCCCATTACCCTTGATGAATTACAAAACATCCCTGGTGTAGGCGCCGGCAAGGCCAAGCGATATGGCACCGAATTTGTGTCTATCATCAAGAAATATGTGGAAGAGAATGAAATAGAACGTCCGGAAGATTTGCGCGTACGAACGGTTGCCAATAAATCGAAACTCAAAGTCTGGATCGTACAAAGCATCGACCGTAAAGTCTTATTAGATGATATTGCAACGGCCAAGGGATTGGAATTTGATGAACTGCTCGATGAGATTGAAGCGATTGTTTATTCAGGGACACGCATCAATATTGACTATTTCATCGACGAAGCAATGGACGAAGATCATATTGAAGAGATATATGAATATTTTAAGACCTCGGAAACAGATGATTTGGAAGTAGCGATAACCGAACTTGGNAGNGATTATACGGAAGAAGAAATNCGGTTGATACGAATCAAATTCCTTTCTGAGCTTGCCAATTAGTATTCATTTAACNCTAACAGGGTTTTAAACCTTGTTAGGGTTGACAAAGTCAGGGTNGATAAAATAAATAGTCAAAAATAACGTTATATTAGACAGTGTTTGATTGTAATATAAAAAGTAACGCAATGAAAAAAATTTTTGTTTTGATATTGGGATTGAATTTTTGTTTCGCTTATGCGCAAAAGAAAACAGATCCNGTGGTAATGACAATTGAAGATATGGAAGTCCCGCTNTCGGAATTTCTGTTTTTAGCCCAAAAAGATAGTGGTGTCAATCTCTTAAATAAGAAGTCGCTGCAAGACTATGTCGAGTTATTTAAGACGTACAAGTTGAAGGTAGCCGACGCTAAATCTCTCCGGATTCAGGAGTCAATCGCGTTTCAGAGCGAATTATCCACGTATCAAGCCCAACTGATTGGCAGTTATCTATACGACAAAGAAGGCCAGGAACAAGCCATGCGCCATATTTACGAAATCAGCAAAGAATTGTTATCTGTCAGCCATATCCTGTTTGAATTGCCGGCTAAATCGCTGCCCAAAGATACACTCGAAGTATTCAACAAAGCGAACGAAGTTTACAAACGTATCAAGGCGGGAGAAGATTTTTCGGCCGTTGGCCAGGCATTGATGGCTGATGAAAGTGCGGATGTTATTTATGAAGACATAGAATACGTATTCCCTTTACAAACCTTTAAGGTAGTGTCAGATGCGGCTTATGCCCTGTCCGAAGGAGATGTTTCCGCTCCCATACGCTCGCCGTTAGGATTTCATATCATCCGGTTGAATCGGAAAGCCACCGACAATGTGAGATTACAGGTAGCGCATATTTTAATACAAACATCCGAAAACTACACGGAAGAAGACGATTTGGTGTTGTTACAAAGGGCCAACGAAATATACGAGAAAGCCATCAACGGAGAAGATTTCGGCGAATTAGCCATGAGATATTCAAACGATATGAACACCATCGAAAATGGAGGACTTCTGCCTTACTTTGGTCGGGGATATATGGTTTTGCCGTTCGAACAGGCTGCATTTGCGTTGAAAAATATTGGCGATATATCGGCNCCCGTCAAAACCCGTTACGGATATCATATTATCAAACTGATAGATACCGCAGCATATCCTCCTTATAAGGAGGTGGAGGAGTCTATTTACCGGATGATGCAACAGGGAGACTGGAATCACGAATTGGTCAAATCGTTCGATGAAAAGCAGAAGGCAGCATTGGGATACAAATTCAATCAGGAGGCTTACAATGAATTGGTGCAAATTGCCGACAACTATTTCCCTACCGACACGGCATTTTACAACCGTGCAGTACAATTGGCCAAACCGGTTATGTTCCTTGAAGGAAAGCCTTTTCCCCAATTTGAATTTGCCGATTATGTGCGATTGAAACCGCAATCACTCAAAACCTTCTCAGGAGATTATTTAGCCGAACAATACATCTTCTTCGTCAGGGAAATAATCAAAAAACTGACAGAAATGAACTTGGAAAAAAATCAGGAATTTAACAGCCTGATGAATGAATATTACGACGGGATTTTACTGTTCGAAGTAAGTAATACCAGGGTATGGGAAAAGCCGTTCGAAGAACATGAAGCGTTGGAACAGGCATGGTTGAACGATCTGAATCAGAAATATAAGGTGACAATCAATTGGAAGGTATTGAATAACCTGAAGAAGTACTTAAAAAAACAATGAGTATTGAAATTTTAAACGCTAAACTTTACACATTTCAACAATGAAACATTTAATCGCTATCTTCCTTATTGCGATATGGTTCATTTCAGCATGTCGACCGGCCAATCCGTTGAGTGAAGAAGATGGGTTGGTGACGGTGCATGGTTATACATTATACCGGAATGAAGTGGAAAAAATCATTCCGAACAATATCTCTCCGTCCGACAGCCTGTTGATGGCTGAGAATTATGTCAAAAAGTGGATTAAGGATGTGTTGACATTCGAGGTGGCGCAACGTAATATCGGCAAGGAAGAAGCGGAGATCAATCGATTGGTCGAAGATTACCGCCGTTCGTTACTGCGTCATCGCTATCAGGAGTATATGATCAGAAGCCGCTTGACGGCAGAAATAAGGGAAGATGAGAAGATGGCATATTATCAAGACAATGCAGGGAAATTCATCCTCGACAAAAGTCTGATCAAAGGATTATTCCTGAAAATTCCTGCCGAATCGCCCGGCATAGCAGATGTAAAAAAGTGGTATCGGTCTAACGACCCGGCCGATTTGGAAAACATTGAGAAATACAGCATTCAAAATGCTTCGGTATATGATTATTTTTACGACCGTTGGATTGATTTAGACGAAGTATTGGATAAAATGCCTGTTAATCTGTCGAATAAATCCCATTATTTAAGCACCAACAATTCAATGGAGGTGAATGACAGTTTATATTGCTATTTCTTAAATATTTCGGAATACCTGCTTCCCGGAAATATAACACCCTACGAATATGCTGATGCGCAAATTCAGGAAATGATGATCAATCAACGGAAGATGGACTTCCTGTATACCTTTGAGGAGGAGCTATACTTGGATGCCGTTCGTAAAGGAGAGGTGATATTATTTTCCAACCAAAAATAAAGTACAAAATATGATAAAAAAAGGTTTGATTTTGACGTTGGTACTGGCCTGTAATTGGAGTATTACTGTCCTGAGCCAGGAAAATGTTATCGATGAAATCGTATGGATAGTAGGCGACGAAGCCATCCTGCGATCGGATGTGGAAAATCAGCGGTTGTTTATGCAAAATAATCGAATGCGCTTTCAAGGCGATCCCTATTGTTTTATCCCTGAAGAATTAGCCATTCAAAAACTGTACCTGAACCAAGCGAAGATTGACAGTATCGATGTGGAAGAAGGGCAGGTGATTCGAATGGTAGACATGCAAATCGAGCGTGAAATAAATCAGTATCACGGCACAAGAGAGAAAATGGAGGAGTATTACAACAAAAAAACATCACAGATCAAAGAAGACTATAAAATAAGGATTCGCGAACAGCAGGTTGTGCAAAAAATGCAGGAACAGATTGTCGGTGATGTCAAACTGACACCTTCCGAAGTACGCCGCTATTTTCGGAATATCTCACCCGACAGTCTGCCGACAGTTCCTTTAACCGTTGAGGTACAGATTATCACCATGGAACCGAAAATTCCGGTAGAAGAAATAGATGCCATCAAAGCACGGTTAAGGGAATTTACAGATCAGATACACAATGGAGAAAGAGAATTTTCAACATTAGCGATATTATTCTCGGAAGATCCGGGTTCATCCATCAAAGGAGGAGATATGGGTTTTATGAGTAAGGGGGATCTGCTACCCGAATTTGCCAATGTGGCATTCAACCTTTCCGACCCGAAAAGAGTGTCGAGTGTCGTTGAAACGGAATACGGATTTCATATCATCCAACTCATTGAAAAACGAGGCGACCGCATCAACTGTCGTCATATTCTGTTGCGTCCGCGTGCCTCCGATAATGAATTGATGGAAGCTAACACACGGATGGATTCGCTTTATACCGATATTCATGCCGATAAACTGACTTTTGAAGATGCAGCCACCTATGTTTCATATGATAAAGAAACGAGGAACAATAAAGGATTGATGGTGAATCAGAGCTATGAAAGCAGTTATTATGGAACGCCCAAATTCGAAATGCAGGAATTACCTCCCGAAGTAGCCAAAATAGTTGACGGGATGCAAGTGGGCGAAATATCAATGCCTTTCCGGATGACAACACGGCAGCAAAAAGAAGTTATTGCCATCGTCAAACTCAAAGCCCGCACACAAAGCCATAGGGCTAACCTGACAGACGACTTTCAGGCTTTACGAACAATCGTAGAGCAACAGAAAAAGGAAGAGTTGCTGCACGACTGGATTATCAAAAAGCAACGGACTACTTACGTTCGAATAGCCGAAAACTGGCGCAATTGTGATTTCCGGTTTCCGGGATGGGTCAAAGAATAGTGAGTAACGGTTAAATGACATGAAACGACAAAACAGAGTTTACAGCTACTCACTGATGCTTTTGTGCTCATTTCACATCTTGTATCCCCAACAACCTGCCAACACCCCGCAGGAAACAACATCAAAAGTATACCTCGAACATGCCGATGTGCAATCGTGGGACGAAGAAATAGATAAAGACAGACAGGTATATACGGGAAATGTAGTGTTCCGGCACGACAGTACATTCATGTATTGCGACAGCGCCTATTTTTTCCAACAAAACAATTCACTCGAAGCATTCGGGCAGGTCCGGATGGAGCAGGGCGATACACTGTTTGTCTTCGGCGATTACCTTTATTACGACGGAAATACGCGATTGGCCAAACTACGCTACAATGTCAGGATGGAAAGCGTCCAGCCTGATACATCTATCGTTACNTTGTTTACCGACAGNCTGAATTATGATCGTGTCGACGATATCGGCTATTACTTTGAAGGTGGGATGATTGTCGATGCTGAAAACGAACTGACATCCTTATATGGGCAGTACTCACCGGCAACGAAACTCTCCATCTTCAATGACAGTGTGCGCCTCGAAAATCCGAACTTTACGTTATATTCCGATACCCTGCACTACCATACCGAAACAAAGATTGCAACCATCTTAGGCCCTTCGGTGATTGTGTCCGATACAAGTACCGTTTATTCATCAAAAGGATGGTATCATACAGCTGANAACACGTCGATTTTGCTCGACCGCTCCCGGGTTATTTCGGGCNACAGGATTTTAATCGGCGATTCCATCTTTTACGACCGCGACACGGGCTTTGGCGAAGCTTTCGGCAATATTTTCCTGCACGACACGTTGGATAAAGTGATCCTTACAGGGCAGTACGGCTATTACGACGAAAAGACAGAATATGCTTTTGCCACCGACAGCGCCCGTTGCATTGAATATTCGCAGGGAGATACCCTGTTTATCCGCGCCGATACATTCCAACTGTTTACGCTCGATACGACCGCCCGCGAAATCAAAGCGTTCAACAATGTGCGGTTCTACAGGATAGATATACAAGGAGTGTGCGATTCGATGTTGTACAACACCCAAGACTCCGTATTGTGCATGTATACCGACCCGATATTGTGGAACGAACAATACCAGCTCTTTGGCGATACGATAATGATCTTTATGAAAGACAGTACCGTTGATTATATCCATGTGATTCAATATGCCTTTGCTGTGGAGGAATTGGACACCGCCTCTTTTAACCAGATGAAAGGAAACGANCTGAAAGCCTGGTTTGAAGGCAAGGAATTGCGTACCATCGATGTCAGTGGGAATGCCGAAACNATTTATTATCCATTGGATGAGGCAGATGGCACAAAAATCGGATTAAATCAATTGCAATGCAGTTACCTGACGATATTACTGCAGGAAAACAAGATTAATCTCATCAAAGGATGGCCGGCACCGCAAGGGGTAATGATCCCTATCCCCGAACTTCAACCCGACCAGAAACTGTTGAAAGGATTCTACTGGTACGACTACCTGCGCCCTGTCGATCAGGATGATATTTTCCGCGAAGCCAAAATAAAAACCGAAGATAAACCCCAGCGCAGCAACCGGTTTAATATGTTGAGATAATAATATTTTATGATATGAAAAAAGTCTTTGTCAGCGGGTGTTATGATATGTTGCATAGCGGTCATGTCGCTTTTTTTGAAGAGGCTGCCGGCTATGGAGAATTATATGTCGGTATCGGTTCGGATAAGACCATCTTTGATCTGAAAGCACGCAAGACGATTTATTCGGCCGAAGAACGCCTGTATATGATCAAAGCGCTGCGCGTTGTGAAAGATGCCTGGATTAATCGGGGCAGCGGGGTGCTCGATTTTTTGGATGAGTTGCAACAACTCAAACCCGATATCTTTTTTGTCAATTCCGACGGACACAGCCCCATCAAGGAACAACTTTGTAACGAACTTGGCATCACATACATTGTGAGCAAACGCATTCCACACGGAAACTTACCGATGCGCACTACAACGGCATTGCGACAGGAGTGCAGGATTCCTTACCGGATCGATTTGGCGGGAGGTTGGCTGGACCAGCCTTATGTCAGTACATATTATCCGGGAGCAGTATTAACTATCTGTATTGAACCCGATTATGAATTTAACGACCGGAGCGGCATGTCGACCAGCTCGCGCAAAAAGGCGGTGGAATTGTGGCAAACAGATATCCCGGAAGGCGATAAGCAGAAGTTGGCGAAGACATTATTCTGTTTTGAAAATCCGCCCGGTACGAAGTATGTCAGCGGCTCGCAAGATTCCTTAGGGATAGTATTGCCGGGCTTAAACCGGTTGTACTACCGCGGCGACTACTGGCCTGAAACGATAGAGTCGGTTTGTGAACCGGAATTATTGCATTGGATAGAAGAACGGCTTTGGTTGATTCCGTTGTTTCCACGATATGCCGATTTTGATGTGCTGGCCGACACGAACATAACAACAGATAAAGCAATGTGGCTGAGTGAAGCAGCCGATAAATGTTGGCAGGCACTCCTTGCCAAAGATGCAGTAGCCTGGGGACGCGCCTTTTCCGCAAGTTTTGAAGCACAGATAGCCATGTTTCCCCATATGGTGTCTCCTGAAATATTGCAAGTGCTTGATACTTACAAACCCCATGTGTTNGGATGGAAAGTAAGTGGCGCAGGAGGNGGCGGTTATCTTATTTTGGTAAGCGAACAACCCATTGCCAATGCCATACAAATACGAATCAGAAGATAAAAATATNAATGTATGAAAGGTATAGTTTTAGCCGGTGGATCCGGCACGCGTTTATATCCTATCACGAANGGGATATCCAAGCAGTTGATACCGATATTCGATAAACCTATGATTTATTATCCGGTATCGGTCTTGATGCTGGCAGGAATTCGTGACATATTAATCATTTCAACCCCACAGGACTTGCCCGGTTTTCAACGGTTGTTAGGCGATGGTTCGGAGATAGGTGTTCGTTTTGAGTATGCCGAACAGCCTTCTCCCGATGGATTGGCGCAAGCCTTTATCATCGGAGCGGATTTTATTGGAGATGATACGGCTTGTTTGGTTCTCGGTGATAATATCTTTTATGGACAGAGCTTTACCACTATGTTAAAAAACGCAGTTTTGGATGCTGAAAAAAACCGGAAAGCCACCATCTTCGGATATTATGTGAATGATCCTGAACGCTATGGCGTTGCCGAATTCGACACAAATGGCAATGTGTTAAGCATCGAGGAAAAACCGGCTCACCCCAAATCGAATTATGCTGTCGTCGGACTTTATTTTTATCCCAATAAGGTGGTGGAAATCGCACAACGAATTCAACCTTCCACCCGCGGGGAATTGGAAATCACAGCCGTGAATCAGGCTTTCTTGGACGAGGGCAATTTGAAGATGCAACTGTTGGGCAGGGGATTTGCGTGGTTGGATACCGGAACCCATGCTTCTCTGTCGGAAGCATCCACATTTGTCGAAGTGATTGAACAACGACAAGGTTTGAAAATCGCCTGTCCCGAAGAGATTGCCTTTCGAAAAGGCTGGATAGATGCGGCTCAATTGAGGGAAATTGCGTCGTCGATGATTAAAAATCAATACGGTCAATATTTGATAAAATTAGCCAATGAATTTTTTTTAAAATAATTTTAATTTTTTTTTGTTTAATAAAAAAAAACATTTACCTTTGTTGCGAAAACTGTGTGGTTTTCTCTAAAAAGGAATATTGTTTAATAAAAAAATGAATAAAGTATGAAGACAAAGGTGTTATTATTAGCTTATTTGTTTGGTGTTGCCCTTTCTTTATCCGCCCAGCAGTTCCAACCGCAGGTGGGATTCAGCACAGAAAATGGCTCTAAAACAAATTTTATGAAGAACAAGGCTTCGGACAACATGTTTATCACATTGGCGGGCGGAGCTAATTTGTTAATTGGCGACAGGAATAGCGATGCCGACTTTAGCGATCGTATTGCGCCATCTGGTGCACTTTCCATCGGGAAATGGTATAATCCGTACTTTGCTTTCCGCTTACAAATCAACGGAGGCTTGATGAAAAACTACTCATTTCTTACCGGAACAGGTGTTATGCAGAGTTACACGTGGATTAATCCACATGCAGACATTATGTGGGATGTGACTAATTTCTGGGCACCCTATAATGAAGCTAAGGTGTTCCGTTTCATTCCGTTTGTGGGTATGGGATATGCACACAGAAATACAATGACAGACGATGCTAATCTTAAAATGAATCGTTCCGAATCCCTTTCAGCAAACTTTGGTGCGCAAATGTTATTCCGCCTGAGCAAAGGTATTGATTTGGCTGTGGAAGGACAATACACATTATTGGATCAGGATTGGAATCGTGAGTATAGTCCGCGTACGAGGTATCACCGTGTGCCTCAACTGATGTTAGGTTTGAATTTCAACTTAGGCAGAAAAGAATTTGAAGTGTTGGAACCGATGGATTATGCACTGCTGAACGACCTGAACTCACAAATCAACGCATTACGCGCTCAAAATGATGAATTGAGCAAACGTCCCGAACGTTGTCCGGAATGTCCTCCGCCTCCTGTTATTCCGCCGGCAAGAGAAAATATCCAGAATGTGGTTTATTTCCGCCTGAACAAAGCCATTATTGACCCGCATCAGGAAATCAATATCTCAACCACAGCCGAATATGCGAACAAACACAACTTGCCGATCAAGTTGGTTGGTTATGCAGACAGGAAGACAGGTAACCCGACCTACAACAAGGGTCTTTCAGAAAGACGTGCAAGAGCAGTTGCCAAACAACTGACCGAAAAATATGGCGTTCCTACCAACCGCATCTCTATCGACTGGAGAGGCGATGAAGTACAACCATACAGCGTCAATGAATGGAACCGCGTAGTTATCATGAACACTGATGACAAATAAATAATCAATCTGAAGAATTCAAATAAAAAAAGCCGGCTGAAAAGTCGGCTTTTTTTGTTGAAGAGTGATTCTACATGGAGCGTGGGCGTCCCGCCTGTACCCCAAGCGTTATATCATTTGTTCTGTCCGTTTGATGATTTCGTTTTGCAGGTCGAGGCCCAAATCATTGAAATAGTCGCTGTAACCTGCCACCCGCACAATCAGATCCCTGTAGTTTTCGGGATGTAACTGGGCTTCCCGCAAGGTTTCCGCATCAACGACGTTGAATTGGATGTGATGACCATCCATCCGGAAGTAACTGCGTACCAAACCGGATAATTTTCGGATGGCATCATCGCCATCAAAGAACGATGGGGTGAATTTCTGATTCAGCAACGTTCCGCCTGTTCGCAGGTGGTCAATTTTGGCAGCCGACTTGATAACGGCCGTAGGCCCGTTGCAATCGGCTCCCTGTACGGGTGAAATGCCTTCGGAAACAGGCAGTCCGGCCATCCTTCCATCGGGGCTTGCCTGCATGACACTTCCGAAATACACATGGCATGTGGTAGGAAGCAGGTTGATGCGATAGTCGGCTCCGCGTGGACTTTTCCTGCCATTGACGGCATGGTAGTAAATCTCGAATACATTACGCAACCGGTCGTCGGCGCGATCGTCGTCGTTACCGTACTTAGGCGTTTCGTAAACCAATTTATAATGGAGGTCGTCGTCGCCTTCGAAGTTGTTTGCCAAAGCTTTCAACAACCGATCCATACCGAAGGTCTTTTCATCGAACACATGATGTTTGATGGCGGTCAGCGAGTCGGTCACCGTTCCCATACCTACGCCCTGTATATAATTTGTGTTATAGCGTGTACCGCCTGTTATATAATCGGTTCCGTTGGCTACGCAATCATCAATGATCAGCGACAGGAATGGCGTCGGTATATGGGTCATAAACAGTTTTTCGATGATGTTACTTCCTGTCACCTTGACATCAACAAAATGCTCAACCTGTTTCCGGAAAGCCTCAAGCAGGTCGTCCATCGTACGGAACGATTCGGGAGTGCCTGTTTCCGGTCCGATTTGTTTGCCGGTTCGTGGATCGAAACCATTATGCAATGTCACCTCAAGGATTTTAGGTAAGTTGAAATAGCCGGTCAGGATATAACTCTCTGTCCCGAAAGCACCGGCTTCGACACAACCGCTTGCACCTCCGTTGCGGGCGTCGATGATATCTTTTCCCTGCCGGACAAGTTCCTGTATGATGGCATCGGTATTGAAAATAGATGGTTGCCCAAAGCCTGTTTTTACAATTTTGATGGCGCGGTCGATAAAGCGGTCAGGGCTTTTCTTGCTCAACTGAACCATCGAACTGGGTTGCAGCAGTCGCATCTCCTCAATCACATCCAACAGGATAAACGACATCTCGTTGACTGCATCCGACCCGTCGGGTTTGACACCACCCACATTAATCAGCGCAAAATCGGTATAGGTGTTGCTTTCTTCGGCAGTGATCCCTACTTTGGGAGGCGACGGGTGATTGTTGAATTTAATCCAGAAGGCATGCAGTAATTCAATGGCTTTGTCGCGCGTAAGCGTACCCGCAGCTATTTCTTGCTGAAAAAATGGAAAGAGATGTTGGTCGAGCCTGCCGGGATTGAACGAATCCCAGGGATTGAGTTCGGTGACAACACCCAGATGCACAAACCAGTAATACTGTAACGCCTCGTGGAATGTTTCGGGAGCGTTGGCCGGAACATTGCGGCAAACGTTAGCCATTTGTAGTAATTCAGCTTTCCGGTTTGTATCTTTGGCCGTTGATGACAATATTTCCAATTGATCGGCATGGCGATGGGCATAGCGGATAAGCGCTTCGGCTGTTATCTGCATGGCTTTCAGTTCCTCCTGCTTGTCGAATGCCTTCGGGTCGTTTAAAAAATCTAACCGGGCAAGGCTCTCCTTGATATCGAGGATGATATCGAGCATCCCTTTCCGGTATATTTTATTGCCGGCTACGGTATGCCCCGGCGCACGTTGTTCCATAAACTCGGTAAAGATACCTGCATTATAGGCGTCATGCCATTCGGGACGCATATTTTCCATCACCCGCTCACGGTTCGACTTGCCTTTCCAATAAGGGATAATCACGTTTTCGTAGGTGTCACGCGTAGCGGCATCAACCCTGAACCATACCTTTTCGCGCGTATTGAGAATGTCTAAATCGTGCAGCGAATGGAGGTTGATCTCGGGGTAGGTGGGGGTTGCTTTCGGGGCTGGACCACGCTCACCCACAATCAGTTCGTCGTCGTTGATGCAGATATGTTTGTTCGTCAGGATATGGAGAAAGGCCTTGGCGCGTTGTACAGGAATGGAATCGATCGGCGAAACATGATTGTTGTAAAAATCGGTGATAAGCAGAGCTCTCTCAGCCGAAATCGTATAAACGGCCTGCAAACTCTGATTGCGTAATTTTTCAATTCTCGGGGTCATATTGTTGTTGTTTAAATGTTTAATGTTCAATGTTCAACAATCCCATTAGGGATTTACGCTCGGTAGAATCCAATGTTCAATTTTTAATGAAATTTCATCCTCCTATCTTAACCGAAAATCCGGCATCGACATACCTTTGTTCCATCGCTGCAAGTGCTTCTTTGGGGATGGATTGTACGTCGCTAAACGGATTTTTCAAACCCACCCGTTTGTATTTTCCGTTGGCTGTATTGTGGAAAGGCAACAGATGGACTTCCCTGATCTTGCCGTTCAACGCATGTAGAAACGCGATGGTCTGCGTGATATTTTCACTCGAATCCGTCGTGTTCGGAATCACCGGTAATCGAATGATAATCGCAGCATCCGTGTCGGCTAACTTCCTGATATTATCGCGTATCAGTTCATTAGGTACACCTGTGTGGAAGCGGTGGGCCGTACTGTCCATCAGCTTCAAATCGACTAAGAATAAATCGGTAAACTCCGCTACAGCCCGTACGACTTCCCATGGAGCATACAGCGAAGTATCGACTGTTGTATGGATTCCGCGATTTCGACAAACCCTGAGCATTTCCAATAAGAAATCAAACTGAAGCAACGGTTCGCCTCCTGAAAAGGTGACACCACCTGCAGATTCGTCCATAAAGACACGGTCTTTTTCCAATTCGGCCAATAACTTGCCGGTTGACATTTCAGTTCCGATCGTTTCTGCTTTGGTAAAACTCCGGCCGTTCAATTTCAGTTCTTTACTGACAGCGCAAGGATTTTGATCGATGCTTTCCGGATTATGACACCAACTGCAATGCAAGGGACACCCTTTCAGAAATACGGTTGTGCGTATCCCCGGTCCGTCGTGTACGGCAAAACGCTTGATGTCAAAAATCATTCCGGTCATTGTTCAATTTCTTCCTTACCTCCAACCGCCACCCAATGCACGATACAAGGTAATCTTTTGTTGGATAATCGTGTTATAGGTGGAATAGAGGGCGAGTTCGCTTGATAACACACTGCTTTGTGCAGATAACACATCTAAATAAGTGGCATATCCATTGACTAATAACTCCTGCGAATAATCATAAGCTTTTTTCAACGCATCTACTTGTTCTCTCTGGTATTCTGACTGTTGGGTGGCAAACCGAACAGAGGCCAATGCATTCGAGACTTCATTTCCGGCGTTGAACAACGTTTGTTTAAACGAAAGATATGCTGCATCTTCCTGTAACCGCGTTATTTCTCTTTGTGTTCGTAAAGTCCGCCCACTGAAGACGGGTTGTGTCAATCCGCCAATTACATTCCAAAGCAGCGAGCCCGGCATATTAAACCAGTTTTCCAAGCCTTTGGCATCGGGACCCACCGAACCCGACAGCGTTAATTGGGGATATAAAGCGGCACGTGCCGCATTGAATTGTTCGTGAGCAGCACATAATGCATATTCTGCTGCCTGTACATCGGGACGGTTGCCCAATAATTGAGCAGGGATGCCTGTCGCCAAAATGCCGGGTTGAAAAAGCGTCATATCAACATTGCTTGTGCGTGATATGGCATCAGGGGCTTTACCCAGCAACAGGCAAATATAATTTTCCTCCATAGCGATTGAGGCAGATATTTGAGGCAGATATGCACGGGCTGAAGCCAATTGCGCATTAGCCTGTAATACAGCTACTTCAGTGGCTTGAGCAGATTGTTTCAACGCGATGACAGTATTCAAATAGTGGGTATAACTCTCTATGTTTTTTTCAGTGACAGCGCGTTGATGATCAAGCATAATCAATTGATAATAGGCAGAGGCAATATCTGCCGTAATTTGTGTTTGGATAGCGCGAACAGTAACTTCCTGCTGTAAATACAGGGCTTCCTGCGATCTCTTCAGGCTGCTTAATCTGCCCCATATATCGGCTTCCCAACTAACTGATGCAGCCAACTTCAATTCTGTATACGGATCGGTCGGTTTCGGTGAATTGCCATACCTTGACACATCGGAAACAGAGCCGCTCAAGCCAAGCGTAAGGTTGGGATACAAGGCCGCTTTGCGTTGTTGTACTAAGGCCGACAACTGTGCTAAACGGTTGACTGCCAACCTGACATTCAGATTTGAATCAAGCGCTTCGACAATTAATTGTTGCAACAGGGGGTCGTTATAGAAATCATGAACCGAAACGGCGGCAAACGACAACGTGGTATCGGTTTCCATCATGTTGCGATATAATCCGTCAACCGGTAGTTGAGCCGGTCGTTGATACGGGGTTACTATGCCGCAACCCGTGATGGACATTATGGTTACCGCTAAAAGGAATAAATATGAAAAACCTTGCTTTATCATCAAAACTATTAATTATAATCTACCTATATTACATCCCTGACGGGATTGTTGAATTACTGATTCTTAATTTTTTAATTCTTAATTCCTAATTCTCACCCCTTTTTTCGCAAACGGACATCTAAAGAAGCGAATATGACATACATTGTCGGTATCACAAACACACCAAACACGGTGCCTATCAACATTCCTCCGGCAGCAGCCACCCCGATTGAGTGATTGCCGTTGCTTCCGGCTCCCCCTTCAATAATCAACGGAAGCATCCCGAAGATAAAAGCGAAAGAAGTCATCAGGATAGGTCGCAGACGGTCAGTCGCTCCTGCGATAGCCGCCTCCACAATGCTCATCCCCTGTTCATATCGTTGTCGCGCAAACTCTACAATCAATATGCCGTTTTTACCCAGCAAACCAATCAGCATGATAAGCGCTACCTGTACATAAATATTGTTGGTTAGCCCCCAGAGATTGACAAAGAAATATACGCCAAACAGTCCGAGTGTCAATGATAACATGATGGACAAGGGCAATATATAACTTTCGTATTGGGCACACAGGATCAGGTAAACGAACAGGAAGCACAGCATAAAAATATAAATAGCCTGGCTGCCTGATTTGATTTCTTCGCGCGACATGCCGGAAAACTCAATTTCATAACCGGTTTGAAGTTTGGCAGCTTCCTCACGCACCACTTCAATTGCATCGCCGGTACTGTATCCGGGTTTCTGTTTGCCTGTGATGGTTGCCGCCGTAAACATATTATAGCGTGTCATGGATTCGGGTTGTAAGATTTTGGTAAATTCAAGTAAGGTGGTTATCGGCACCATTCTCCCATGATTATTCCTCACCATAATTCTCGACATGGAATTTAAGTCGGTGCGGTCTTCAGGCGGCGCCTGGATCATTACCCTGCTATATTTGGTGAATAAGTTGAAATCGGAAACCATCATTCCGCCATAATAGGCTTGTAAGGTGTTGAATACATCACTAATGTCCACACCCTCCATTTTACATTTATCTACGGCCACATCAAACTCATAACAAGGGAAATTGATGTTAAAAGAGGTGGTCACAAAATCAATCTCCGGACGCGCGGAGAGTGTCTGCATAAAATCACTCAATATATCATAAAATTTATTGATATCACCACCCGTCTTATCCTGAAGTTGCATTTCAATACCGTCGGCTTGTCCGAATCCCCGAACAGGCGGAGGTGCATAAAAAAGGATTTTCGCTTCTTTGATACCTGCTACCTTCTCGTTGAGTGAGGCAATCACATCGGTGACAGACGTTTTCCCGCGTTCATCCCAGTGAATTAGCGCTGATGAAATCATGCCGTGCGAACTGCCGTTGACCGAGGTCAACATGCTTTGACCGGCAGTAACCATACGGGTGGCAAAAACAGGCATCTCATTCATGATGCTGTCGATTTGTAACATCACCATGTTGGTTTGTTCCAACGATGTTCCCGGCGCCATGGCCACATCGCCACTGATAATTCCCTGATCTTCATTGGGGATAAACGCCGTAGGCGTATTGCTGATCATCTGCCATGCTGCCAAACCGGAGCCCAACACAATGAGAAGCGGTATCCAGCGATGCCGCGTAAAGAAGAATAATACCTTGCGGTATTTATTGACAGTTGCATCGAACGCCACATTGAAGTTGAGATAAAACTTCGTCATGAATGAGCGTTTGTCTCCATCTTCGTGCTTGTGGTCAATAAGCAACGTGCATAATACAGGGCTAAGGGTAAGCGCATTAACAGCAGAAATGACAATGGCGATTGCCATCGTTAATCCGAATTGACGATAAAAAACACCTGCCGGACCGGTCAGGAAACTTACCGGAATAAATACAGCCGCCATGGCTAACGTAATAGAAATAATGGCGGCAGTGATTTCGTCCATTACCGTAGAGGTGGCGTCAAACGCCGATAACGACGGGTCTTTCTCCATCTTGGCGTGTACCGCCTCAACAACCACAATGGCGTTATCAACCACAATGCCGATAGACAACACCAAGGCAAACATGGACATGATGTTGAGCGTGAATCCGATAATCAATAAAAAGAAAAATGTACCAACAATAGCCACTAATGCCGAAATCACCGGTATCAAGGTAGACCGCCAATTTTGCAAAAACAGGAAAACGACTAAAAACACCAAGACGAAAGCCTCTACAAGGGTGCTTTTCACTTTATTGATCGAGGCATCTAAAAATTTATTGGCATCGTTGATGATCGAATAATGAACGCCCGGAGGAAATGATTTGGCTATCTCTTCCAATTGGTCTTTTAACGAAATAACTATCTCATGGGCATTGGACCCTGTGGTTTGATTGACAAAAAAACCAGCCCCCTGTTTTCCGTTTACACTGGCTGTAATCGCATAATCGAAAGCGCCGAGGTCGATTGTTGCCACATCCTTCACACGAAGAATCCTTCCATCGCTTAATGCTTTGATAACGATGCTTTCATAATCGGGCGACTCGGTGAATTTACCTTTATAGGTTAATGTATATTGAAATTGTTGATCGCCTGATAACCCGAATTGTCCGGGCGCCGCTTCCACGTTTTGTTCAACAATGGCATTTATCACATCAGCAGGCATTAAATTATACGATGCCATCTTGGCCGGATCCAACCATATACGCATGGAATAATTACGCGCTCCGAATGAATTAACCTGACCCACTCCCGGCGTTCGTGCCAATTGCGGTATGATATTGATAAAGGCATAGTTTTGAAGAAATGTCTCATCGAAGGCCGGATTGTCGCTGTAAATCGCACCAACTAAAAGTTGGTTATTCAACATCTTACGGGTAGTAACCCCATATTGGATTGCCGTAGCAGGCAATTTACTTAATGCAGCCGACACACTATTCTGTACATTGACCTGCGCTATATTGGGATCGATACCTAAATCGAAATAAATGCGTAGTGTGGCGTTTCCGTTGTTGTTGGCATTTGAAGTCATGTAAGTCATCCCTTCAACCCCATTGATTTGTTCTTCGAGCGGAGCTATCACACTTTTTAAAACGGTTTGTGCATTAGCTCCCGGATAGGATGCATTCACAAATACCATCGGAGGAGCTATGTTGGGAAATTGTTCGATAGGAAGACTGATATATCCCAGCGCTCCCAGCGCACAAATCACAATGGAAATTACTGTTGCAAATACCGGACGGGTCAATAATTGCTTTATCATATTATCGCTTTAATTCCTAATTCCTAATTAATATCTTCTCTCCGTCCCGTATTTTTCCCACACCGTCTAAGACGATTCTGTCGCCTTCGCTTAACCCCGATTCAATCACAAAACTATCGCTTGTGTTATTCGATACCGTAATATGGGTGGCACGTACCCTGTTTTCTGAATCTACGGTGAAGACCATTTTCTTATCCTGTATATCATAAGTTGCCTTTTGAGGGATGATGATTGCATGTTGATAAATACTTGGAATGCGTAGCGTTCCGGTACTGCCCGAATGTAAAACGGCTGCCGGATTGGGGAATATCCCTTTCATTTGCAAAGAACCTGTCGTAGGATCTATCAAACTGCTACCCAATTCAATCCTGCCTTTGTGTTCATAGACTTGTCCGTTAGCCAATACCAATTCGACCGGTGGTAATTGGGCTACCATTTGCTTTAATGTCGGGTGCGAACCATCTGTATTAGCTAATTGCAACAACAATTTTTCATCGAATGAGAAATAGGCAAATACGTCGCCGGTCGACGCGACAGTTGTAATGGGCGTAGCTATTCCGGCGGTTAGTAAACTACCTTCCCGCAACGAAATGCGTCCAATCACTCCGGAAACAGGACTTGTGATCAGTGTATAACCTAAGCTTATGTTGGCATTTTCGTAAGCAGCCAATGCCGCCTGTGCATTGCTTTCTGCTGTTTGTAACTGCAGTGGACTGATAATGTCCTTGGCTACAAGCGGTTTCAGTTTGGTGACTTCTAATAACGCATTGTCATACGCAGCTTTGGTTGCATTAACTACTTGCAAATAATCGGCATCATCAATTTTTAAGATCGGGCTTCCTTTGTTCACATTATCTCCTTCCTTCACATAAATTTTCAAGATGTAACCAGTGGCACGGGGAAAAATCTCAATGTCATTCTCACTTTGTACTTGCACCGGAAACAGCGAAAAGATGGTTACATCACCGCGGCTAACGGTTTCTACCTGGTATTGATCCGGACTCTTGGGTTCGTTTTGTCCTTTGTTACCGGTACAACTGCCAAGTAAAAAAGTGCTTAGCATGATAACACCACCCAGCAAACCGGTCGGTAAAATTTTTTTTCTCATCTGTAAATCTTTGGTTTTTTTGTCACAAACGTTGCAAAAGTACAAAAAAAAAGAAAACAACAATCGGCAAGATAAAAATTAATATAAAATAAATGTAAAAAAGTTGGATTTATATAAAACCAACAATTATTAAGACTATAAAACACTTTTGTCCATGATATTTGTTCTATTTTTGCTGTAAATTGTAGGCAATGAGCAGGTATAGCTGTCTGGTTTTTTTGTTTGTATGGCAATCGGGTGTCGTCATCTATGCACAGGAATGGACGACACATGATTCCATACAGCTTCAGCGTGCATTGCAGGGTACGGAAATCATACGACTAAACGAAGCCACACAAAAAGCAATTCACTCAGGCACATTAATTCGTGACCCTTTCACTTCGAAACAATTGCAAATCAGTCCTCCGGAGATGCCGATAATCAAGTCATTAGATGGGCTTACAATGCCGGAAACCTATAAACAACTCAAACCGCAGGAATTGCCTGTCGCCGTCTATAAATTATATGTACTTAATTATACAGACAACTCACCTGTTGTAAGGAAAGAAGCTATGGAATTTAGCCTTAGCGTTAAAATGGAGCTGAAAGAGCTTGATAAACTCACACCTATCAAAGCGACGGTCGATGATCCGTTTACCATTCGCCCCGCTGCAAGTGGCGGTTTTAGCGCTGAAGATATGCTGCGTTCTATCTTTTGGCCAAGCCACCGCGCCAAAAAAAGAAATGCCAGGAATGCCAATGCATGGAAAACATATAATGAATACGAGTGAATAGTCATTATTGTAGTTTTGTGGTTTCAGCAATTTCGTCAATAACCATTTATTCACTGTTTCTCTGTCATGTATCTCCAAAACCGGACGGGCATGTGCTGGCGTTGGAGGCGGGGATTGATTCGTTCCTTGATGGTAAGTGCTTTGAAATAACCCTTCCAAAGCTCCTGAAACAACTTTTCATCTGTGGCCATCAGGGATTCGTCTAATTTCTCCCGTAATGTATCATCCTCATCCGTAAAGGTGATTTCGCGGGTGGTATGCAGGTCGTAGTAATAACCATATTGGCGTCGCAGGTCGTAGATGACCCATAACTGATCGGCAAAGCGATCGGTAAAATGCCTGATTGTTAATGGTAATGCGTTATATATCGGACGTATGGGTGCGAAGAAAATATCATCGGCTGCTTTTTGAAAACGGAGAAATTGTTTGATATACAAGGCTTCGTGGCTTACTTTGCGTGCTATCTTTTCGACTTCCAATACATCGGCATCCCCGAAATTGAGCGCTATGGAACGGGGGTTGTCAAAGGCTTTACGCATATAACGAAACAGCAACTCATCAGCACCTTCAAGCTCCGACAACCATACATACATCAACATGTTGCAGGCTAAGTCGGGTAACTTTTTCCTGAGCGCTTTCCAAACGCGTCCTGACTTTTCTTCCGACGAAACGACGAAATGACATTCCTGTGCAAACAAAGGCTCGATGTCGTTTTCCGACAGCAGTCTGTCCGGAAACGTCTTTCTGCTGTAAGCATCAAATACACAAGTAAGTAAACCTTCAAAAGTCTTGTCGTAACGAAAAATAATCATAGCTGCCTCCGGAAATGATTGCATATTTCCGGCCATAAAGATACGTAATAATTGTCATTTTTCCCCCTTTTAGCTGCTTCCTTGAGTTTTTTGTCTGTTTTTGTGTTCTTTTTCAAAAATAATAGGTTACTTTGTGGCTTGAAATAATAAATGAGTGTTAAAATGAAAGCAAATTTGAGTTCAAAGATTACATTGACCAGGATTCCAAAGCAATACTATCATCCTGAAAATGCGTATGAACAGTCAATTCTGACGCGTTACGAAAAAATCCCGACTTACATTTATGAATCGGTGTATGAAGGTTCGCTGGCCATAGCCAAAGAGATTGCAGCCCAAATCAGGGCCAAACAGCAAAAATCCGAGCAATTCGTGTTTGCTATACCCGGAGGACGTTCGCCTCAAATCGTGTTAGATGACCTGATCCGAATGCATGTCGAAGAACAGCTGAGTTTTTGGAATGTTACCGTTTTTCTTGTGCATGAATTTTATCCGCTGACAAGCATGGTTTTCAGCCACTTGGCTTACCTGAAAGAATCGTTTTTAGATTGTGTTGATATTGATCCTGCAAACATCTACTGTCCTGATGGTTTTTTAAATACGGAAGCCATCTATGATTTCTGCCGCAAATATGATCAACAGATTGAAAATGTGGGAGGTATCGATTGTCTGTTGTTGGGGATCGGGCATACCTGTGGCATCGGTTTTAATATGCCGGGTTCGGCCGTCAGTTCGCATACCCATTTGGTTTTGTTAGATAATAATTCACGCAAGGAAGCCGCCAGGTTTTTTCTCACGAGCGATAATGTCCCGACCGGTTCTATTACGATGGGATTAGCGACCATCCTGAAAGCCAAAAAAATAATCTTAATGGCGTGGGGTGAAGAAAAAGCCGAACAAATCAAGTTGACAGTAGAGGATAAAATGAATGATATGTATCCGGCAACGTGCCTGCAAAATCATCCGAACACAAAAATTGTTGTCGATCTACAGGCCGCCGGCTTCCTGACACGAATTAGCCAACCCTGGTTAGTCACTTCATGCGAATGGGATAATAAGCTGATCCGCAGGGCAATTGTATGGTTGTGCCTACTGACTGATAAACCCATCCTGAAACTGACGAATAAAGACTATGAAGACCATGGATTAGGATCGCTGATTGCATTGTATGGTTCGGCATATAATGTTAATATCCGTATTTTCAATGATATACAGCATACGATAACCGGCTGGCCTGGCGGGAAACCCGATGCTGACGACTCAAACCGTCCTGAACGCGCCATTCCTTATCCCAAGAAGGTGATTGTATTCAGTCCGCATCCCGATGATGACGTGATTTCGATGGGAGGAACCTTTCGTCGGTTATGCGACCAGCAGCATGATGTGTATGTGGCTTACCAGACTTCGGGTAATATTGCCGTGGGCGATGAAGAAGTGATTCGCTATTGTGAATACTTGTATGATGTGTGTGAGAAGTATACTGCCGATGAAACAGTAAAGTTGAAAGCCGAAGAAATCATCCGTTTCCTGCGGTATGAGAAGATGGAAGGCGAGCCTGAAAGGGAAGATGTGTTGTTTATGAAAGGTACTATCCGGCGCGAAGAAGCCCGTTCGGCTTGTCGTTATTCGGGTGTGAAAGATGAAAACGTGTATTTCCTTGATTTGCCGTTTTACGAAACAGGCACAGTTAAGAAAGGTAATTTGACTCAGGCTGATATCGATATCATCAAACAATTATTGTCCGATGTCAAACCCGATCAGGTATTTGTGGCCGGTGACTTAGCCGATCCGCATGGGACACACAAAGTCTGCTTGGATGCCATTCTGGCAGCAATCGATGAACTGAAAGATGAAACATGGATGCAAAATTGCTGGGTATGGATGTACCGGGGTGCATGGGCGGAATGGGAAATGGACCATATTGAGATGGCTGTCCCGATTAGCCCCGAAGAGTTGCGACTGAAACGAAACGCCATTCTGAGGCATCAGTCACAGGCCGAAAGCGCACCGTTCCTCGGCGACGACGAACGCCTGTTTTGGCAACGCGCCGAAGACCGGAATCGTGCTACGGCAGCCTTGTACCAGCAATTAGGCTTAGCTTCGTATGAGGCTATTGAGGCGTTTGTCCGCTATATTCCCGAACCGTAAGCAGTTGTCAGTTTTCAGTTGTCAGTTTTCAGTGAAAGATTTAAAAATTTAAAAGATTTAAGGATTTAAAAATTCCTAATTCCTAATTCCTAATTAATTATATTGTTTTGTTGAAAAAACTAAAGGACTTGATGCTTCCNATAGCCATGGTTACCGGTGCACTGACTTATCAATGGATGGAGAAGTTATCTTTTCTGACTCCGTATCTGATTTTTGCCATGTTATTAATCACTTTTTGCAAGCTATCTTGGAAGGATATTCGCTTTCATCCGGCACATATATGGTTATTGTTGATACAGTTAGTGGGTAGTATAGCTATTTATTTGCTGATTCGCCCCTGGAATGAAGTGTTGGCACAGGGGGCATTGTTATGCCTGCTGACACCGACAGCTACGGCAGCCGTTGTGATCACAGGCATGTTAGGAGGCAAGGTGGGGTTTCTGACAGCTTATGTGTTGTTTTGCAATTTGGCCATCGCCGTAGCCGCCCCGGTTTACTATTCCTTTATCGGCGTACATGAAGATTTCTCTTTTTTGATATCCGTATGGTATATATGCCAAAAGATTTTCCCCATCCTTATCTTCCCGTTGATTTTGGCAGTCGCTTTGCGTAATTGGGTACCGAAGGTACACAAGGCCTTAATCAGGATTCCTAATTTGACGTTCTACCTTTGGGCTATCGCCTTAACCATTGTAACAGGTATTACGGTTCAGTTTGTATTGAATAACGAGAATCCCGATTATTCGACAGAGATAGGATTGGCTGTCATGGCCTTGATATTATGCTGTTTGCAATTCGTTGTGGGGCGGCGTATTGGTCGCCGCTATGGCGATCCCGTTTCTTCGGGACAAGGGTTGGGACAAAAAAATACGATTCTGGCGATCTGGATGGCGCAAAGTTTCCTGCATCCGCTTGTCTGTATCGCACCTGCCGCATACGTCCTTTGGCAAAACACCATTAATTCATATCAGCTCTGGCGACAGAGCCGGCGGAACGCCACATTGTGAATTCTTCGTTCATATTACCATTTTCCTATCACCTGCTCAATCACCCAATTCGTTTGCATTCCTGATATTCCGTCGGAAGGTGCTTTCCCTTCACCTCTTATCTCATTGACAATGCTTTGAATAAAAGGCTGTTGGATATGTTGCGGCTTAGGCAAATCAATATATTCGACACCCAACGCTGTTTCCAACGCAATGGGTGTGAAAGCAAATGTTGAAAAACGTATCATCCCTTTTGTTCCGTAAATCTCCGTTATATCTTTTTTCGCTGCCGGCGATGAAACATAATTCCAAAGTCCCGAACCGGTCACGCCCGACTGAAACAAAAAAGAAGCCGCAACAACATCTTCCGATTGATACAGTTTACCCACATTACCGGCAAGGCCTTTTACCTCAACAATATCACCCAACAGAAATTGTATGATATCAATTGTGTGCGGAGCCATGTCGTAGAAATAACCGCCTCCGGAAATTTCTTTATTGACTCTCCAAGGCAGTTGTTCCGAAATCAGGTCTTCATCTCGCGGAGGTTGTGCAAAAACAGTATGGACTGTTTGAATTTGTCCGATACGTTGACAATCAATCCATTCCTTGATTTTCAAGAAATAAGGTAAAGAACGCCTGTAATAAGCCACCCATAATTGTCGATTATGGGCTGCGGCAGCCTGATTCATCAACAGACATTCGTCATAACTGACAGCCATTGGTTTTTCGACATAAACAGGTTTTCCGGCTTTCAACGCCCGGATTGTATAGTAAGCATGGGTGGAAGGCGGTGTGGCCACATAAATAATATCGATATGCGGGTCGTTTATCAATGCATCGGCATCGGTATACCAGCGAGCCACCTGATGTCGTTGTGCAAAAGAGGCTGCTTTACCGGCATCGCGGCGCATGACCGCCGTCAGTTCGGAATGCTTGCATTTATAAAACGCCGGTCCGCTTTTCACCTCGCAGACATCCCCGCACCCTATAATTCCCCACTTCACACGTTGCATGGCCGGCAAATTGCATCAATCTGTTTCGACAATCTCAATTACATGGCTTACCGTATGTTGGGATGAAAAGACAGGAATACCCACTTTCATCAGATAATCACCTGAATACGTTTTTCCATTGCATGACAAACGCGATCTTGTTCCGGGTAACAGGTTGATTTCTTTGATCTCATACTTTTTGTCGGAATGAAGTCCGGAAAGGCGTAAAGGCTGTGTTTGTTCGGCATAACGGGGGTGCATATCAAAAGTGAACAACACCGACTTTTTACCGCCCGCTTCCACATACATGATTGCTGCATGATCGCTTTCATAAGGCGATGCTAAGCGATACATGTCGCCATCCAACAAAACACTTTCCAACCGTTTGAAATTTTGCACGGCATCGCGGCAAAATTCCTGTTCATCAGGGCTCATTTCATGGATTCGAATATCAAAACCCAACTTGCACATCATCGCCACGTCGGTACGGAATTTGATCGGTTGTTTTCCCCAACTTGTCACATGAGCCGCCATTGATTTTGCCGGAAAGAAATGTGAATAACCCCATTGGATAAAAATACGTTCGATACCATCTGTATTGTCGCTTGGCCAAAACTCCGTAAAGTATTGCAGCGCTTCATAGTCCGTACGTCCGCCACCACCCGAACAAAGCATCATCGGCAGATTGGGATATTGCTGTTTGACCCGTTCAAAAACAGCATACACGCCACGTACATGTTCAATATACAAGTGTGATTGTTTGTCCTTTAGGTAAGGTGAATAAATATTCGTAACGGGGCTGTTGCAATCCCATTTGAAATAGGCAATACCCGGATATTGCGTCATCAGGTTGTCTACAATGCCGAAAACATAATCCTGTACTTTCGGATTACTCATATCCAGCACCATCTGATTACGGAAATAATACGGATCACGGTTTGGAAGCTGTATAACCCAGTCTTTGTGCTTTTCATACAGTTCACTACGGGGGTTCACCATTTCCGGTTCGATCCAAATACCGAACTTGATTCCTTTCTTTGTGGCCTCTTCAACGAGCTTCCCTACTCCATTCGGCAATTTAGCTGCTGTCACTTCCCAGTCGCCAAGCCCTTGCCGATCACTGCTGCGGGGATATTTGTTGCCAAACCATCCGTCGTCTAATAAAAACATATCCACACCCAACTTAACGGCCTCATCCATAATGGTAATTAGCTTTTCTTCGTTGAAATCAAAATACGTTGCTTCCCAATTATTCAGCAAAGTCAACCGCGACTTTTCACCGTCTTTCAACTGATATTTGCGTGCCCAACGGTGAAAATCACGACTTGCCTTCCCTTTTCCTTCAGCACTAAATGTGAAAATAAAATCGGGTGTACGGAATACTTCGTTAGGCTTCAATATATATTCAGAAGCAAACGGATTGATTCCCGAAATGATGCGGAGTTTGTTGGTTTGGTCGACCTCAAAGGTAAAGTTAAAGTTCCCTGTCCAACCGATTGTTCCGAAAAGCACATCTCCACTGTTTTCCTGAGCCATGTCATTCAACGACAACAAAAAGAACGGACTGCAAAACATATCCGCGCGACTTCCCAATTTCGAATCCAACGTTTTTTTGCCGAATCCCAATTGTATCTCCTTCATATTCACTTCATGCGCCCAATCGCCTGCAAATTCCGTCAGAAAATAGTTGCCTGCATTGAAATGCAGCATGGATGAAGCATAATTATACAATGTGACAGGATTTTTTTCACGATGAACAATCTCTGTATAGGCTTTGATGATATTCTCTTTTTCATACGCGACAAAATGCAACTTTACCTCAAAACGATACTTGTCGTCCTGCAGAGAAATAACCGTTTCATTTACACCCTGTTGTGTTTGTTTTGTTTCGTGTGATACATATTTCAATAATAAAGACGGATTGCCGTCATTATGTACGACACGGATAGCCGGATCAAAATAATCTTCCATTCCATTCCCGATATATGCCTCTCCCTGATTGGATAAATAAGCAAAATCCGTACTGTGTTTCAACCGCTGCCCTAAATAAATCTGATACAACCGGTCGTTATTTCCTGTACGATAAATAAGGCTTATCTGATCGGTCGATACCTCAATCGTGTTTTGTCCGCTGGCATATTCAACGGCAAAAAGTACACTCATAAAAATTATAAATCTGATTTTCATTGCTTTAAGTATATAATAATTTGTAATTCGGTTTAGATGATGCAAAAATAGTCATTTTTTTTGTATTTCATGTTGTCCGGAGACTTGCGCCAAGGGGACGCACATTAAACTTTTTCTTAATCAGATTCCCAATCTAACAATTCGAATCACAAATCCGAATGTACGGAGTGTGAGCGCTATCGGTAGAAAGTAATCACAACATGACCGTTGACAGAGGGTCTGCTGTTGTTTGGAAGCGAAAACCCTGGATTGGAAGTCGTTCCGGTAAGATAACTTGCGCCACCGGCACCGCCGCCGCCGCCACCGGCAACATTAAGTCCAACGCTTCGTCCACCGCCTTCAGCGCCTCCACCGCCAGTTGTATAACCTCCACCGGCGCCACCTCCACCGGCGCCGCTACTGTATAATCCGGAGCCATTTTGCCCGACTCCGCCAATACCACCGTTACCATAGCCATCAGCGTTGCCACCAGCGGCGCCACCGCCACCTCCATCATTGCCATTACCATTTCCTAATCCGCCGTATCCGCCTTCGTTTCCTCCGGCATTTCCACCGTTAGTGCCAAGACTGTTTGCAGCGCCTGCGTTTCCGCCAATACCCGGCGTATAAGAACCAAAGGATGCGCTTGCACTGCCGCCACCGCCTCCTGCGCCGCCTGATACAAGCCGAAGGTTGGAAGGAAATGATGTGCCGTTCATAAAAATCAGGGTTCCTGCGCCACCTGCACCGCCCTTTCCACCTGGTCCACCACCACCGGTTCCGCCATTACCTCCGTTTCCACCATTGCTGAACGAGCTTCCATTTATTCCACCCGGTGGCTGTGTTCCTCCTCCTGTGTCGCTGGTGCTTGCACCGGCTGTACCTACATATACATTGACTGTTGTACCTGCAGCCAGCTGATATAATCCTGCAATCTTTTGAGAGACTCCGCCTTCCCTGCCGCCCCGGCCGCTTCCGCCATTGCCACCCCACGCCTCAATATAATAATAACCCGACACGGTTGTTGTAAAACTCGTCGATGTGGTGTAAGTAGCAGCCGGCGCTATACGCAGGCGATGAATCTTACCTCGTTGGAAGTTTGCACCCAAAATATCCTTTGTTGAATAGGCATTGGATGAAGCAGTGCCCGGATTGAACTCAAAACGCAAGGTATGTCCCGACATATTTACCACAGGCATCGGGATGTAGAGCACATCTCCTCCTCCTACGGTCAATCCTCCTTGGATGCTGACGTTGAGGATATTACTCCCGCCCGAATAATTTCCCGTGCCGGTGAGCATATTATAGCTATAAGTAGTGCCCCATAGTTGAGTTGAGGTGGAAGTTAAATTGGTGATTCGTATGGTGTTGATTGTCTGCGAATTCAGATTGCAATCCATCTCAATTGCCGCGTATGACATCACATGATCGTAGTCTAAATGCAGCATCTGAAAATGTTCATTCCCCGATCCGTCAAGAAAGAAGACCGGAGGTTGATTCTTCAGTACGGCAACCATCGGAATATCAATGCCTACCGGTTCGAATGTATTGGGCGATACCGTGATTGTTGAGGTGGTCTGGAATTGGAATTGAAGAACAGGAAATGTACCTATACTCGCATGATAAGGGAAATACGAATAGTAATCGTAGGTGTTGTGCTGCGTAAGGGCATTGAAATGTGAAGAAGTTAATGATCCGGTGAAGATAGTATGTGCCACTTGGGTAGAGTCGTTTCTGTTGTCTAAACGGATATTATCGGTAAGACCGGAAACGGGATAACCCAACGCAGGATCAGTGATGAAAAGACCGACTGAATCACCCGTATCCCAATAATAGACACCCGCATTTATGTCCAATGTAGTACGTGTAGTGATCTCTTTATTATTCTCTTCCGTGTATCCGGCAGAGATACTGAATTTGTAATGACCTGCATCAGAAGCGGGAAAAAAATCTTCCTCATTCGGTGCGTTATCATCTTTGTTGCATGATACGAAAGCGGCTGTAACTATCGCTATCCAAAACAGACCGGACAGATACGTGTTTATTTGCATTATTTTCATGATTGTTCTATTCATTTTTTATTAAGAAACAGTTTTTAATAATTGCCCCATGTGTCTGATGCGGGGTATTCCAAATCACCGCAAAGGATTCCATCTGTTGTGAAATAAATGTAAAGCGTATATTCATAACCGGGCGCTAATGGTGTCATGTAGTAAATGGGTGGAAAGGGTCCGTAGGTGGTNCCATCTATATCCACACTACTGATTGTCACCACAGGTNGGTTTCCGGCGGTAAATATCTGTTGNTAACTGCTATTCCAAATCGAGGCTCCGCCAAGCGGCTTCCCAAACGGAATTTGAATGATAGATCCTGCNATTAAATCAGGGGTNAGGATGTCTAACTTAGGATTGGTATGGCTGACAGTAGCTTCCAGGTCATATATCATACTGCCGAATGCATGGTTGATCGTGGCTTGAAGTTTGACTTGCGAAAACAAATGTTCGAGTAAGATATAAACGGTATTGTTACCGGGACCTACAGGTACGATATTCCCACCCCACAGCAAATCAAGGGATCCTGTTGCCATTGTAGTATCGGCAAACAAAGGCATTGTGTTCGTGTTATGGTATGAATAGGCAACAAACTTATACGTTCCCGCAGGTATTACCATAGGAGGTGTTCCGTCAGGAATAAAAGCTCCGCCTGCCGTAATTTCATAATCGGCATAGCCGACGTTGTCAATGTAACCTGAACCGGAATTTGCATACGCTATGATACGTACTTTAGAGTCAGTAAGTAAAGAAGCACGCAGGTTTACCGGTGCGACTTCTTCTTTCAGGATGGCATGTGCAAACAAAGTATCCTCAGACTCCCCAGAAAGCGAAGAAATAAGTATGGAAGAGACCCCTTCTAAATCCTCCGACGGAATGACATCCTTTCGGAGTGTGGAACGTGGGTAAAAGTAATTTTCACGCAATGTAAAGTTCACGGCAACCAACTCGTTGGTCAATAACGAAGAATTGTCTCCGTCATCGCCTGTTAAAAAGTTTTCCTGTTCACAGGAAGATAGCCATCCTCCAAGCAAAATGATAACTGTATACAAGTAGTATTTCGATTGTTTCATATTCAACCCTCCTCATTTTTTATCCATACTAATTAATTAGTTATCTATTTGTAATTCACTAAATTGTAAAAATATTTTACAATCAATAACCAATCAATCATCTAATAATCAACGGCAAATATACGCCTTTATTTTAAAATAATTAACAAAATGAGGTTTATTTATTAAATAATTTGTCGACGGGACAGAAGAATTGACATAACCCATCGATTAATTCCTCCGTCTCTGAAATATTATACCTGTATTTTTCATATTTCAAAGAAATTGTTTTACTTTGCATATTGTAATTCGACGATGTTAAATTTAAAAATATTTTATGTTATGAAAAAGATGTTGGTGATTTTATTGCTCATCACAGGAATGGGTTGGATGGCGAAAGCGCAGGAGACGCCGGCCTGGGCTAAGGAAACCCCTGAACAAAAGGAAAAAAGGATGGCATGGTGGACACATGACCGTTTCGGGATGTTTATCCATTGGGGCATTTATGCAGTGCCCGCACGCCATGAATGGGTGAAAAACAGGGAGCGGATTTCGGATGAAGATTATCAGGTTTATTTCGACCGGTTCGATCCCGATCTGTACAACCCTGTCGAATGGGCGGCTAAGGCCAAAGCTGCCGGAATGAAATATGTGGTGGTCACCACAAAGCACCACGACGGATTCTGCCTGTGGGATTCCAAATTCACGGACTTCAAAGTTACCAATACACCCTACAAAAAAGACCTTATCAAACCTTTGGTTGACGCTTTTCGCGCTGAAGGTATCCGTATCGGGTTTTATTACTCGTTGATCGACTGGCATCATCCCGATTTCACGTTCGACAGGCAACATCCCAACGGACCAAGAGATCCGGAAGAGCTGAAAGCGGCAAACGCCCAACGCGATATGAAAAAATATCAGCAATACATGAAAAACCAGTTGACCGAACTGCTGACGAATTATGGGCAGATCGATGAATTATTTTTGGATTTTTCGTATCCGGGCGAAAATGGCAAAGGGTATGAAGATTGGGATGCTGTCGAACTGCTGAAACTGATCCGTTCGCTTCAACCTCAGATCTTGGTAGACAACCGGATGGATTTGAACCATACCGACTGGGGGTGGGATTTTCAAACACCCGAACAGTTTATGCCCGACCGATGGCCTACCGTGAACGGACAGCGTGTGCCGTGGGAAACCTGCCAGACATTCTCCGGTTCATGGGGTTACTACCGCGACGAATATACCTGGAAAAGCGTTCACCAATTGGTAGTCATGCTTATCGAAACCGCCAGCAAAGGCGGTAACCTGTTGCTTAATGTCGGACCTACAGCGCGCGGCGTTTTCGACTACCGTGCCGTCGAACGCTTGGATGGCATCGCCGGATGGATGAAATTTCACGACCGCTCCATCTATGGCTGTACGCAAGCGCCTGATGATTTTGAGGTGCCGAATAATTGCCTGCTGACGTACAATCCGCAGACCAAACGATTGTATATTCATGTGCTCGAATGGCCGTTCAGATCATTGAACCTGCCCGGTTACAAAGGCAAAATCAAATATGCACAATTACTTAACGACGCTTCCGAAATCAGATACCGGACGGCTACCGTAGCGACAGGCAACACAAGCGAAACGACGGGCGAAAACGATGTCATATTAACGCTCCCCGTCGAACGTCCCAATGTTGAAGTGCCTGTTATCGAACTGTTTCTGGAATAAAATATAAAAGTCAACTGATTATGAAAAAACTGTTTTTCTTATTGATGATGTGCATGTTAGTCGCCTCATGCAAATATTCAAAAAGCGATGTGGTCGTTTACCCGGCTCCCGAAGGCGAAGTGCTAAACACCAAATTCAATGTGTCGGTAAATGGCATTGATGTGCCTGTTTACAATGCCAGGATATGTACGGAAGATATGCAGGGACGACATGCAGCAGGGATTGCCGCCCAATCCGACTTGTATTTCGATATCACCGGCTTTGCCTCTTTTGATTTGAAAAAAGGAAAGGCGAAAGTGACTGTAAGTGTGGATGACTATATTTATACGGCAAAGATCCTTCCCACCTCCTATCATATTAAATCTACCATCAAAGACAATACCATCTCTTTCGAGGTAGACAAACCCCAACATATTACCGTTGAGATCAATGGCGACCATATACGCTCGCTACACCTGTTCGTCAATCCCGAAGAAACCGATATCCCCGATCCAAACGACCCGGATGTGATCTATTTCGGCCCCGGCATCCACGAAATAACCTCCGTATCCGTTATTGGAGATAATAAAACCGTTTACATTGCAGGAGGGGCTGTCGTCAGGGGTATTCTGTCGGACGAGGAACGGACAGGCCGCAGACAGGCCTCTTTCGTACTCAGAGGTAAGAATATTACTTTCCGCGGACGCGGGATATTCGACCAGGGACTTGTACCGCGTATGCAAGCTCGCCAAACGATGAGCGTGACGGTTGACGGATTTCGGTTGGAAGGTGTTATATTGTGTAATTCGAGCACATGGACCGTTTCATTGCGTGATTGTAACGATGTACATATCGACAACATGAAACTGTTCGGCCATCGCGCCAATTCCGACGGCATCGACATCAATTCGAGTTTGGATGTATTGGTGGAAAACTGTTTCCTGCGCACATGGGACGATCTGATTGTGGTTAAAACATTGAGGGGTTCGAATCAGGATGCCGGTCGCATTCACGTACGCAAATGCGTGCTTTTTAATATGATCGCCCATGCGTTGAGTATCGGAGCCGAACTTACCCGCAACGTTGAGGATGTTTTATTCGAGGATTGTGATGTGATCGGCGACCAGGGACGCGAATGGACGCTGCGTATTTACCATACCGACAAGGCTTTGATAAAGAACGTGCGTTTCGAAAATATCCGTATCGAAGAATCCGTCAGATTTGCATCCCTGTGGATCAACACAGCAGTTTGGACGACCGATGCTGAGCGCGGTCATATTGAAGATGTGGTTTTCAGGAATATAACGGTGAATAATTCGGGCTATCCGCTCCATAAAGAGTTTGAATTTCTCGGATTCGACGCCGATCATGCCATCAACAATGTGCTGATAGACAATGTGGTGATCAATGGCAGAAAAGTCGTACCGGAAGATATTGTGCGCAATCCGCAGGGATCTCCCAAAGAAGGCATCGTGGTCAACGACTATGTATATAATGTAACCGTACAATAAAAAACATATTTGGTGGATTCAAATAAAAAGTGTGATTTTGTCATTAATTTAATCTCCATTAAATTAACGGTTATTAAATTATTTAAACAAAAGACTAACGTTTTCGTCTATATACTGCTGGTATTTACCATGTTGTTTTGGGGGACTTCCTTTATATTCACCTCCATAACGCTGAAATCATTAGACCCTGTTTCGATCGTTTTCATACGCATATTGCTTTCGGCCGTATTGTTGTGGATGATCATCGCTGTCTTTTTCAGGAAAGAAAAATTCCCTTTCGCCTTATTGAAATGGATTGCCGTATTGGCTTTTTTTCAGCCTTTTGTCTATTTCCTATGTGAGACATTTGGTTTGCAACGGGTCAGTCCCGTCGTTACCTCCCTGATTATTGCTACCATTCCTGTTTTTACCGCAATGGTCATGCGGTTGTTTTACGGGGCAAGGCTTACTACTATTAATTTCATAGGCATATTCATCTCATTAGCAGGGGTCATTTTCGTTATCGCAGGGAAAAATATGCAAATAGAAGTAGATATATTGGGGCTTGTCTTGTTATTTATGGCTGTTTTTGCAGCTGTCGTTTATGGTATATTACTGAATAAAATTTCTTCCAATGTGCATCCAGTATGGTTGGTAGCTACCCAAAACTCAATTGCCGCTGTATTATTTATTCCGCTTTTCCTGATGGTAAGAAAACCCCCCGACTTCAACCACGACGTCGTTTTTACTTTCTTAACTCCTCAATGGGAAATGTGGACATGTCTGTTGATTTTATCGGTATGTTGTTCTTCGATCGCTTTTATCTTTTATTCAATCGCTGTCGGGAAAATCGGGGTTGCCCGCTGTTCGGTTTTTTCCAATCTTGCCCCTGTTTTTACCGCGATCACCTCTTTTTTCCTCTTGGACGAACACTTGGCCACGCTGAAAATCATTGGTATAGCAGTCGTTATCTTCGGATTAATACTTACACAACAGAAAAAAAAATAAAAAATTTTGCACTCAATCCAACACGCTTATTCATTTTTTTATACTTTTGTTCCGTTTCTTAATGATTTTCGAGAAGAGATTTAACACTAAATAGTTTATGGCCATGGAAAAGTATATATTGGCTTTCGATGCAGGGACAACAAGTTCGAGGGCGATTGTGTTCAATCGACAGGGAACGTGTTGTTCGGTCGCTCAAAAAGAGTTCACACAGATTTTCCCTCAAAACGGATGGGTGGAGCATAATCCACGCGAGATATGGTCGTCGCAAGCGGCTGTAGCAGCCGAAGCGATTACCAATCTGGGTATTAACGGATCCGACATCGCAGGAATCGGAATCACTAACCAACGCGAAACAACAATCGTCTGGGATAGAAGAACAGGCGAACCGGTATACAATGCCATCGTCTGGCAAGACCGGCGTACATCGGAGTATTGCGACAACCTGAAGAACGATGGGCTTTTGCCTTATATCAAGCAGAAGACAGGCCTGATTGTAGATGCCTATTTCAGCGCGACCAAGATCAAATGGATATTGGATAATGTACCCGGAGCGAGGACGAAAGCCGAACATAGCGAACTGGCTTTCGGTACGGTAGATACATGGCTGATATGGCAATTGACCAAGGGAAAAGTTCATGCCACAGATGTGTCCAACGCATCACGGACAATGCTTTTCAATATTCACACCTTACAATGGGACGAAGACCTGCTCCAATTATTCAATATACCGGTTTCCATGATGCCGCAGGTATTGGAATCAAGCGAGATATACGGACATACCACTTCGACACTGTTTGCATCGCGTGTACCTGTTTCAGGGATTGCAGGCGACCAGCAAGCCGCACTCTTCGGACAAATGTGTATCGAAGAAGGAATGGTGAAAAACACATATGGTACAGGATGTTTCATCCTGATGAACACCGGCAGGGAACCCGTAACTTCCAAAAACAACTTGGTTACAACGATTGCCTGGAAGATTGGAGGCCAAACAAGTTATGCGCTCGAAGGAAGTATTTTTGTGGCAGGCGCTATTGTGCAATGGCTGCGCGACGGTTTGGGAATAATCCGTGCCTCTTCCGAGATCGAAGAATTGGCCACCCGTGTGCCCGACTCAGGCGATGTTTATTTTGTTCCGGCGCTTACCGGATTAGGTGCACCCTACTGGGACCAGTATGCCAGAGGAACCGTTGTCGGCATATCACGGGGTACCACCGCCGCACATATTGCACGCGCTGCCATCGAAGGGATTGCCTATCAGACGATGGATGTCATCAATGCCATGATATTGGATGCAGGCGTAGGACTGAAAGAACTGCGCGTCGACGGCGGAGCGTCAACCAATAACCTGTTGATGCAGTTCCAGGCCAATGTGCTGGGACAAACGGTCATCCGGCCGCAGACAACCGAAACAACAGCCTTGGGAGCAGCTTATCTGGCCGGATTATCAACAGGATACTGGGTCAATATCGATGAAATCAAAAAACAATGGTCTGTTGACCGGAAGTTCGAGCCCGACCCGAATATCGATATGCACTTGGCCAAGAGAAAATGGGCCGAAGCAGTGCATCGTGCCCAATCGTGGGTAAAGTAAGAATTAGGAATTTTTTAAATCTTTAAATAATTAAATTTTTAAATAAGTAAAATATGGGAAAAGATATTTTATTTGAATTTATCGGCACAGCCGTACTCTTACTTTTTGGTAACGGGGTTTGTGCCAATGTGAGTCTGAAAAACACGTTAGGTAACAAATCCGGTTGGATCGTAATCACGCTGGGCTGGGGATTGGCTGTTTTTGTGGCAGCCTTTATTGCAATGCCTTATTCAGGAGGACATTTGAACCCTGCCGTAACCATCGGATTGGCCTTAGCAGGCAGTTTTAAGGGTAACATTTTGGGTTATATCGTCGCCCAGTTGCTGGGTGCATTGCTGGGCGCCTGTTTGGTGTTTATCATGTATAAACCCCACTTCGATGCGGAAGAAAACCCGAATGTGAAATTAGGGCTTTTTTGTACAGGCCCTGCCATCAAGTCATTATTTCATAATTTTATGAGTGAAGTGATCGGTACGTTTGTGTTGATCTTCGGGATATTGATGGTGGCAGGCGCTGAGATTGCAGGCCCGCTGCCTGTCGCCCTCTTGATTGTGGCTATCGGAATGTCGCTGGGAGGAACAACAGGATATGCAATTAATCCGGCACGCGACTTAGGACCCCGCATCGCCCATTTCTTGCTGCCTATCAAGGGTAAACGCGATAGCAACTGGAGGTATGCATGGGTACCGGTAGTGGCGCCTCTCGTAGGGTGTGCGCTGGCTGCTTTGTTGTATTTGGCAGTTAATGTAGGGGCGTGACCTGTGTGTCCGCCCAGAAAAGACCGCAAGAAGATCAAAAAATCAATTATTCAGTTATTCAATATCAAACAACTATGAAAAAAATTTTATTGTTAATTGGCGTGGTTTGCTTTACGCTTCCACTCTTTGGACAAGTCAGGGACAAAATCGCTATCCCCAACCTGAATGGTTATGTTACCCTGCAATGTGATTTCCATATCCATACGGTTTTTTCCGATGGAAATGTGTGGCCTACCGTACGTATTTCCGAAGCCTACCGCGAAGGACTTGATGCCATCGCCATTACCGACCATATCGAATACCGCCCTCACTTGGATGATATCGTCGCATCGCATAACCGTTCGTATGAAATCGCGCAATCCGCTGCCCGCTCTGCAGGTATTATCCTGATCAAGGGAAGTGAAATCACACGTGACATGCCTCCCGGACACCATAATGCCATCTTCCTGACCAATTCGGAGGAGTTGGACAAACCCGACTATATGGATGCGATGAAAGCCGCCAAGGCGCAAAATGCTTTCCTGTTCTGGAATCACCCCGGCTGGGATGCGCAACAACCCGATACGACCTTGTGGTGGCCCGAGCATACCCGGATTTTTGAGCAAGGCTTAATGCAAGGTATCGAAGTGGTCAATAGCGGCGAATATTTCCCTGAAGCCCACCGTTGGGCATTGGAAAAGAAACTGACGATGCTCGGCAACTCCGACGTCCATGCCCCCATGCCAAACTTTACCTCCGGAAAGCATCGTCCCATGACCCTTGTGTTTGCCCGCAGTGCTACTCCCGAAGCTATCCATGAGGCGCTGACAGCAAGACGGACGGCCGTGTATAACGATGAAAATATCATCGGCGAAGAAACATTCCTGAAAGAGCTTTTCGAAAACGCTTTAGATCTGAAAGTGGAACGTACCAATAATGCGGTACGCCTAACGGTAACGAATAAATCCGGCCTGGCCTTCCACCTGAAAAAGACAGCACACGATGCCCGCCTTGTTTATTTCCGCAATTATACCATCGTACCGTATGGCACCCATACCATCACCGTCAGACTGCAAGACGGCATCACAGGTGGCGACATGAATTTCAGCGTCGAGAATTTCCTTGTCCAACCTAATGAGGGCATGAAATATACACTTAAATTATAAGAATCTGTTTAAAATTTATTCAATCATCCTGTTATGGCTCTTTTACGCGCTTTTTTCATATACTCCTCGTTACATAGAACCCACTATGCTCCTCGTCATATATAAAAAAATCATCGTAAAATAACTCATAACATTTATCATCAATAAAATTTAAACAGATTCTATGATGAAAATTATCGACCTGACACATCTTATCACGGAAAGTATGCCGGTGTATCCGGGCTTTGAACCGCCCAAACTGCATATTGCCTGTGATCACGACGAATATGGCTTTAGGGAAACATATATCGGCCTGTACTCACACACAGGGACTCATATCGACGCCCCTGCCCATCTCTTTCCTGACGGATTATCACTTGATCAATATCCTGTAACACAGTTTGTAGGCAAAGCATTGGTCATAGATTGCCGCAAACTCGAAAAAAGGGAAAAGATTTCGATGTCGCTGTTGGAGGACAAAGGAAGCGTTTTATATGAAGCTGACTTTTTGCTGTTTCTGACCGGGCATAGCAATTTATGGGGTAAACCCGACTATTTCAGCGATTTTCCGGTAGTCTCGAATGAAGTAGCTGAATGGATCAACAGCCGCAAGTTGAAAGGGATTGGCATTGACGCTCCGTCTTTCGACTTTGTCGAAGCTGAGGAGCCGGAGGGAAACGGCGACGAACTTCCCATCCATCGACTTATCTTACAAACCAACCATACGATCCTGCTTGAAAATCTCTGCAATTTAGCCGCAATCGGTTATGATTTATTTACGCTATGCGCACTGCCGTTACATACCCAAAACGCCGACGGTGCCCCCGCCCGAATTATTGCCATCATTGAACCCTGACAATGTAACCCCCTTTTGCTCCCGCTCGTTTCCTAACGAGCGGTATATAATAATAATCAAATTTTGATAATTTAAAAAATAATAATCGTTTTTTTCGCTGCTTTCGTCTACTTTTTTCCCGCCTTTCGTCGACAAACTATTGGAGCGTTTCCCAGCTTCATTACTTTTGTCGCAAAAAAAATCATTTAAAAATTTAAAGATTATGGGAAAGAAAAGTGTTTTTGTGATGACCATGTTATGGTTTGCAGGGTTGTTAATGGCGCAGCCTGTCGGAAATATTCGCGGTATGGTGACTGATGGCGCTTCGGGACAGACTTTGCCGGGCGTTACGATTGTTGTGGCTAACTCCAATCCAATTATCGGTACAACAACTGATGCAGAGGGACATTTTCGACTGAATAACTTAGCGGTGGGGCGTTATGATATTCGTTGCAGTTATATTGGTTATGAACCGGCCGTTTACAGGGAGGTCATGGTCAGCTCGGGCAGGGAAGTGCAACTGGAGATAACCATGCGTGAAAGTGTACAGCAATTGGAAGAGGTGACGGTTCGTCCGACAGTCAACAAGGAAGCGCCCTTGAATCCGATGGCGTTAGCCGGCGCACGGATGCTCAGTGTAGACGAGGCAAGCCGCTATGCCGGCGGATTCGACGACCCTGCGCGTTTGGTCACCGCTTTTGCAGGCGTTTCGGGCAGCATGAGCAGTAACGGGATCGCTATTCGCGGCAATTCACCCTTGTTCCTGCAATGGCGATTGGAAGGTGTGGAAGCAGTGAATCCTACCCACTTTTCAGATATTACGGGTATCGGTGGGGGAATCATCACGGCGTTGAGTTCTCAGGTATTGGGCAATTCCGACTTTTTAACAGGGGCTTTCCCTGCGGAATACGGCAATGCGCTGTCGGGTGTGTTCGATATGCAGTTGCGCAGCGGCAACAACCAAAACTATGAACATACGGCGCAAATCGGTACGCTGGGCGTCGAATTTGCATCCGAAGGTCCGCTCACCAAAGTAGAGAAAGAACACGCCCCAGCTGCCCCTTCCTACCTGTTCAACTACCGCTATTCATCGATGGCGCTGATGGGCGACCTGATACCCGATCTGGTGGCCGATGCAGGAGGTATGCGGTATCAGGATTTGTCGTTCAAACTAAACTTTCCAACCCGAAAGGCAGGCACCTTTACGGTGTGGGGCGTCGGGATCAAGGATCATTACATCGTGAATGTACCGAAAGACACACTCGAATGGACCAATTATGCCGAAGGCGATGCCGATTTCAAACAAACCAAAGCCGTTGGCGGAGTGGGACATAAAATTTTCGTTGGCGAACAGTCCTACCTGAAAAGCGCTTTAGTTGCCAATTATTCCCAAAACCAAATCACAATGGATTATGTTTATCCCGACTGGAGTAAAATGCCTGCTGTCCACATGAAAAACACCAATTGGAACATAACTTTCGACACCTGGCTGAACACGAAATTCAGTGCAACGCATACCAACCGTACAGGCATCAATATGACAGCTCTATTTTATGATTTCGATTATTGGATGACTCCGAACATCAATGTTTTGCCACCGGAAGAACCGGTCAATTACGCAAAGAGCAATGGCGGTTCAATGGCGCTGTCGGCGTTCAGCCAGTCATCGTTGCGGTTGAACAGCCGCCTGACCGCAAATATAGGGTTGCAAGTCGCTTATTTCCGCCTCACCGAAAAGGCGACGGTCGAACCGCGTGCCGGTATTCGCTGGCAAGCAGCGCCCAAACATGCTTTCGGTATGGCTTACGGTAAACACAGCCGGCGCGAAAATACGGATTACTATTTCGTGCAAACTCCGCAGACAGGCGACGAATTAGTCAATAAACATTTAAACTTTGCCAAAGCGCATCATCTCGTATTGTCGTATGACTGGTCGATCTCCGAACATCTACGCCTGAAAGTGGAGCCTTATTTCCAGTATCTTTATGATATTCCGGTGGAAAAAGACAGTCCGACCTCGCTGATTAACTACCGCGACTTTTGGCTGATGTTTCCTTTGGTCAACGACGGGAAAGGGAAAAATTACGGAATCGATATCACGTTGGAGCGTTATCTGCAAAATGGTTATTATTACCTGTTTACAACTTCACTGTTCGAATCGCGTTATACGGGTGGCGATGGTGTGTGGCGAAATACGCGCCTGAACCGCAACTATATCATCAATGCTTTAGGTGGAAAAGAATGGAAGATGGGTAAACAAAAACAAAACATGTTGAGCCTCAGCCTTCGTTTTGCGCTGCAAGGCGGCGAACGCTACATCCCCATTGATGAAACGGCTTCGATAGCAGCCCAAGAGATTGTGTACGATAACGCTCGCGCCTACGAAACGCAACTGTCGCCTGAGTTTATCAGTCATTTCACCATCAGTTACAAAATCAACCGCAACAAAAAGGCGCATGAAATCAGCCTGAAAATGTTCAATATCACAGGCAACGAGGAGTTTGGCGGTTATTTTTACAATTACCGTACCGACCGGCCGGACATGTATCTTGGGGCGGTTGTGATACCGAATATTTGCTATAAGATAGAGTTTTAATCAATTATGAATAACTGAATAACTGAATAACTGAAAACTCAATGAATAAATGAATCATAATTGACTCCATCAATGCTTCGAATTCACAATTTAAGTAGTAACTTTGCACATCATAATTAATGTACGGATATGAACACCGAAAATATCACCCATAGTTGACAACATGATACATCCTGTCCCTTTTTTATCCGACAACAAATATATCGTATGGCGTAATCTATTGATGGTTATTGTATTGGTGTTCATAGCAGTTGGTCAGATTCCTGTCATCATTACCAATTGGGCTGATCTGCGGCCGTTTGTCTTTGTTGAGGTTGCTGCGCTTACGTTGTTATATGTTGGGGCTGTTTACCTGAACATTTACCTGTTTATCCCGCGTTTTTTACTTCGCAATAAATATGTGGCTTATATCGGTGTGTTGATTGGAATGGCCGGCGTCATTCTGTTGGCAGGAATATGGATTGAATGGTCCATACTTACCCTTTATCAACTTCCGCAGCGCGACTATGGCTTTTTTGCGAAAAATTCGATCCTGTTTTTCGATATTCTCTCCAATCTGACCGCCTATGTAATTAGCATGATCGCCACTTCATTGATTGTGTTTCTACGGCACTGGTGGCAATCGGGCGAGCGGATTCTCGAATTAGAAGAAACGGGCGTTCGTGTCGAACTTGAAAAGACACGCAACAAAATAGACTCCGAAACGCTGTTTGATGTGTTGCAACAAGCCGCTTCGGTTGCCGTTTCACTTCCGCACGAAGCCTCACGTATGCTGATGGATCTCAGCAAATCACTACGCAGACAACTGTACGAAAGCGACAGGAAGCAAGTATTCTCCGCCGCAACGGAAAAGACAAACCATTCATTCGGCGAACAACACCGGTTATTGAATTTTATGATCGACAAACAATACCGTTTACTCCGTAATCTACTGCTGGTAATCGCCGTGTGTATTATCATCAGTTCGAATGTCTCTCCCAATCAATTTTTTCCGTTTGTTGAATTTACAATCAATGTCCTTGTCTTTCTGGCGCTTGGCTATTTCAATGTGTATGTGCTGCTTCCCCATCTACTGCTCAAAAACAGATGGATTACATATTTTATGGCAATCACATTAGTGATTACCGTGCTTATCGTAGCGATCATACCTGCCTCTTTGGTTGAAGGGATGTCAACCGGTATTTTAGTTGTCTATATCATTTCGTCCGTTGCAAAGATCGGATTTGTGATTCTTGGAACAGCCGCTATTGTGCTTTTTCAGCATTGGGCACGCAACGAACGTTATATTGCGCGGTTGGAAACGGCTACCATGCGGGCGGAATTGGAACAGTTGCAAAACCAAATCAATCCGCATTTCCTGTTTAATATGTTGAACAATATCCTGGTGCTTATTCACGAAAACCCTCACGAAGCCGTTACCATTCTAAACAAAATGAGCGATATGCTGCAATACCAATTCAACGACAGTACAAAAAAAGAAGTTTGCCTGAAAGACGATATTCA